>JAABUT010003698.1_pt1 | contig 12824 bp, 10 predicted proteins | sample 5559281 | NCBI WGS metagenome assembly JAABUT01 (sample SAMN10711880, study PRJNA513359) | rock metagenome | isolation source: Antarctica rocks | place: Antarctica: Victoria Land, Ricker Hills nord | collected 2016-01-04
CGATCATCGAGCACGAGTCCGGCGGCAACCCGCATGCCATCAACAACACCGACTCCAACGCGGCGAAGGGGACACCGTCGAAGGGTCTGATGCAGACCATCGGCCCCACCTTCGCGAGCAACGCCCTGCCCGGCCACGGAGACATCTGGAACCCGGTGGACAACATCATCGCCGGGGTCCGCTACTCCATCTCGCGCTACGGCTCCGTGTCCAATGTGCCCGGCGTGGCCGGGATGCGCAGCGGCGGCGGCTACGTCGGCTACTGAGCGTTGTCGAATGCGGGGCGTCTCTCACCCGGCGATACGATTGCGGACATGTCTCAGGTGACGATTCGCGAGCTGCTGGACACGAGCCTGTGCGGGATCCACGCGCTCACGGTTGTCACCGTGCCGCATCCGGACGGCCTCCATGCTTGAGCAGCCGTCCCGCCGTTCGCAGGTCGAGCCGTTTCACGTGATGGACGTATGGGCGGCCGCCGCGTTGCGTCAACGCACGCACGGTGACGTGGTGAACCTCGCCGCCGGCCAGCCCTCCACGCCCGCACCGGCTCCGGTGCTTCGTGCTGCCCGGCAGGCACTGGATTCCCAGTTGCTCGGCTACACCGTCACCTTGGGCATCGACGAGCTGCGCGAGGCCATCGCCCGATATCATGGCGAGCGCTACGGCATTGACGTGAGCGCCGCCGACGTCGTGGTCACCACCGGCTCCTCGGGCGGCTTCCCACTGCTGTTCCTCGCCGCCTTCGACCCCGGCGACACGGTGGCCATGTCCCGCCCCGGCTACCCGGCCTACCGCAACACGCTCACCGCGCTGGGCTGCGAGGTGCTGGAGCTGGATTGCGGCCCGGACACCCGCTTTCAGCCCACGGTGGCCATGTTGGAGGCGCTGGACCAACCGCCTGCGGGGCTCATCGTGGCCAGCCCCGCAAATCCGACGGGCACCATCCTCGCCGCCGAAGAGCTTGCCGCCCTGGCCCGGTGGTGCGAAGAGCACGGCACACTGCTGATCTCCGACGAGATCTACCACGGCATCAGCTACGGGCCCACCACCGCCAGTGCCTGGGAGACCTCGCGCGAAGCCGTCGTGATGGGATCGGCGTCGAAATACTTCTGTATGACGGGCTGGCGCCTGGGTTGGATGCTGCTGCCCGAGCGCCTGCGCCGTGCCGTCGACCGGCTCTCGGGCAACTTGACGATTTGCCCGCCCGCGATCTCGCAGTATGCGGGGGTCGCCGCGTTCACCCCCGAGTCCACTGCGGAGCTGGACAGTCACGTGCACCGCTACCGCACCAACCGGGACCTGCTGCTCAAGGGGTTGCCCGGGCTGGGTCTCGGCGACCTGGCACCCGCGGACGGCGCGTTCTACGCCTACGCCAACATCGCGCACCTCACCGACGACTCCACCGCCTGGTGCGCGCGGCTGCTCGCCGAGACAGGGGTGGCGTTGGCTCCCGGCGTTGACTTCGACACGGTGCACGGTGGCAGCACGGTCCGGCTCTCGTTCGCCGGCGCCACAGCTGACATCACCGAGGCGCTGGAGCGGATGGGCACGGCGGAGGCGTTGCAGCGCTGAACCCGGGCCGCGTTGGGCCGGGTCAGGCCCGGACGCCGTGGGGCAAAGCGGTCATGGCCTGCTGCCACTCGCGCAGTATTTCTGCATTACTGCTCCTACCGAGGGAAGCAGCTGTGTGGCACCGACCTCAGCCCGCGTTGATGCGTTCCAGCGACTCGGTGATGTCCGCCGCCGACACGTCGCGGTGGGTGATGAAGCGGACCCGTCCGGCCAACGGGAGCGCCCGGACCCCCAGGGTCTCCAGGTGCGCCACGGTGCCTGCCGGGTCGGGGGAGTCGGCGAGCACGATGTTGGTCTGCGGCACGTCCACCGCCCAGCCGTGTTCGCGCAGCCCGTCGGCCAGGGCAGTTGCGTTCGCGTGGTCGACGGCCAGGTCGTCCATCCGGTCCAGCGCGAGCATCCCGGCCGCGGCGAGCACCCCGCCCTGGCGCACCCCACCGCCGAGCATCTTGCGCACCCGCCGCGCCTCGGTGATGCGCTCGGTGGTGGAAGCCAGCATTGAGCCCACCGGTGCGCCGAGGCCCTTGCTCAAACACACCTGCACCGTGTCCACCCCGACGGTGAGCACGCCCGGCGGGACCCCCAAGGCCACAGCGGCATTCCAGATCCGCGCGCCGTCCAGGTGCACCAGCAGTCCGGTATCGCGCGCCGCCGACACCAGTTGCACGTGCTCCTCGGGCGGGGTGACGGCGCCGCCGGCGAAGTTGTGCGTGTTCTCCAAACACAGCAGCGTGGTGCGCAGCGTGTAGTACGGCCCCGGATGCACCGCCGCGCGCACCGTGCCTGCGCTGGGCCGCCCGGGGCCGCCGTCGTGCGGCAGGGCCTCGGGCATGCCGCCGGCCAGCCACGCCGCGGTGCCCAGCTCCGAGCCGAGCACATGGGAGAACGCCGGCGCCAAGAACTGGTCACCGCGCCGCAGGTGCAGCATCAGCGCGATCAGGTTGCCCATGCTGCCGCTCGGCGTCCACACCGCGTCCTCGCACCCCAGCAGCCCGGCGACACGTTCCTCCAGGGCTGCCATCGTGGGGTCGCGGTCCAGCACGTCATCGCCCACCTCGGCGGTGGCCATGGCGGCGCGCATCTTCTCGTCGGGGGCAGTGACGGTGTCCGAACGCAGATCTATGGGCTTGTCCACCGTCGTTACCTAACGGTGATCTGGGCTTGGGCGCAAGTCCTCGCCGTTAGGCTGGGCACTCGTGACCATTCCCAACGTCCTCGCCGCCCGCTACGCCAGCCCGTCCCTGGTGCAGCTGTGGTCACCGGAACACAAGGTGATCCTGGAACGGCGGCTGTGGGTCGCCGTGTTGCGCGCGCAGGCCGAGCTGGGCGTCGACGTCCCCGCCGAGGCGATCGCCGACTACGAACGGGTGCTGGAGCAGGTGGACCTGGCGTCCATTGCGGAGCGGGAGCGGCTCACCCGGCACGACGTCAAGGCCCGCATCGAGGAGTTCAACGCACTGGCCGGGCACGAGCAGGTCCACAAAGGACTGACCAGCCGCGACCTCACGGAGAACGTAGAACAATTACAGGTCCAGCTGTCCTTAAGGCATGTGCACGCCCACGGGGTGGCCGTCGCTGCGCGACTGGCCGAGCGGGCCGTGGAGTACGCCGAGCTGGTGATGGCCGGGCGCAGCCACAACGTCGCCGCGCAGGCCACCACGCTGGGTAAGCGTTTCGCCTCCGCCGCCGACGAGCTGCTGATCGCGCTCACCCGGCTGGAGGAGCTGATCGCGCGGTACCCACTGCGCGGCATCAAGGGGCCGATGGGTACGGCGCAGGACATGCTGGACCTGCTCGACGGTGATGCGTCGAAGCTGGCGCAGCTGGAGTCCCGCATCGCCGGGCACCTGGGCTTTGCGCACGTGCTGCGCAGCGTCGGGCAGGTCTATCCCCGTTCGCTGGACCACGAGGTGCTCTCCGCGCTGGTGCAGGTGGCGGCCGGGCCGTCGTCGTTCGCGCACACCATCCGGCTGATGGCCGGCAACGAGCTGGTCACCGAGGGGTTCCAGGCCGGGCAGGTGGGCTCCTCGGCCATGCCGCACAAGATGAACACCCGCTCCTGCGAGCGGGTCAACGGCCTCGCGGTGGTGCTGCGCGGCTATGCATCCATGGGGGCAGAGCTGGCGGGGGCGCAGTGGAACGAGGGCGACGTCTTCTGCTCCGTGGTGCGCAGGGTGGCCCTGCCTGACGGCTTCTTCGCCATCGACGGGCTGATGGAAACCTTCCTGACGGTGCTCGCCGAGTTCGGCGCCTACCCCGCGGTGGTGTCCCGCGAGCTCGACCGCTACCTGCCGTTCTTGGCCACCACGAGAGTTCTCATGGCCGCGGTGCGCGCCGGGGTGGGCCGGGAGACCGCGCACGAAGCGATCAAGGAGCACGCCGTCACGGTGGCGCTGGCGATGCGGGAGCAGGGCGCGGACAACGACCTGCTCGACCGCCTGGCCGCCGACCCCCGACTGCCGCTGGATCGCGCCGGGCTCGACGCGGCTTTGGCAGACCGCTCCGCGTTCACCGGGGCTGCGGGAGCCCAGATCCAGGCGGTGGTGTCCGCGGTGGATGAGCTGGTCGCGCGCTACCCCGCGGCCGCCGCCTACGCCCCCGCGCCCATCCTCTAACCCGTTTGGGTGCCGAAGCCTTCGCTGGGCGAACGCATCTGCACCCAAACGGAACCGTTTGGCGGTCAACGCCGTCAGACGGGGCATGAAGCTGGACGAGGTACTGCGCCGCCAAGCGGGAGTCATCACTACTCGGCAAGCAGGAGATGCCGGGCTCAGCGAACAGGCGGTGCGGCGGCGCGTGCGTTCGGCAGCGTGGAGGCGTCTGTCCGTCGGTGTGTACCTGGTCGGCGGACACCCCTATACCGAGGAGGTGCGGGTACGCGCTGCCGTCGCGTCCTGCGGTAGCTCGGCAACGGCGCACGGACTGACGGCTGCGTGGTGGCACGGCTTTGTGAACCAGGCCCCCGAGATGGTGGACGTGACCATTCCGCACCGTCGGCGAGCACCGCGGGTACCCGGTGTTCGGGTCCGTCGCCGCGATCTGCATCACAACGACGTGGCTCGACGGCGGCACCTGCAGGTGACGGCAGCCCCGCTCACCGTGCTGGAGGCCGTGGTGGTCGGGACCGGCGGCTCCGTACTGCTGGACCGGGCGCTGCAACAGTGGGTGCACCTGGAGATGCTGCACCGGGTACACCAGCGCAACCTGGGCCGGCGCGGGTCGGCCGTAGCGGGAGAGCTACTGGCGGCCGCGGCGGACGGTGCGGCGTCCCAGGCGGAGCGGCTGCTCCACCGACTGCTGCGCCGCGCGGGGATAGCGGGCTGGCAGTCGGCCTACCGCTGCCTCGGGTACGAGATCGATGTGGCCTTTCCCGACCAGCAGCTGGCGCTCGAGGTCGACGGCTGGGCGTGGCACAGCGCTGCGGAGCGATTTCGTGCCGACCGGCACCGGCAGAACGTCCTCAGCAATGCCGGGTGGCGGGTGCTCCGGTTCACCTGGCACGACATCACCGAAGCCCCGGACAGGGTGATCGCTCAGATCCGGGCTGCGTTCACGCCCCGTTCGGGTGCAGTTGCGTTCGCTCAGTGAGCCGAAATGCACCCAAACGGCTTACACCTTTTCCCAGCCGCGTCGTTCGGTGCGGGCGCCGAGGGGGACGTCCTTGCTGCGGTAGACCACGTAGGGCCGCCACAGGTAGCCGACGGGCGCGCTGAACACGTGCACCAACCGGGTGAACGGCCAGAGCGCGAACAGCAGCATCGCGACCAGCCCGTGCAGCTGGAAACCGATCGGAGCCTGCGCCATCAGCTCGGGATGGGGCTGCAGCACGAAGATGCCGCGGAACCAGATGGATACGCCCAGCCGGTAGTCGTGGTCGCCGAACATGTTGGCGATGACGGTGTTGACCAGACCCAGGATGATGACGGTGGCCAGGGCCAGGTACATCGCCTTGTCCATGCGCGTGGTGGCGCTGAACACCGGGCCGACGGTGCGCCTGCGGTAGATGAGGATGAGCATGCCGATGACGGCGGCCGCCCCGGCCACCGCACCCAGGCTCACGGCGAGCAAATGGTAGACGCCCTCGGAGACGCCCACCGTTTCGGTCAAGCTCTCCGGTATCCCGAGTCCGACGACGTGACCGAGGAACACCCCGAGGATGCCGAAATGAAACAGCGGCGAGCCGATGCGCAACAGCTTGCGTTCGTAGAGCTGGCCCGAGCGGGTGGTCCAACCGAACTTGTCGTAGCGGTAGCGCCAATAGTGCCCGACCACGAACACCACCAGGCACGCGTAGGGCACGACCACCCACAAGACGATGTCTTTGGTGTCGTTCATGGGCGTGCTCCCATCAGGTCTGGCGGGGCAAAGGGTTCCAGGCCGACCTCTTCGCCGGGGGGCCCTCTGCGGCGAGCTGGGCCACCGCCGCCCGTTCCTCACCCTTCAACGCGGGCAGGGTGGCGGTGACCGCGGCGACGCCGTCACCCCACGGCGAGTCGCCGTCCTGCAGCGCGAGGCGCAGCATCTCCAGCCCCGCACGGTGCTCCGAGAGCATCTTCGTCCCGCGAGCCAGGTCGGCGGTGGCCGCGAACTCCAATACCACGCACAGGTGGTCGGGCAGCTCATTCGACTTCGGCTCGACCTTGCCTCGGCGGAAGGTCTGCTTGAACGCCAGCAGGGCGATCCCCCGCTTGCGGGTGTCCCCGTAGGCGTAATAGCTGAGGTAGAGGCAGCAGCGTCGGCGCAGGTCGAAGGTGGCGACGTAGTCGGCGGCCAGCGACTGCAGCGGCGTCGCCTCGATGTGGTCCAGCAGGCGCCCGAGGGGGGCGGTGTAGGAGGCGGGGACTTCCCGTAGCGCCGCCCGCATCATCGGTAGATCCGCCAGCAGTTGCTCGTCGGGGTAGTCCAATGCGCGGGAGGCCACCTGGTAGACCACGGCGGTGCTCAGGTCGTTCATTCCTCCGGCTCCGAGGTGGGGAACATGCCCCCGGGGCGGCCCTTCCCGTCCCAGTTGAGCAGGTTGACTCGGCTGCCCTTGTCCGCGGGCTCGGCGAAGCCGTCGGAGGTCTGCCGCTGCTTGAGCGCGTGGAAGTTCTCCACCGCCAGGGCAACCGGCCCGCCGGAGCCCTCACCGAAGGGGCCCGAGCCGCCCATTCCCGGACCGCCGTCGTAGTCCAGGCTGCAGTCGGTGGCCAGTTCTTCCAGGCGGTGGGCGGTCTCCGCGTGGGCAGGCGGGATGACGTACCGCTCGTCGTAGGCGGCGATGGCCAGCAGGCGGTACATCTCGTACATTTCCTCACCGGTCATGCCCACCGACGCAGGAATCGACTCCTGTGGCTCGCGGCCCAGGTTGATGTCCCGCATGTAGCTGCGCATCGCCGCCAGTTTGCGCAGCACCCCGGCCACGGGCTCCGGGTCGCCCGCGGAGAACAGCTCGGCGAGGTACTCCACGGGGATGCGCAGCGACTCGATGGCGGCGAACAGGGTGTCCACCTGCTCCGCGTCCACGCCGGTCTCGGCCACCGCGTCCACCACCGGCGACAGCGGCGGGATGTACCAGACCATCGGCATCTTCCGGTACTCCGGGTGCAGCGGCAGCGCCACCTTGTAACGGTTGATCAACGCCCAGATCGGAGACCTTTGCGCGGCGGTGACCCAGTCCCGCTGGATGCCTGCTTCCTCCGCGGCCCGGGCGACCTCGGGGTCGTTGGGGTCGAGGAAGACTGCCCGCTGGGACTCCAGCAGCTCGTGGTCGTCCTCGACCGAGGCCCGCAGCGCGTCGGCCACCTGCGCGCCGACCGCCTCGAAGGTGGCGGAGTCGAGGCCGATCGGGTCGGCGATATCGTTCACCCGATCGCCACGCGGCTGCTGTCCGCGGGCCTGCGCTAGCCGCTGGGCAAGGGCCGCGCTCTCACCTGCAGGCTGCGCCCCCGGCTACGACACCCGCGCCCCCGGCCAGGGCGCCCGCGCGGATCACCGGCCGGGGACCAGCTCGGTGCGCCGCGCGTCGAAGACAGGCAGCAGGGTGGCGGCCACCTACTGGCCGATCACGCGCACGGATACGTTGTCGCAGCGCACCGCGGTCGCGATGTATGCCACCTACTGTGCCCACATCGCCGCCCTCGGGTGGGCCAGCAGTCGACGAATCTGGCCGCTACGGCTCCCCCTACGTTCGCTGCGCATCGTCGGAGCCGCCTCGGCCGTCGTGGGCGGCGGCATCGCCCGACCATGTCCGGGGGGCACCAACGTCGCCATCACACCGCAGGCTACCGGTGCCGCTTTCCAATGTGGACCGTAATGGCCCAGCGATGGTACAGAGGATCCGTGCGTGACTGAACTTCGTCGGGCGTTCCAGGCGTGCGCCGATCCTCCCGCCGCGGCAGCGATGGCGCCGTTGCGGTGAATCCGGCTCACCGCAACGGGTTCGTCCAGTTCAAGCCGGGGAAGCGGGCAAAGTCGCTGTCGTTGGAGCACAGCGTGAGTCCGTGTTCAATCGCCAGGGCCGCAAGGTGTGCGTCGCTGACGAGATTGCCGGTCAGGTGCCCTGTGATGACCAAATCGGTGAAGATACGCGCGTGGCCCCGTCCCGGAACCGGTGTCCATGCTGTGTCCTCGGCCAGCCAGTCCTCGACGAAACCGAGCGCCTCGTCCGGACCCAGCGGGTTCGCCGACGCTCGAGGGTGCGTGCTGATACGAACGAACGCAACGAGTGACTGCCACGGGATGCCGACCCGGCGAGATCCGTTGAACTGTTCACTCAGCCACGCCTCCGCAGTCGTGTGGAACGGGCTGGTGCGGTCAACCGCGTACAACAGCAGGTTGGCGTCGAGCAGCATCAGCGAGCCGCAAGCCCGTCCAGCGCATCGAGCGCTTCGGCAACATTCGACACATCGATGCGCAGCCCGATATCGGCTGTGCGCTGTTGGAAAGTCGACCGCTGCTGGGGTGCCCGCAAACCGGCCCGAATGAGCTCATTGACTGCATCGCTCAACCCGATGTCCCGCTCCCGTCGCATCGCCTCTGCCGCAGCAACGACATCAGGATCCAATGAGATCGTCGTCCGCATGCACTCACCTTAGCATCATGATGCGCGGCTTGCGTGGTCCATCGGCTTGACGTCACGAAGGCGCGAGCTGTCCCCGAGTTCAAGCTGATGCGGTTACCACCAGCGGTGCCTCGGGTACTCGGCGTGGATCACCGGTGGAATGATCGTCCCGCACGACGACATCCATACCGTCGGCGACCTTGGCGCGGACCACATGCGCACCGATGTATCCGGGCCGCCCGTCACCAACCACGTCATGGCGCGGGCGTCGTGGGACACCGCTACCGTCCGACTGATGACTCCGGCGGCGTCAAGGTCAAGAGGCTCGCAGGACGCGGAGCTGATTGACTGGGCCGCGGCGTGGAGACGCCGGTCCCAGGTGACAAACACGGTCTCATCGAATGAGAGGAGCAGTGCGGCGGTCAGGTGCAGGGCATCGAGGCTGCGCAGGTCGTCGTCAAGAGTGAGCCGTGGCGCGTGCTCGACGAGGTGCTGGTCTACCTCTACGACGCCAAAGGATGGCCACTCCTACCGCACTGCCTGTGTTGCCGTGCCCGCGGTGAGGCCGACGGCACGAACCGTCTCGACGAAGCCGATACGGCAGATGTACCAGCCTTCTGTTGCCTGCATCTCGGTGCGGACAAGATCACTGCCGGGCTCCGCCACATAACGCTTGACCAGTGCACTGCATCGAGGCGGAGGCTCAGCGTTCGGCGTCCCGCTCGGTGAGCACCAGCTCGGACGCTAGTTTCGAAGAAGTGGACATGCGGGGAGCTCGGGGCCGTGCGGCTTGATCCGAAACTGTCGGTGTCCGAACGTATGTTCTAGTCATGGAGATCTTCGGCGTGCAGCGGTTGCGGGAGTGGTCGCTGCTCGATGCCGGTGGATGCTCGGATCAGGACTTGGTGAACGCGGTCGCGGCGGTGGTGCAGGCCGAGGGGGTGTTGGCCGGGGTGCGGTTGCGGCTGCTGGCGGAGGTCGAGGCCCGCGAGCTGGCGGAGGTGTTGGGCACGGCGTCGACGGCGGCGTGGTTGACGTCCTCGGGCCGGGTCGGATCGGGGGTGGCGCGGCGGATGGTGGCCACCGCGCAGGCGTTGGCCGACTTGCCGGGCACGGCGGCGCAGGTGGCGGTGGGGGAAATCTCCGAGGCCCACGCCACCGCGGTGGTGGGCGCCATGGGCGCCCTCGACGGAGCCTGCCCGGGGTTGCCGGCGGAGGTGCGGGTCCGGGCGGAGGCCCGGTTGGTGGACACCGCGATGTCGGGCACACCCGCGGCGGTCGGGCGGTGTGGGCAGGAGCTGCTGTTGGCGTTGGCGCCGCCGGAGCTGGATGGCACCGCCGCCGAGGACGCCACCCGCAACCGCCTGGATCTGGGCCGAACCCGCAATGGGCGCACCCTGCTGCGCGGGGACTTCGACAAGGAAACCGCGGAGAAGCTGCACACCGCGTTGTCGCCGCTGACCAACCCGCGCCCCAGCGAGGACGGCACCCGGGATGAGCGCCCCGCCGGACAGCGCCGCGCCGACGGGTTCGCCGACATCCTTGATGCCTACCTGGGGTGCGGGGCCTGCCCGAGCGAGGGTGGGGTCACACCCCACGTGACGCTCAGCGTGACGGCCCGCGACCTCGCCGAACACACCGACACCGGACCAATCGACCTCGACGGGGTGGACCTCGATGCGCGGTGGCCGTTTCAGCTGGCGTGGATGGGCCCCATCTCCGGGGCGGCGGCCCGGTTGCTGGCCTGTGACTGCGACCTGACCAGGGTGGTGCTCAACGACGACGGGGTGCCGCTGAGCCTGGGGCGCACCGAACGCCTCGTCACCCCCGGGTTGCGGCGGGCGTTGGTCATCCGCGACCAAGGGTGTGCCTTCCCCGGGTGTGGGCGCCCCGCCGCGTGGTGCCAGGCCCATCACGTGATTTTTTGGGCCGACGGCGGAACCACCGACCTGTCAAATCTGATGCTGCTGTGCCGGTTCCACCACAGGCACATCCACAAAGGACAATGGGAGGCATTCATCGGCGACGACGGGCACCCCTGGTTCATCCCCCCTACCGCGATCGACCCCCAACGAAGACCGCTGCCCGCCTGGGGAGGGCGGGGGCGCGCGCAGCATGACCAACCCGACGGACCGCCCGCCCGTGGATGACCCGCGCCGCCGAACGCGACGACAGGGTCTGGCCCGCTCCCACCAGCACGCTGCACCCCGGCCACGACAGGCGCGCAGATCACCCGCCCGGGACCAGCTCGGTGCGCCGCGCGTCGAAGACAGGCAGCAGGACCGCGGCCACCTGCTGACCGATCGACCGGAACATATCCACGTCCCGGCCCATCGGATCGGTGATGTCGAGGATGTCCGGGGCGACCGGGGAGGTGGCGCGAGCCTAGTGGCACGCGGCTACTGTCGGGTCGAGAGTTTTATCCAAAAGCATTGTCTGGCTTCGACTTGCGGGGGCTGGTAGGGGGTCGGGGCGATGAATGCAGCAATCCTGTGGCCGTGAGGCGCACGCCCCGTCAGTGCAGCGCCGAATCCTCAGCGAATGCGTGCAAGAGTGGACGCAGCACGTGGGCCACCTGTGCGCCGACCGCTTCAAAGGTGGCGTAGTCGAGGCCGATCGGGTCGGCGATATCGTTCACCCGCTCGCCACGCGGCTGCTGTCCTCGGGCCTGCGCTAGCCGCTGGGCAAGGGTGTCGGCTTCGACCGGAACCGCCAGCAGTCGCCCGGCCTCCAAGAGCGTGAACGTGCGCCGCATGGCTTGGGGGCTCTCGGCGAGCACCCGGTCGCGGTGGCGGGTCGTCATCGTCAGGATCAAGTCGGCGTCCCCGACAATCGCGGGGGACAGTTGCCGCGCCCGGAACCCCTCCGGATCGCCGCCCATGCTGCGCAACACCTCCGCCGCCGTCGGCTCCATGCCATACCCGATCACTGCCCGAGTGCCTGCGCTGCTTGCCTTGAGCCCGAGCCTGAGTCCGTGCTCGGCAGCAAAGGCGCAGGTGAGGCGCTCGGCGGTGGGTGAGCGACAGATGTTGCCGGTGCAGACGAACAGCACATGCACGTCGGAACTCCCCTCGTCCTAGGTTCGGTCCACTGTAGCGATGCGGGGAGAGTTCCCGTGGGGCGTACTGCGCGGGTTGCTGGCATGGTGTCGTCATGCGGCTGACGGTGTTGGGTACGGGCTACCTGGGGGCCACACATGCGGCGTGCATGGCTGAGCTCGGCCACGACGTGCTCGGGGTGGACGTCGACCCGGCCAAACTCGCGAAGCTGCGGGGCGGTGAGGTGCCGTTCTACGAACCCGGCCTCGAGGATGTGCTGCAGCGCAACATCGCCGCCGGCCGGCTGCACTTCTCCGACTCTTACGCGGAGGCCGTGGCGTGGGGCAGCGTGCACTTCGTCTCGGTCGGGACACCGCAGAAGGAGGGCGAGCTCGCGGCGGACGTATCGGCCGTCGAGGCAGTGATCGACGCATTGGCTCCGTTACTCAGCGAGCCGGCGGTGATCCTCGGCAAGTCGACGGTGCCGGTGGGCACGGCAGCCGGGCTGGGGGCGAGAATGCGCGCGCTCGCCCCTGCTGGGGATGGCGTGGAGGTGGCCTGGAACCCGGAGTTCCTGCGCGAAGGCTTCGCGGTGCAGGACACCCTGCACCCGGATCGCATGGTCCTGGGGGTGGACCGCAACCGTCCCGGCCGGGCGGAGGCGGTCGCCCGTGAGATCTACGCGGAGCTGCTGCGCCACGGCGTCCCGCTGCTGATGATGGACCTGGCGACGGCCGAGCTGGTCAAGACGGCGGCCAATGCCTTTCTGGCCACGAAGATCTCGTTCATCAACGCGATGGCCGATGTGTGCGCAGCAGCCGGTGGGGATGTGACGGTGCTGGCCGATGCCCTGGGCCATGACCCCCGGATCGGACGCCGGTTCCTCAGCGCCGGAGTCGGATTCGGCGGCGGATGCCTGCCCAAGGACATTCGGGCGTTCATGGCCAGGGCCGGTGAGCTCGGCCTCGGCCAGACCATGGCGTTCCTGCGGGAGGTGGACAACCTCAACGTGAGCCGGCGCGCAGCCATGGTGGAGCTCGCACGAGAGGCGGTGGGCGGCAGCCTGCTCGGCGCCCGGATCGCCGTGCTGGGTGCGGCCTTCAAGCCGGACTCCGACGACGTGCGCGACTCCCCGGCACTCAACATCGCTGGTCAGATGCAGCTACGGGGGG
>JAABUT010003699.1_pt1 | contig 12824 bp, 18 predicted proteins | sample 5559281 | NCBI WGS metagenome assembly JAABUT01 (sample SAMN10711880, study PRJNA513359) | rock metagenome | isolation source: Antarctica rocks | place: Antarctica: Victoria Land, Ricker Hills nord | collected 2016-01-04
GATCCGCCGGCCGTCGAGGTGCGCCGGGTGGTATCGGCCGCCGACCTGCAGCGGGCGGTCAAGGATGCCGCCCGGCAGGCAGATGCCGTGGTGATGACCGCGGCCGTCGCCGACTTCCGGCCGGCCGGGGTGGCCGAACACAAGATCAAGAAGGCCGCGAACTCCGAGCCTGCGGTGCTGGAGCTGGTGCAGAACCCCGATGTGCTCGCCGGTCTGGTCGCCGACCGTGGGGCATCCCGGATGCCGGTGATCGCCGGTTTCGCCGCCGAGACCGGCGACGCCACCACGTCACCGATCGAGTTCGGACGGCAGAAACTCGCCCGGAAGGGGTGCGACCTGCTGGTGGTGAACCAGGTAGGGCACACCGGCGGATTCGAGTCGGACGACAACGCCGCCGTCATCCTGAGCAGCGGTGCCATCCTGAGCAGCGGTGCTCCCGGCAGCACCGAGATGGCCGCCGTCGAGGTGCCCTTCGGTCCCAAGACGGCGCTGGCTGCCGCTGTGTGTGATTCGATCGTCACCGCCCTGAACGCAGCCAAGGCCACCGGAACAGGGCAGCGTTCCGATAACCTCAGTACGCCGAAGACCCACGTCAGGCAAGCAAACCCTCAAGGAGCATCACCGTGACGTCCCGCCTGTTCACTTCCGAGTCCGTCACCGAAGGCCATCCGGACAAGATCTGCGACGCGATCAGCGATTCGATCCTGGACGCGTTGCTCGCCAAGGACTCGGCCAGCCGGGTGGCGGTGGAGACCATGGTCACCACCGGGCAGGTGCACGTGGCCGGCGAGGTCACCACATCCGACTACGTCGACATCCCGACGATCGTCAGGGACACCCTGCTGGAGATCGGCTACGACTCTTCCGCCAAGGGTTTCGACGGTGCTTCGTGCGGCGTCAACGTCGCGATCGGCGCGCAGTCGCCCGACATCGCGCAGGGCGTCGACACCTCCGAGGAAGTCCGGCTCGGGCTGTCCGGCGGCGACGGCGGGGACGAGATCGCCCGGCAGGGGGCAGGCGACCAGGGCCTGATGTTCGGCTACGCGTGCAGCGACACCCCGGAGCTGATGCCGTTGCCTATCGCGCTGGCGCATCGGCTGTCCCGCCGGCTCGCCCAGGTCCGCAAGGACGGAACCGTTCCCTACCTGCGCCCCGACGGCAAGACCCAGGTGACGATCGAGTACGTCGGAGACCGGGCGTTGCGCCTGGACACGGTGGTCCTGTCCACCCAGCACGCCGAAGACGTCGACCTGGAGAAGCTGCTCACCCCGGACATCACCGCGCACGTGATCGAGCCGATCATCGCCGGACTGGACATCGACACCCGCAACTACCGCAGCCACATCAACCCGACCGGCCGGTTCGTGATCGGCGGCCCGATGGGCGATGCAGGGCTGACCGGCCGGAAGATCATCGTGGACACCTACGGCGGAATGGCCAGGCACGGCGGCGGCGCGTTCTCTGGCAAGGATCCGTCGAAGGTGGACCGTTCCGCCGCCTACGCCATGCGGTGGGTGGCCAAGAATGCGGTGGCCGCCGGGCTGGCGGACCGGATCGAGGTCCAGGTCGCCTACGCGATCGGGGTGGCCGCCCCGGTAGGGTTGTTCGTGGAGACTTTCGGCACCGAGCAGGTCGATCCGGACAAGATCGCCCAGGCCATCAACGAGGTATTCGACCTGCGCCCGGGGGCGATCATCCGGGATCTGGATCTGCTACGTCCGATCTACGCGCCGACCGCCGCCTACGGCCATTTCGGCCGTACCGACATCGAGTTGCCCTGGGAACAGACCGACCGGGCCGACGCGCTGAAGTCTGCGCTGGGGCTCTAGCACTCGGATTTGGCTGAGATCGACGGGCGGCCCGGATTGCAGGCGGTCGGTCATGGTCTTCAGGTTGTGCCGCGTCTCGGCGATCCGCAGCTCGCCCGGCTCGGCGCTGCCGCTGAGTGTTGCCAGCACCTGCTCCTGCAGCAGGACGCGCCTGCCGGTCTGCTCCAGCGACGAACGGGTCTGCTCCGCTGCCGCGCCGATCCCTTTGCGCACCGGCTCGATGTCCGGCAAGGCCGATTCCAGCAGCCGGTGGGCCGAGCGCAGCTGCTGGATCGGTTGGTAGGCCGCCGAGCCGGCTGGCACCGTCAGCTCGCTTGTGGTGACGACCCTGGCAGCCGCCTTCCGTGCTCGACGGCGTCGGTCGATCCGAACGGTGTACTGGACGCTCGTCATGCCGGTGGCGAGCAGCAGGATCGCGCTGAGTCCAACGATGAGGGAGGCCGCACTCGTGTCGTTGTCGTCGTTCGGGCTGAACGTCAGCGCGACGATCATCACGATCAGCAGAGCAACGGCGATCAGATGGGCAATTCTCCGTCGTCTCGCCAGGGTAGTCAGATCGGCCGGCTCGGTCGGGGCGTCCACCATCCTGCGCACGACGGATCGGCGCGCACCAGCAGTTTGAGCCTCTTCGGACGTCACCCGTCGATGATGCCATCCACCTGGGAGAGCGGTCGGCGTTCGGCCGATGCCACCGCCTGCCGAGCCGGCTGAGCCGGCGGGCTGCCCTGCCGGTCATCAGCCGGCCCCGCTGATCAGCGCGGGCAGCCCCGATTCCCGCCAGCCTGCCCGCCGCTGGCGAACCTGTGCCGGGGGCTGGGGAAATATCGCCAGCGCGGAAGCTGTTCGCCAGCGGCTGTGGCCGGATCTCACCGCGCCCGATTCGCGGCCAGCCGCATCAATCCCCAACCAGCCGCATCAATCCGCAACCATCAGCTGACAGGCAATCAATAGGTTGCCTAAAGTTTGCAGTGTGCGGCACGGCGCGACCAGCTTCCAGGGCACCGGCACCGCCGACCCGGTGTTCAGCGCACTGGCCGACGGGCACCGGCGGCTGTACTGGACCGGCTGCGCAACGGTGAGGCAACACTCGCGCAGCTGTGCGAGGGCATGCCGATGTCGCGCCAGGCGGTCTCCAAGCACCTGGCTGTGCTGGAGTCGGCCGGACTGGTCAGCGTCCGTTCGGCCGGCCGGCACCGGATTCATGTGCTGAATTCGGTGCCGCTCGGCACGGTCAGTGGCTGGCTGGCCGACTACGAACGCCCGTGGGACGAGGCGCTCGGCCGGATGGCCCGGCATATCACCGAGAATCCATGAGTTACACCGACCTGAAAGGAACCGCAAGGTCCACCAAGACCACGGAATATCAGGCGTTCTCGCCGGAGACCGGCCCGCTGTACGTGATCACCCGGAGCGTCGAGGTGTCCGCTCCGATCGAGCGGGTGTGGCGCGCGGTGAGCGACGCCGACGAGATAGCGCAGTGGTTCGCCGGCGTGTCGGCGGCCCGGCAGCTGGAACCCGGTGGCCACGGAATCTTCGTCTGGAGCGGCCACATCCGTTCACCATCGGGTGGAGGTGGTTCGGGAACCCACGTTGATCGCCTGGAGCTGGGGCCACGAGACGGATCAGGAACCGACCACCCTGGTCGGCGCCCAGGCGGAGTTGCGACCTGATCCCGGGTCCGACGCGGGCGTCCGCACCACCGTGACGGTGACCGAATCGGGCATTCGCACCCCGGCGCACTTCGCCGACAACTCCCAGGGCTGGGACGAGGAGCTCGGGCAGCTGGTCGAGTACCGGCCGGACGATCCTGATCGCCGTCGCTCCCGGTGCACGACTGGCGGGCCCGACGCCTGGGTCTGATATGCACGGTGGATGAGTCCGCAGCCCTTCGGTGACCGGTCGGCCGACGGCGCGGCCGGAGGGCAGGCGACATCGCGGTGGCGGCCGCCGGTGAAGAAGGAGTCTCAGCCGGAGCGGTACAGGATCCGGCGTTAAGGGCCCGGGCCCTCAGGTCCGCCGATGACCGCCGGTCGGCGACCGACGGTGGCTTTGTCGAGGTGGCCGTAGATGGTGGATCGGGGAACGGTGAACAGGTCGGCGATCTGTTGGACGGTGCGATCGCCGGCGTCGTAGAGCTGTTGGGCGTGAAGGGCTTGCGCTGGTGTGAGTTTCGGGCGGCGTCCGCCGACGCGGCCGCGGGCTCGGGCGGCGGCGAGGCCGTCGCGGGTGTTGGCGATGATGAGTTCGCGTTGCAGTTCGGCCAGGACGGAGAGCATGCCGAACATGGCTCGGCCTTCGGCGGTGGCGGTGTCGATGCCTTGTTCCAGGACGCGCAGGCCGATGTCGCGTTCGCGGAGCGCTGCGCCGAGGGTGACCAGATGCAGGACGGAGCGGCCGAGCCGGTCCAGTCGGGTGATGACCAGGGTGTCGCCGGTGCGAAGGTTGCGTAGGGCTTGGTCAAGTTGGGGGCGGCTGGCCTTTGCGCCGCTGGCGTGGTCGAGGTAGACGTCGGCGGGAGCGACGCCGGCGCGGGTGAGCGCGTCGGCTTGGTGGTCGGGGTTCTGGTCTGCCGTAGAGTCTCTCGCGTATCCGAGCAAAATATGTCGACAGTAGGCGGGGCGAGGGGTTATCGGACGTTGATTCTCGACGCGAGTTTCCGACACGTCTGTCGGGCGTGACGCTGTCCGACGTGCTCGGGTGTCGGCAAATGATCGTTTTCCGCCAAATGTGGTACGACGACAAATGGCCAGGGTGGCGCACGATGCGTGGGTCAGGGATTGCTGAAGATGCTGCGAGCTTCTTTGACGGCGTAGTAGACGATGACCAGTCCTGATGCCGGGTCGACCCACCACCAACCCAGGACGGCGTTGAGGGTCAATCCGATGAGCACGGCGACGGCCAGCAGGGCGTCGGCCACGGCTGGGAACACCACCTGCCGCACCATGCCGTCCGGCGCGGCCAGCGACGCCTCGGCGACCCTGAACAGGATGTTTTCCTTGCCGCTGACCCGCTTGAACGCGTTCACCAACTCATCGGTGACCTTCCTCTCCGCCCGCGCGCCGATCCGATGCACCGCCGCGATCAGCAGGTCAACAAGGGTGTCAGTGATCTCCCGTTCCCGCGCGTACAGCAGCGCCGCGATCAGGGGCCCCGCTACGGCTGCGGGTGATCACGCAGATGCGGGGGCCACTCCACCGCCGCCCGTGCACGCCAGCCATCCACGATCTTGGGCCCGAAATCGTCAAAAAGGCCCATCGGGAGCCCGACACCGCGCACCGCGCACAGCCGGTCGATCTCTGTCAGCATCGTCTCCAGGCTGACGTTGCCCGGCGACTGCTTGATCGTCGCCAACACGGGTCGGGCATCGCCCCGTCATCCCCGTCGCCTTCGTCCGGGACATCGTCGGCGACCAGGGCGACGATCCGATCCACGCTCGACCGATCAAGTCGCGCGACAAGCCGCTCGGTCAGCCTCTTCTCGCCCGTTCGCAGCGCCGAGACGCTCCGCGCGCCCTTTGGCAGGAGGCTCGATCTGCTCGGCCCGGCAACGCGCCAGCAGCTCCTCCCGCACCCGATCGGACTGCCGCTGATCAACTCGACCGGGTACGCGGATCTGTCGATCGGGCAGGTCCGGGCCAGAGAACTCGACGAAGGGCGTTACTGGTGCCCGATGTCGAGCATGTACCGGATGGCCCGGGCCGCCGGTCAAACCAGGGAACGCCGACGGCAGGCCACGCATCCGGCGCGGGTGAAACCCGAGCTGGTCGCCGACGCCCCCTCGCAGGTGTGGTCATGGGACATAACGAAGCTCCGCAGGCCGGCCAAGGGCGTCTGGTTCCACCTGTACGTGCTGATCGTCATCTACTCCCGGTACAACCCGGGATGGGTCTCGCTGCGGCCGAGGATTCAATCCTGGCAGCCGATTTCATCAACGAGGCGATCACCCGGAACGGGTCGGCGCCGCACACCGTGCACGCGGATCGGGGCACCTCGATGACGTCCAATCCAAACCGGTATCGGCGTTACTGGTTGACCTCGGTGTCACCCGCACCCATTCCAGGCCGCGGGTGTCGAACGACAATCCCTTTTCCGAGGCCCAGTTCAAGACCCTCAAGTACCTGCACGATTTCCCCGCCTCGTTCGACAGCCTGACCCAGGCACGCGAGTTCCTGGACGGATTCTTCACCGAGTACAACCACGTACACCGCCATTCCGGCATCGGATGGCACAGCCCGGCGTCGGTGCACTTCGGCACCGCCGCCGCGATCGACCACGCCCGCCAGGCCACCCTGGACACCGCCCGGGCCGCTCATCCCGAACGATTCACCCGACGACCCCGACCACCCCAAATCCCCGACCAAAGCTGGATCAACCAACCCCAACCAGAACTACAGAAGACCTGACTGACAGATTCCGGCAACGGGCCGCAGGTCATGGCCAGCCTGCGGATCCTCGCGATGAACCTGCACCGCCTCGACGGCGCGACCAACGTCGCCGCAGCCCTCAGACACCAAGCCAGGCAACCGAATCGGCCGGTTCAACTACTCCTGACCAGCTAGAAAGCGACCTTGCCGAGGCCCTGGGCAGGCCACCACACCGCCAGCGTGTCTCGTCATCAAAATGAAGGTTCGCCAGCTGCGTCAGCGGGAAACACAGCGCTCGGACCGCTCTCAACGACGACGCCTTGCCTCCCGAAGTCGCAGCCACGTTGACTTCAGCAGGCAGGGTCACCAATCCCCGAAGTACACTAATAGTACAATTCCGAACGAAACGATCGTTCCGCATGCCCGAGTAACTCGGCGCCTCATACCCAGCCTACGGGCCAGTCGTCCGTTCGCTGACACGGCAATCCACCCAGTAATCAGGGTGCCGATCCCAAGCATTATGTACAGTCGGACCGCCCCCCACTCTTGAGCGCCTTCACTCGTCACTGCCCGGCCCGACTCGATCAGCGACCCAATCGTTTGCGGCAACGGCCACATCAACACAACGCCGGCCGCGGAGATCACACCATTCACCGCCAACCAGACTAGGAAGTGCAGGACTCCCTTCGTGCTGCGTCGCCGACCACTTAGCGCCTCCTTCGGCTCTGCCGCAACTTCCTCATCGCCATTGTGCATTGTGCGCTTCAAACACCTGATAGATGTGCCACGTGCGCACCCCATACTCAGTTGCTTCGGCTGACGTCCCGTTGAACCTCGCTAGGGTGGATTTCACTTCCATTTCGGTGAGTTCGAAACGTGGAATATTTGCCACCCCGACATCCGTCGCACCCCACCAAAGCACAGCAGCCGCAGTCGCGACGTTAAACATCACGTTAGTCCTAAGCTCCGACCAAGTAAACAACATGTCTTGTGGCGAGGTAGCTGAGTGCGGCTCACCCGCCATTAGACTGCTCTCGATAGCCCAGTTTCGGCACTTGATGCCCACAGCTCCAAAAATCTGCGAAAATCCCGTGGAGGAGTCCTCTGGCAGGCCCGGGTTGAGAGGCGGTGACCCGACCCCACCGCCGTTGAACCACTCTTGAAACTCCACCTTGTACTCAAGCTGCTCTTGCACCGCAATATCAACAACCGGATCGTCAGGGTGCTCCCGCCAACGCTCCCAAAATGCCACCGTTTGAACCAACGCCTTGCGCATGCCAAACTGAGCCGCAACTGCAGTGAAATGTGTATCGAGCGCAAGAACATCGATAACCGCTTGCTCCGCAGATCGAATAGTCACGTTGCTGCCCAGGTCGTCATCCACATCCCCTGCGGCAGCGGTGACGTCGGCATGCACCTGTGCGGTTGCAGCTGCAGGCAAAACAACGTCAGCACCAGTAACCTCCGTCGGCTGATGTCCGCCATCAGCTCCAGAGACTCCATTCTGATCGACCGTTATCGCCCCAGTGCCCGTACCGACAGTGACGGTAGCGAACTGATCCCACGCCCAGTTGTTCGGCATGGGAAAGCCAAGGTTCCCAGAGTACCCATTTGACATCCCGAGCACCATACTGGAGGTTGTAAGCCCCCGCTCCGCCAAACGGGAACATGGATTTCTTGATCCGTACACGGCGACGCGATACTGGTTTCCAAGAGCGTCAAAGACCGCACGAATACCTTCAAAATGGGGGACGATGCTTGACGTGACATCGTCGTCCGTCGCATCAAAATCGATAGCGAAATAGAGAACCGCTCCAGCTGGGAAACCGAAGAGCCGAGCTGCGGCAATTGCCTCTCTCGCATCGGATACACCCTGCTCGGACTTAAAGTAATCTGGGCCTCCCCCATAAGTCTGGTAGATCGGGTACACGCGCAAACCGCTACCCTTGATAATGGCCAGCTCACCGGGCTGCAGTTTCTTGTTCAGGGCGCCGGCGCTCTTGGCATTCACTAGATAGCGCCCGACAACTTTGTAACCGGCCGCAGCAAGCGACGCCGCCTTGGCCGCTGTGAGCGGCGTGCTCGTGTCACAGGCTGTGGCAGCGCGAGATTTGTCGCCGCTCGAGGTGAGGAGGGAGCACCATGCCTGATAGTCACCCTGTCCATTCACTGGGAGTTTCATAAACCCCTGAAATTCGGAAACCAAGAACTGTCGCTCGCGGAAAATACCCCTCCGAAGGAGCCCGAGTACCGGTTGAACCGCAGTGCTGCCTGAAACAGACGTACGAGGTTGCTACTCCCTGAGTCCGAGGTGCCGACTGTTATGGCTGGCTTTGCCTTCAGCGACGCTAGAGTCTGCGGACCTACTGAGCCTGTGGGCTCGGCGATTCCGAGGTCCTTCTGTAGGGCGGCGACCAGGCCCTTCTGAACGTTTCGTGAGAAGAAGCCGTCCGCTGGCACAATAGAATACCAGTCGTTCGTGTAGTAGGTCCGGTTCATCCATTGTTGTACTTCACGTACTTGCTCGGATCCTGTGCCCACCAGAACGAACGCATCCATTGTTAAGAGCGCCCTAAACTCCTTTGGAGCCAGGGCAGATCTAGAATCGCTAAAACCGATGTTCGCGCGAAATGATTGCACCGACTGTTGAACGGTCGCGCTGTAGGTCAGATCCTAGGTGCCGCCCGAGTAGCCCTTACAGTAGAGCCCGCCCTTCACGAGCATGATGACATTCCCGCCCCCAGGTGCCGATTCAGTCGCGGGTCCAATGTTCCCGAACTTCGATGAAAGTAGGGAGAGAGTTAGCGGCCCGAAACTTGTGGTGATCTGGCTAGCCGGCACGCCCACTTCGATCTGCAATGCGGTAGTCATCGACCTGATAGTTGGCCACCCGGTTCGGCCGTCGTTTGGCGCCTCGACGAAGCCCGGCACTGACGCGTAGGTCTGGTTAAGCCACCACTGGATGTCTGCGACTCTCTGGTCGTAGTTAGGCATGAAATCCATCTTTCAATTGAATTGAGATCAACGCACTGTTATTCTACAGGTAGCTTTTGGCGTGGCCTCGCCGGTGTCACCTACCGCATAGCAAGATAGCGACCGCGGCAAGGGTTTCTTCGGGCCCTTACTGCGCGGATCCTTCACTATGGATTGCTGCTGCTGTTTGACCTGAAAGGTCACCTCCCGTCGTTCATAGGCTAGCAGGCTGTTTTCTGCAGCGGCCGAGATCTGAAATCGCCCGTACCCTAGATCACCTATTGTCCAGGCGCCTTGACCAGACGAGGGCTTTGACGCCGCGAGATGCAGATCTAGCTCTTCGCCGATTTCAACAACCATTGCGAGACCGGTGACTGGCGCGGCGGCATTGTTACTGAGTGTGAGGGTTAGGTCTGCAGGAGAATCAGCGATGATTTCGTTGCAAACCACTGAATCAACTCTAGGCGCCCCGCGAATGTCCCGTATCAACTGCACGACTGCTTTTGTCGTGCTGTCGCTATCCGTTGTTATCACGCACTCACCACGGTGTTCGCCGACCGATTGTGGGACTAAGCCCTGTGCTAGCTGCAGACTTAGGGTCAGTGGGATGAGCTTGGCATTGTCCGCGGTCAGAGTCCATACCTGGTTGGTGCCGGACGTGCGAACTCCCTTGATAGTCCAGCCGGACGTGATGCTGGATCCAAAGTTTCGATCTGGTGGAAGAAACCAGTTTGGTGTGGTGACTTGAATGGTCGCTGGTGCCTGTTTGGAATGCTGGCTCGCTAATGGAGTTATCTGTAGAAGGAAATAGTCCTTGGCGGACATAGAGGCTGTGGCGCGCAGCCCGGCGACATCTTTACCTGTTCTGCTCGGTATCACCTCAGCCCTAATTTCTGGCTTTCCTGGCTGTCGAACCGCCGCTTGTGCCGGCGCCGAGGCCAAGGAAGTGAATCCCGACGAAAGGATCGCAATAGACCCTAGTTGGATAACCTGGCGGCGAGTCAGTCGCCTCGAGACTTCCACCACCTTCCGATCGGAAAGGGACATTATGCTTCTCCTGCTTCCTGAGTAGAGGTGTTCGTGGAGCGGTGGAATAGCCCGTAGACCGGGATGGCTAGGGGTACCAGGCAGGACGGACGGCTGCGCTGTATCACAACATGGTCCACCGTTTCATCCGGAGCTGACGAGCTCACGACGAGAGCGACAGGGTCTCGGGATGTACTGCGAGCCGTGTGACATGGAGAACTGCGCTGATCATGGCGCCGGCCGCGAACGCGCAGCACGACGGGGCCCGGCGGCGCGCGGACGCTGAGATCCAGGTGTCGCCGCGAACGTGGCCACCTCCCAGGCAGCGTGCATAAGGACGATAAGGACTTCACCGAGCGGGGCTTCATCCGCGGGGTCAATGACACCTGGACACGGTTGGGCAACGGAGTGCACCTGGCACGAACGCCGGCGTCGAGCGCACGGCTACAGACAAGCAGTTCCTGGCCAGCGAGACCTCGGCGACCCGGATCTTCACTCTGCATTCCACCGACGACGACGCCATCCAGATCCGTGCCGGGCTTGTCACCCTCATCTCCCGCGCCACGCTTCCCCTGGCCGGTGCTCTCGGCCGCCGAGCCGACGGCGATCTCCTCCACCCTGCATCCTCGACATGGATGCCACAAGGCGATCCCAGGATGCGGACCTGCCACGATGCAGACTTCAGACGCGTCGCAACTGCACGACCAGCGCCCGGTGGTCGCTCGCGCCGGTGCGAATGGTCCAGGCAGCAACGCCGCGATAGCTTCGCGGGTCGACGATCACGTGGTCGATCGGGGCGGCCAGGGCTGACGGCAGCCACGACGGCCAGGTGCCGGAGCCGCCGGTGCCGGCCTGGGTCGCTGCGTCCGCGCACGGCAGGTCGGCGAACGCCGGGTGATCAACGGTCGCGTTGAAGTCGCCGGCGACGATCGTGTTCGATCCCGGAGTACAGAGCCGCGCCGCCGTCGCGGTCTCCGATCGCCACCCGGCAAGCATTGACTTGAGCCCCGGATCAATCGGGTGGACAGCGATGATTGTTGGGGCAGAAGCGGAATCGGTAACCGGCTCGAGTTTCAACGAGCCGTAGCGCATCAGTGGGCCGGGCAGCTGCCGGTAGTCGCCCAGGCTGCGGCGGACCATCGCCGATACCGGCAGCGGATAGGGCTCCGGGGTACTCATCGAGAAGACCTGGAAGGCGACGCCGTCGGCGGCGAGCAGGTCGGCGGCGGCCTTGGTGGTCTGTTCGTCCGCCTCCGGGAGGGTCACGATGTCGGCATCGGTGGCTCGCACCAGGTCGGCGAGTTGTACAGGGGTGGTGGCGATGTCGAAGGTGTTGAATTCCACGACGGTGACGTCGGGGTCGGCAACCGGTGCGACCCTGCCGCCGCGCCAGGACGGTGTCGGCGTGGATCGCGCCGGTGGCAAGCAGTGCTGTGGAGATGATCAGCACTGCCGGCGACCGGAGCCGACCACGGATCGCCGCGACGACAGCCACCAGCACCGCAAGGGCGGCACAGCCCAGGCCGGCGAGGACCTTGAGGCTGATCACCTGGGCGACCACCGGCCAGCCCGACACCCCGAGTGGCTGGGCGAATAGGCTCACCAGGCACAGCAGTACGACGATCGCCGCCACCGCGCGGCCGAAGAAACGAGGCCGGGACGTTTGAAGATCCCGCTCGGCAGTGTTCGTCATCCGCCCAGCATGCATGTAGACCGACCGTGGTAAAGTGGGCCCACCGTTGGGTGTCAACTCGACCTAGGAACGAAGGTGGTCGCCACGCAGGTCGGCCGCACCATCGCCGACGAGGTAGCCGTCACCCTGGACGACGGCGCCCACGTCGCTGCGGATGTGGCGATCGTCGCTCACGGCACGTGCCGCAGCTGGAGTGGATGCAACAGCCCAACTCGGCCGGCCTGGCCGTGGACGGGCACCTGCGGTGTCGGACCATGTCGGGGGCTCTACGCCGGCGGCGGGATCGCCATGCACCACCGCGACGCGGGACGGCCGTACCGCATTGACAATTGGGACGCGGCCCCACAAGGCAGGCATGCGACCCAAGACAGTCCGGCACGACCTTGGGCGATTGGAAGATCGTAACCTGATCGAGACCTTCGGCCAGCGGTGCCGGTCCCAGCGCTCCCGAGGGTCACCGCCGAATCGGCCCGTCGGGTGGTCGAACCGGGGACCCAGGAATTCCGGAGTGAATCCGTCGCCGTGGGTTGATACCTGCGCGCGGTAGGGCACTTCCTGGCCCGAACCCGACAGCTAACTCGGTAGGCGGCGTAGGAAGAAAGGTGACGCTGGCCTTGCCGACACCCCGCATCAGCTTCCGCTCCGCTGACCGCCCCAGCGACCGAGTTCGCTACACGGACATCGAGACGGTGTTGTAGAAGACCTGGTCGGAATCGATATTGCCCGGATCCCAGGAAGCCTCCGCGCCGCCCGGCCTGGCCCCCGCGTCAGCGTCGTCGTTGCCGGGCGTACACAGATCGACCGATCTTTGCCCGCTGATGGCCGAGATGATGTCAAGGGCGCTATTGAGTTCCATCGGCTATCGCGGCGATCTGTACGCATTCTGGGTCCCCGGTGCGCCCCTGCTGGAGACCCGGCTCCGGATCCTGGAGGCCATGGT
>JAABUT010003700.1_pt1 | contig 12818 bp, 13 predicted proteins | sample 5559281 | NCBI WGS metagenome assembly JAABUT01 (sample SAMN10711880, study PRJNA513359) | rock metagenome | isolation source: Antarctica rocks | place: Antarctica: Victoria Land, Ricker Hills nord | collected 2016-01-04
GTCTTGACCAGCACGGCGCCGAGATTGGGGGTTGGGTTGATCAGGATGACGATACGCATGCCATCGCGCTCCCGCCATACTACGTCGGCGCCGTCGCGCACATCTGGCCGTGTCGGATCCAGCAAGGCGCGGGTGAAGGCGTCGGGGTGGATGCCGTCCTCGGCGATCCGGGCCTGGGCGTGACGGCTGACAGCGACGTTGCCCAGCCCGCGCACGTTGCGGAAGAAGTGTTCCATTACGCCTCCGCTGGGCGGAACCGGGCATCCTGGTCTAGCCGGTCCAGCAAGGCCACGACGCGGGCGGCGACTGGGATGGCGTTGGTTTCGAGCAGGCCGGACCTTGCTAGGTCAAACCGATGCAGCATCCAGGTCGTGACTGCCTCCCCCGAATGCAACGAGCTCGGGTGGTCCAGCCCGAATTCCAACCCTGGCGGCGCCGGGTCGGCACGATGGAGCAGGGCATCCCGTAAGGCGGATATGCTTGCTGCGTCCGCGTCCGGCACGGGGTGCAGGACCGGCAAGGCCTCGGCCGGAGGTGCGCTGGGAACACCAGATAATGCGCTGATCCGCACGAGGTGACTGCCGATGGGTTGATTGCGGCCAAGCTGCCGAAAGGGCTGCATCCCCCCGATATGCCGGACTAGCATAGCCAAGATGCCAGCTATGCGCAGAAAGGCAATCAGCCGGGTCTTGCCAAATGGCTTCGGCACCTTGGCGCCGCATCTATAGGGGATGATTCCAGACAAGGCCGCATCGCGTCGTCTCCAGCCCGGTCAGCCCGCCTGTGGTCAGCCTAACATCGCAGCCGCCATTGCTAACCGTGCCGACGACAGCCAGTTGGCCGGTGACGGCTTCGGCCTGGTAGGCAAATGGGACGCCGTACCAGGCGGTGAGCGCGTCGGCCCGATGCTGGAAACCGTCAGGGTGGAACAGTGTCAGCCCTGCGATGTCAGTGCAGATACGAGCCCTGCGGCTGCGAGCGGCTGAAGTGTCCGGCACACCAGCAGGTTACTCCGGGCCGGCGACGCCACCGGGGTGCTCGTTGCGCTTGGCCTGGCTGCGGCGGACGCGCTTGAGCTGGAAAATGGCTACCCCGACGACGATCAGCAGGGTGACGAAGGAGAGGATAACGGGCAGCGAAATGTTGTGTTCCACGATGAGACTCCTCGAAGATTATTCTGGCAGGTAGGACCACGCTGCATCGCGGTCGCAGTTTCATGGGTCGCAGAACGGTGAAAGGCGCGGTGTTGCCGTGCAAGCCGGAATAGGGCCTGGCCCATTCGGCTCCTGCACTGCCTTGGCGCAAGCGGCCCACAACTCTGGAGATGGTGGTGCAGGTGGCGGGTTCAGGCCGGCTGGCGCAGCCCTGCTCAAGCGTTTTGGATTATGTCCAGGATACCTTGCAGCAGCGGTCCAGGCCGTTGCAGGCACCGCAGCAGGGTGAAATGGTCCGCGCCGTCCACCACCTGATGCCGGCTGCGGTTGCCGGCGTGGAGCCAGGTCGCGTGCATGTCTGCGGTTTGCTGCTGGAACGCCGCGGTTTCCTGGCCACCGACGGCGAACAGGGCGGGGAGGGCTACGCCTGGGCACGGGGGATGGTTGACCAGCGCCACGTCAATGCCGTGCTGGGCGAGGGTTGGGGCGAAGAAGCGGAGCAGCGACTTGTCGCGGGACTGCCAGTAGCCCGCGTGGGACCAAGCCAGCGTGCCGCGCCTCCAGGGTCCACGCCGTTCCCTCCGACTGGCCGGTCTGGCTGGTACGTCCTGGCAGCATCATCCCGGGGACGGCTAGGCTCAAGGGAATGTGCGCTGTGCTGAACTGGTGCGCCGCCTGGACATGGTTCAGCTCCGGCGCCACCGGCTACGCCCGTAGCCGGCCCATGCCGGCCAGCACGGCGGTGAGGGTGCCGGCCTTGCGTCGCAGTTGGGCGGCGCTGGGATAGTTGCAGCATCACCCGGAGAAGAAAAACGGGATCAGCCTGTGCGGATATCAGGCTTCACCAGATGGCGTTCATGGCCTGACCTGTTATCGTCCGTCTCATGCGAACCTATCCTGCTCCCGGCCGCTGATGCGCGGCGCTTTCCCCTTCTCTGCCATCGTCGGCCAGGACGAGATGAAGCAGGCACTGCTGATCGCCGCGACCGACCCGGCGATTGGCGGCGTGCTGGTGTTCGGCGACCGCGGCACCGGCAAGAGCACGGCTGTACGCGCGCTCGCGGCGCTGCTGCCGCCGATGCGGGCGGTGCAGGGCTGCCGCTACCAATGCGATCCGGCGCGCCCGTCCACCTGGTGCGAGGACTGCGCGGCCCGCCCAGACCATCCCGCGCATGACGTGCCGGTGCCGGTCGTGGACCTGCCGCTGGGCGCGACGGAGGACCGGGTGGTGGGCGCCTTGGACCTGGAGCGCGCGCTGACCCGTGGGGAGAAGGCGTTCGAGCCGGGGCTGCTGGCCCGGGCCAACCGGGGCTTCTTATATATAGATGAGGTCAATCTGCTGGAGGATCACTTGGTGGACCTCCTGATAGATGTGGCGGCATCGGGCGAGAACGTGGTCGAGCGTGAGGGCTTGAGCGTGCGCCACCCTGCGCGCTTCGTGCTGGTGGGCAGCGGCAACCCGGAGGAGGGAGAGCTGCGGCCACAATTGCTGGACCGGTTCGGGCTGTCGGTGGAAGTGCGGACGCCGGACGATGTGCCCGCCCGAATCGCTATCGTGCGCCGGCGGGATAGCTTCGACCGGGATCGTGCGGCGTTCCTGGCGGAGTGGGCTGATGCTGAGGCCGAGGTGCGGGATGGGATCCTGGCTGCGCGAGACCGGCTGCCTGGCGTGGCGGTGGATGATGCAGTCCTGGAACAGGCGACACGGCTGTGCATGTCGCTCGGCACCGACGGGCTGCGGGCGGAGTTGACGCTGCTACGCGCCGCACGGGCGCTGGCGGCGCTGGACGGGGCGGAGGCGGTGGAGACCGGGCACTTGCTGCGCGTCGCTCCGAGCGCGTTGCGGCACCGGCTGCGCCGCGACCCGTTGGATGAGGCTGGCAGCACCACTCGCGTGGCGCGTGCCGTGGCGGAGCAGTTCGGCGCGTGATGGAGGGTGCTGCCGTGCCTCGGTCCCCTTTCCCTCAGGGAGAGGGTTGGGGTGAGGGGGCCTTGGCCGCGGCGCGGGGCACGGTGGTTCCTATCAGCACGCAAAGGGTTGTTGCCGAAACTATCCCTTCGGGTTTCCTTCGTCCTGATCCGGTTATGGACGGGAAGGAGGCACCTTCGCCTTGGCAGGATGCCGTTGATGCCGCTGCGTTGCTGGCCGTGGATCCCTTGGGATGTGGGGGCGCGTGCGTCCGGGCTGGGCATGGGCCGGTGCGGACACGGTGGCTCGCGCTGCTGCGCGGGCTGCTGCCGGAGGGTACCCCTTGGCGCAAGGTGCCGTTGAACATTGCCGACGCGCGCTTGCTGGGTGGCCTCGACTTGGCGGCGACCCTGGAGGCGGGACGGCCTGTGGCCGAGCGGGGGCTGTTGGCGGAGGCGTCCGGCGGCGTTCTGATATTGCCGATGGCGGAGCGCGTGCCGGCTGGATTGGCTGGGCGGCTCGGCCTGGCGCTGGATGCAGGGACGATCGCGCTTGTCGCCCTGGATGAGGGCGCTGCGGAGGACGAGCGTGCCCCGGCTGCCCTGCTGGACCGGGCAACGTTTCACGTGAAACTATCCGAGGTCGGCGCGCGGGAGCCGGATGGAGACTTGCCGTCCCCTGACCAGGTCGCTGCTGCGCGGTTGCTGCTTCCGGCAGTGCGGTCGGGGGACGGCACGATAGCGGCCCTGTGCAACACTGCGGCGGCGCTGGGCGTGGAGTCTGTCCGTGCCCCGTTGCTGGCATTGCGTGCCGCCCGGGCTGCGGCTGCGCTGGCCGGACGGGATGAAGTGGCGGCGGAAGATGCGGTCCTGGCTTGCCGCCTTGTGTTGGCGCCGCGGGCGACGATGCTGCCAGTCCAGGACGCCCCGCCCAGCACGCCTGAGGAGGCACCGGATGATGTGCCGGCGGACCAGCCTCAGCCGGATCAGAGCGCGAATGACGGGGATGACGATGCCTCCGCCCCGGGGGCGTTGAGCGATGTCCTGCTACAAGCTGCTGCTGCCGCGATCCCGGCGGGGCTGCTTGCGATGCTGCAGGCCCGCGTCCAGCGCCAAGCGGCCGGGACAGCCGGGATTTCCGGTGCATCCCAGATGGGCCGGCGTGGACGCCCCGCTGGCATCCGCGCCGGCGATCCACGCGGGGCGGAGCGGCTGAACCTGGTCGAGACACTGCGCGCCGCCGCTCCTTGGCAGCGTCTCCGGGGAGCAGCCGGCGGCCGCCTGCAAATCCGCCGGGCGGATTTCCGGGTGACACGTTGCGTGCAGCGTGCGGAGACGACGACGATCTTCGTCGTGGATGCGTCCGGCAGCAGCGCGCTAAACCGGCTGGCCGAAGCGAAAGGCGCAGTCGAGCTGTTGCTGGCGGAATGTTATGTCCGGCGTGACCAGGTGGCGGTGTTGGCCTTCCGTGGTACGGGCGCGCAACTGCTGCTGCCGCCGACGCGCTCCCTGGTTCGGGCCAAGCGCGGTTTGGCGGCGCTGCCCGGGGGTGGCGGCACACCGCTGGCGGCGGGGCTGGATGCGGGTTTGCTGCTGGCGGATGCAGTGCTGCGCCGAGGCGGCACGCCGAGCCTGGTGCTGCTGACAGATGGACGCGGCAACGTGGCCCGGGATGGCCGCGGCGGACGGGATCGGGCAGAGGTGGAGGCGGTCCAGGCTGCCCGCGCCATCCGGCTGGCCGGGGTGGCGGTGCTGCTGGTGGACACGTCGCCACGCCCGGCGCCTGCGGCGCGCAAGCTGGCCGAGGTTATGGCCGCCCGTTACCTGCCGCTGCCGTATGCGAATGCCGCGGCGCTGTCGGCAGTTGTCAGCCAGGCAGGACGGGGATGACGGTGATCTTTCTCCCTCGCCCGGGCGGAGAGGGCTGGGGTGAGGGGGTTTTTGAAGGCTGCCCTTGCCTAGTCCCGACCGCGTTCCGGCGGAGCTTGCGGCCTTTCGCTCCGCGGCCAAGCCCCCCTCACCACGGCACTCTTCCGGAGGGAGAGGGAGAAGTGGTGCTGTCTCAGTGAACCGGCCCGGCGCAGATTGGCCTAACCGTGCTGCCAGTCGTACCGTCCGCGCTGCTGGGCTGGAGTGGCACGTTCAGGTTGCGGGAACTGGTCCCGTGCTGCTTCTGGCGCACGGCACCGGTGCTGCGACGCACTCCTGGCGCGGGCTGCTGCCGCTGCTGGCCCGGCATTTCACTGTCGTTGCGCCGGATTTGCCGGGCCATGGGTTCACCCAGGCGCCGGCGGCGGCACGGCTGTCGCTGCCGGGGATGGCGCACTCGCTGCACGGATTGCTGACGATGATGAACTTGCGGCCGGTGACGGCTGTGGGCCATTCGGCTGGGGCGGCAATCCTGGCGCGCATGGCGCTGGACGGGACTTTGGCGCTGCGCGCCCTAGTCAGCCTGAACGGCGCCTTCATACCGTTGCAGGGCGTGGCGGGGCAGATGTTCTCCCCCCTTGCGAGGGTGCTCGTGGGGCTACCTGGGTTGCCGCAGGCGTTTGCCTGGCGGGCGCGGAATCCGGCTGTCGTGGAGCGGCTCCTGGCCGCCACCGGCTCCACGCTGGATGCCGAGGGAGTGCGCTGTTACGGCGAGGTGGTACGGCGCCCGGACCATGCCGCATCCGCCTTGGGCATGATGGCGCACTGGGATCTTCGCCCCTTGTTGGCCGACTTGCCGCGCCTAAGCGCTCCGTTGCTGCTGATTGCGGGCGGAGGGGACCGCACCGTGCCGCCGTCGCAGTCTGCCGAGGTTCAGCGCCTGGTGCCTGGTGCTGCGTTGGCAACCCTGCCCGGGCTGGGCCACCTCGCGCATGAGGAGCGCCCGGCGGAGGTCGGCACCCTAATCGAGGATTTCGCACGCCAGCACGGGGTGCTGCCTTGAGCGCCTGGGTCGCCAGCGGCAGGGTGCTGGACCTGATCCTGCTGGGCATGGTGCTTGAAGGGGCATCGCTGACCCTGTTGTTCCGCACGCGCGGCAGAGGGGTGCGGCCGGGGGCGCTGTGGCCTAACCTGCTATCCGGGATGTGCCTGCTGCTGGCGATGCGCGCCGGGCTGGCCGGGGCCTGGTGGGGCTGGGTGTCGCTGCCGCTGTTGGGGGCGCTTGCGTTTCACGTTGCAGATCTGCGCCGCCTATGGCGCACCAGTCCCGCTCCGCGGTTGCGGTAGAGGGGGCTGGGATCAGGCGGGGCGCCATAGCCGGAAACGTCCTGTGTTGCTCCGGCTGGGGCTATGCCCGCCCGTCCTCAACGCGGCCCTGGGACAAGCGAGCAGGAGAGCACCAACCCGGGGCTAGTCCTTGGTGTCAACCTATGGTTACAGTCGCACCCACCTGTCACAGATGCTAGACAGAGTGTTTACTGCACCGGCGACAGGCGTCCGCCCTCGTGCTCTCGGCTTCTGCGACATAGGAGGTAGCTTGCGCCTGGCTTCGATCATCTCATTCATCCGAGGCGACGACGGTTCGCACTTCGACGGCACCGGCAATGGACATGGCACGCGGAAGGCGGCTGTCCGCTTCGACACGCTGGACGTTGCCGGCGACGTCCAGCATGTTGCCCTCGGCGACGTCTTCCTCTGCCATCAGGACATCCGCCCCGATGACGGGTTACCGGCAACGCCGTTCGCCGCAAACATCCTTGATCAGGTGATACCGGGTGCAAGCCCCGGTTCTGCCAATGTCCTGGGATAGCGCGCACCTGCTGACGGACCTGGCAGATTGCCGGGACATGCTGCGTGGCGGGTCGCGCACCTTCCATGCGGCGGCACGCGTGCTGCCGCGCCGGGTGCATCGCCCGGCGACGGCGCTGTATGCGTTCTGCCGCGTGGCAGACGACCTTATTGACGCTGGTGGTGGTCAGGCGGCCTTGCAGCACCTGCAGGCGCGGCTGGACGACGTTTATGCCGGCTGCCCAGCGCCGGTGCCGGCTGACCGGGCGCTGGCCGTCGTCGTGGCACGTCATGCCATCCCGCGGGCGCTGCTGGATGCGTTGCTGGAGGGGTTCGCCTGGGACGCCGCCGGGCGGCGTTATGAGACACTCGATGATCTGCACGCCTATGCCGCCCGGGTCGCCGGCACGGTCGGGGCGATGATGGCGCTGCTGATGGGTGAACGCTCGCCGGCTGGTGTCGCCAGGGCGTGCGACCTGGGCGTTGCCATGCAGCTCAGCAACATCGCGCGGGACGTGGGAGAGGATGCGCGGGCCGGACGGCTGTATCTTCCGCTGGCCTGGCTGCGTGAGGCCGGGATGGATCCGGATGTCTGGATGCGGGCGCCTGCGTTCTCGCCGGCCCTCGGGCGCGTGGTGGCCCGGCTGCTGGCGACGGCGGAGTCGCTGTATGCGCGGGCGGATGCGGGGATTGCCGGGCTGCCGTTGGACTGCCGCCCCGGCATCGGCGCGGCGCGGCGCCTGTATGCGGAAATCGGGGCGGAGGTGGCGCGCGCGGATCATGACAGCGTCACGTGCAGGGCGGTGGTGCAAGGCCGGCGCAAGCTGGCGCTGCTGGCGCGCAGCACGGCAGCGGCCTGTCGGCCCGGGGCCGTGGACCAGCGTCCGACGGTGGAGGCGGCGCAGTTCCTGGTGGACATCGTGGCCGCGACGCCGTGCCCAGCGGCAGGGGCACGCTGGCCAGCGCTGGACGACCGGGTCGCGTGGCTATGCGCGATCTGGGGCGCGTTGGACCAGCGGCAGGCGGTGGGACGGCGGGGGTAGGAGCGGGGGCGCTGGGCAAACGGCAGGGAAGGCGCCGATCTCGACGAAATCATGAGCTGCCGCGCGATCGCGCTAAGGACTGACGGCGCCGTCGCGTTGGCCGCAGTGGTCCGCACCGAGTTGGGCACCGCCTATGGCAGCCGGAATGATGCCCTGTTCGCGCTTTGCGACGGAGGGGCCGCTATGGTCCACCTGACCTGGCACTCAATTGTGGAGTCCGATCCGAGGCGGCCAGCACCATCGTCTTCGCCAGCCCTGGGGTATTGGGTAGGGCAAAACATGATGCCTGATCGCCGGGAGTAGAGCGAACACTTCGGGCAGGGCTGCCTTTACTTGGCCGTGATGGCGGGTGCTGCATCATAGGATCGCAAATGCCCGTAACTTCCGCCGCATCCTGGCGCCGGGCCGAAACGCTGGCCCGGTTTCGCAGACGCATCCCGCCGCTCGACCTGGCGGAGCGCGAGCGGATCGTGGACGCTGCCATTGGGATGCGGTCGGATTACTACGTCCACCTGCCGCAGAAGCAGGCCAGCCACAGCGTGGACCCGGTGGCTCGATTGCGCGCGCTGCGCCGTGGCCGGCGTGCCCTATTCCCGTTTGCGGCGCTGCCGGCGGGCTGGGCGGAGGTGACGAGCGCCATCCCGCGCAACTTCATTGCGGCGTCGCTGCGAACCGGCGGGACGGAGCTGGGCTACATACGCATCCACACCTTCCTGACGGAGGATGCCGACGCCTTCGTGGCGGAGTTTGCTGGCCTGCGCTGGCCCGGGTGCCGCCGCGCGGGCTGATCCTGGACGTGCGGGACAACGGCGGCGGGGTGGTGGACGCGGCGGAGCGCTGCCTGCAACTGCTGACGCCGCACCTGGCCACGCCGGCGCCGATGCAGTTGCGTGCGACGCTGGCGGTGCTGGCGCTGTGTCAGGGCCAGGGGCCGTCCAACCTGGACCGGGTTGCGGACCTGTCGGCCTGGGCCGCTTCCGTCCAACATGCGCTGGAGGTCGGCACCGCCTACTCCGTTGCGCTGCCGATGACGCCGCCGGAGGCCTGCAACGCGCTGGGCCAGCGTTATCATGGCCCCGTGGTGGTGCTGACGAGCGCGCTCAGCTACAGCGCCACCGACATCTTTGCCGGGGGCTTCCAGGACCACGGGATCGGCCCGGTGCTGGGCGTGCACGCCGCCACCGGCGCGGGCGGCGCCAACGTATGGCCGCTCACGATCCTGCAGCAGGCGCTCGGCGCCCCGCAGCCGCTGCCGCAGGGGGCGGAGCTGCGCGTGGCGATGCGGCGCAGCCTGCGCATCGGCCGGAACGCCGGGCTGGAGCTGGAGGAGCGCGGCGTGGTGCCGAAATACGTGCACGACCTGACCCGGCGCGACCTGCTGTGCGGCGGCCCCGACATGATGGCCGCTGCTGCCAAGCTGCTGCTCGGCTTGCCGTGGCGGCAACTGGATGTTGAGCTGCTGGGCGGCCAGGGGCTGCGGGTGCGGCTGCGGAACGCGGACCGGCTGGACACCTGGGGCAACGGCCGGCCGCTGCTGTCGCAGGACGTGGCAGCCGGGCCGGAGGGGGCGGAGGTGCGTTTGGCGGTGCTCGGCCCGGCGCGGGTGGAGCTGCGGGCCTATGCGGGGGGTGAGGTGGTGGCGCGGCGGGTTTTTGATATGGCGTAGGGGGGCGGGCCGTGTCGGCAGGTTCAGGCGCTTTTTCGCCCGGGACCGCCGGAACGTTGGCTCAGCCGCTTAATCTACCGCCGGTGACCCTGCGGTCACCCCGCCGTCAATGACGATCGTCTGCCCGGTCATGAACCGCCCCGCCGCGCCGGCCAGGAACACCGCGGCGCCGGCGATCTCGTCAGGCTCGCCGATGCGCTGCAAGGGGGTGTCGCGGGTGCGGCGGCACAGGTTCTCCGGGTCCTCCCACAGGGCGCGGGCGAAGTCGGTGCGGACCAGGCCCGGCACGATGCAGTTGGCGCGGACCCCGCGCGGCCCCCACTCGCAGGCCAGGTTGCGCACGAGCTGCATGTCGGCGGCCTTGCTGATGCCGTAGGCGCCGATGCTGGTGCTGCCGCGCAGGCCGGCGATGGAGGACACGACCGTCACCGAGCCTTCGCCGCGCTCTGCCATGCCGGGCAGGACCATGTTGGCCAGCCAATGGTTGCTGCGGATGTTGCTGCCCATGATGCGGTCCCAGGCGTCGTCGGGGATGTCGGCGCCGGGGCCGAAGTAGGGGTTGACGGCGGCGTTGCACACCAGCGCGTCCACCCGGCCCCAGGCGTCGAGCGTGCGGTCCACCAGGGCCTGCAGCTCCTCCTTGCGGCCGATGTTGCAGGGGATCACCAGCGCCTCGCCGCCGGCGGCGCGGATGCCGGCGGCCACGGCCTCGCAGGCGTCGGCCTTGCGGGAGCTGACGACGACGCGGGCGCCGTGCTGGGCCATGCGCTCGGCGATGGCGCGGCCGATGCCCTTGCTGCTGCCGGTGATGAGGGCGACCTGGCCGGTCAGATCGAACAGGGTGGGCATGGGGCGGTCCTCGGAGATTTGTTGGGCGCAGCGTGCCGGGGCGAGCGGGAGTTGCCAAGCCCGGAGGTGCATCGGAAAGGCGCTCTTCTGTCCTGCCCCCATTTCTCCGGGAGACGGATGGGAGGAAGAAAGAGATGGCGTTCACCCATTGAACACGAATTGCGTGCCGGTGAAGGCGCGCAGCAGCTTGCCCGGCATCTCGCGCCGCGCTGCGTCCCAGAACGGCTCGCCGGTGCAGTGCATCGGCACGATGTAATCCGGGTCGATCTCCTTCAGGCTATTGATCACGTTCCCGACGTAGTCGCTTGGGTAGGGCGCAAGATGGAAGCCGCCCAGCACAGCATGGACCTTCCGCACGCCGGACACCTCCTGCGCGCGCTTGACGATGTTGACGACGCCGCGATGGCTGCACGAGGTGAGTACGACGAGACCGCGGCCTTTAAGGTTGTAAACCGTGGCGATCTCATGCCGGAACTGGTCAGGGACAGTGCCGGGCTGGCGCTCATCCTCGGGCAGGTTCTCCGGGTAGCAGCCAAGCTCCTGCTTTACTCCGACCGTCATCCTGCTTGGTGACAGCAGCTTTTCGAACGTGTTCTGCGGCACCTGGCCCGTGGTGAACGCATGGTCGGCAATGAGGACCGGCCCCTCGGCAATGGTGATCTTGACCGCGTCACGCTCGATCGCCGGGCGGTCCAGCACGCCGAAGTCGCCCGGCAGCGGCGGTGCCGTCCACTGGCGCGCGCAGAAGCACTCCTCGCCGCCGACATAGAGCGGGGTCCATTGGCGGAGCCGGCCCTTGCTGGCGTCAAGGAAACCTAAGAGGCCGCCGAAGTGGTCGTAGTGGCCATGACTCAGCACCAAGGCATCAAGGGCAGCGGGGTCAATGCCGAGGATTTCGGCATTGTTGTTCAGGGCCTGTGGCGTGTAGCCGAAATCCACGAGCACCTGCCGTACAACTGGGCCGCTCTGCGACTCGATGTGCATCGAAAGGCCGAACTCGCTACTGAGAGCCTTGCCCGGAGCCTGCGGCCCAAGAGGCCAGCCGAAACGCCGGATGTCCACGGTCCCCGCCTTGATGCTGGGCGCAACGGCGATCTGGTAACTATCGACCACCACGCGGACGGCGACGCGGTCCACCTCCGGCACGCTGCCGCTAAGCATTTGCGCGCGGACCGGTTTCGCTCCGCCCAAAAGTGACGCAACCAGCGTTCCAAATGCAGCGGCACCACCCCCGCACAGCACTGCACGGCGATCAAGTGCAGCGGATCGTGTTTTCTTGTTCATGTTGACCTCCCCGCCTGCCTCGGCTGTCGGGTAAGGATCAAAGGCAACAAGCCCAATGCCATCCGGGTCCGCAACCCGCACGCCAGTCGGACAGGCGCCCAAATGTTACCGGACCGTGATGGAAATTTCAATCAGTCTGATGGATGAAGGAGGCCGGCACGGATCGCAGCTTCAAGGTCGCGCTGTGGGGAAGCACCCTCGCCAACCCCGCCGCACTCGCATTAGATTGTGCGCTGCATCAATCCGGAGGGACCGGGTCTATGGACTTCCTCTGCTACCTCCACGCCGGCTGGGACCCGCTGGTGCGCCCGGCAGAGTCCACCCGCCCTTGGATGGATGCGACGCCGGAGTCCTTTGCCTATCGCTGCCTGCCGCTGAATATCGCCAACGCGCATGGCTGGGAGATCCTCAGTCCCTGCGACGCCGAGGCGGTGTGGACCGGGCGAACCGGCGCAGAGGGCGTGATTGTGCGCAACGCGCCGGGCACGGCGAAGCATAACCAGGCGGTGTCACTGTTCGGGCAGGGGACGGTGACGTTCCATATTCAGGCGCTGTTCCGCACGCCGCCGGGCTGGGACCTGTTCATCACCGGGTCGCCCAACCGGCCGAAGGACGGAATCATGCCGCTGTCCGGCGTCGTGGAGACCGACTGGTCGCCGTATTCCTTCACCATGAACTGGAAGTTCACCCGCCGGAACCATCGGGTGCGGTTCGAGCGTGGGGAGCCGATCTGCTTCGTGTTCCCGGTGCAGCGCGGCGCCCTGGAGCGGATGGACCCCAAGGTCGTGGACCTGGAGGACAACCCGGCGCTGCACGAGGACTTCAAGGCCTGGAGCCGGTCGCGCGACGAGTTCCAGGCCAACGTCGGCCAGGCGCGCAGCCCAACGGAGCGGTGGCAGAAGCGGTATTACCGCGGGGTCGGCATGACGGACGAGAAGCCGGTGGCGGACCACCGCACTCGGCTGCGCTTGAAGCCGTTTGCCGCCGGGGAGCCGTCGCCGCCGGCGCCCTCGATGACGTTCGACGAGGCCGGGCTGGAGCGGATCGTGGGCGCGGCAGTAGCGGCAGCGCGGGAGGGCGCCACGGTGGCGGAGCTTTCGGTGGCGCTGGCCGGGGCCGGGGTGCCCGGCGGCATGGCGGCGCGGCTGGCGGCGGCGTGCGGGGCGGAGGCGGTTGGTGCGGGGGAGGCGGGATAGG
>JAABUT010003701.1_pt1 | contig 12815 bp, 12 predicted proteins | sample 5559281 | NCBI WGS metagenome assembly JAABUT01 (sample SAMN10711880, study PRJNA513359) | rock metagenome | isolation source: Antarctica rocks | place: Antarctica: Victoria Land, Ricker Hills nord | collected 2016-01-04
ATGAAAGTAATTCGAAGAATCTCTTGCGAATTTTCTGAATAGAAGTAGGTTATTTCGTATCGTCTACACGTCGATAGCAGAGTAGTTGATTAGCATTTATCTACTGTTAGAAGTCGATCTAGAGCGAGTCATAGAAGTGTCATTTAACTAATAGATAAATGCTAAGAAAGAAAAGTATCTACAGAAAAGAACTCGATTCTTATATGTATGTTTCTCAGCTCTGTGCTAGGCTCGATTAGAATGAAACCAGGCGAAGGCTAGTTGAAGAATAGGCGAAGGCTAGAATCGTGACATGAACATTCACTATCACAGCAGAAGATGCTCTCAAGCAAGAAGAGAATCATCTTGAAGTAAAGAAAGATTTCAGAAAGTTTACAAGTCAAGCAAGCTTTATAAGCATGTACAACAAATTGTACACTCTCTTTAAGCAGAAAGAGAAAGATTTTTCACAGTGAATGCAACAGATCAAGAATGATATACATCAAGCTATTTATGACACTATGCAAGATGAGTCAATTGCATTACGCAAAGACATTCAATATCATGACATAGTCATGAAAAAATCATTTACAAAAGTCAAGTTCATCAAGCAAGAAGAATGTCAGAAACTAGATTGAACTAGAGATTCTATCAATATAGAGAATTGATTATATTATTACTTGAACTAGATACAGAACAATACATCAGATAATATACAAGATGAAAGACAAGAAACAAAAAAACAGAATGAAAACTCAACTTCTATATACATGAATTGAATAATATCAGAATTAAGCAGCAGTTTTATGATTTAAGATTACAAAGACATGAAACAGATTTTGATGTAACTAGACTAAGATGATGATGACTAGATTAATGACTTAGTTCGATGAAACAAGACTTTCTAAGATATTGATGATACTAGATTGAGTTGATGACATATTTTATGCTCTGAGCTGAAATAATGATCTGATATCATGACAGTAACTCTTCTTTCAAAGACTGAGCTTCTGCAAGACAATAAAGAGAACAAGATGAAATGAGAATTGAAACTAGATGAAACAAGATGTAGACGAGACAAGATGAGAACAAGATGAGACGAGAAAGAATCGAAGATGATGATGAGATGAAATACAGCAAGACGCATTTTATAATAATGAAGCATTGATGAGATGAAAATACATCTGAGTCACATTTAAGTCAGATTTAGACGAGATGTCTGAATCAGATCTAGACAAGATCTGAGTCAGATTTGAGCTGAGTTAAGATGATGAAGATTGAACTTAAAGTTCTTGACATTGACATTGAGACATCACACATGACAGTACATGTGATTCTTCGACGACAGAGTTGACGAGATAATATTCATTGAGCGCTTGCTCACAATTATTCAGAAGATTGAAAGACTTTCAAGTAGAAAGATGATTTTCTCAATTGATGTAATACTTGAGCAGAGATGAATTATAGCATCTATTATGCTTGAAGTTTAGTATGCTGTTTACATATCAGAATCTTTTGTCATTCTTGACAATAATGAGTTCTTAAGATTTCTGATGTTGACTCAAAAGAGAATCATTTGTGATATGATTCAGAAGAATGACATGAAAGATTGAGTGAATCTTCATGAATATTGAAAGATTTAACTTGATGACTAGAGAATTATTCTTGAAGACATGTTTGATCTTGAAGAAATCAACATTATGATCATTTAACTTGATAGCAAGACGAGCGATGCTGAGATTGCAAGCATTCAGTCAGACTTCATCTTCAACGAAGTATCTAGAACAAGAATGATGAAAGAGATTGACATGAGATTCATAAATGATCTGAGCTATAAGCATCTCATCACGTAGATGCTTAATTAGTTTCTTCATCTTCTTGATGAACTCTTTGACATTGATTAACTTGTTTCAAGCTTGAGACATAAGATTCTCAAACAGAGATTCAAAAAGCTTGAAGTTTAAACGTGAGTTCTGATTTGAATTGATCAAGAAGAGTGATGCTAAAGTGATTGATGATGATGCATTATTGACGATAAATTTGACTTCAGAAAGTCACTTAGCTCAGTCATTCTGCATGTAGTTGACGAAGACTTGAAGATAATGTTTCATGACATTATTGACTCTCTCGATTTGATCATCGATCTCAGAATGATACATTGTTGATAACTTAGCATCTATCTTTAGTATTTTACACATATGCTTTCAGACATCGAAGATAAATTGTGTGTCTCAATCAGACATGAAGAACTCAAGTAAATCATAATGTTTTCAAACATGAGCATAGAAGCAGTTGATAGCTTCTTTAACTTTCATAGAAGTGATGAGAACTAAATGTCTCATTTTGATAAGACAATCAACGAAGACTAGAACATATCTATATGTGATATTCATGAAGATACTGAGCAATAAAGAATTTACGTAGTTCATGAAAACATCACGTCAACGACATTCGAGAACTGAAAGAAGATGCAATCATTCTTGAGTTTGTTGTTTAAAGAGCTTGAAACGTGTGCACACATGACAGTTTTGTACGAAGCGCTGAACATACTTATATATGTTGAGTCATCAATAAACTCAACTGATCAGTTCATAGCTCTTGATTCTTTCTAAATGATCATCAACGACGTTGTCGTAAGTAAGCTGAATAATACAAAGACGTAGTTTATTAAAGTTGAATATGTATCTTCTTTCTTAAAAGTACAGATGATTCTCGTGTTCTTCATACTCAACTAGAGAGATCTTGTTATGATGATGTGCTTCACTGCAAAGTGCTTTGATTATCTGAGCTGCAAACATGTCATTGACTTTGACTTGTTCTCACAGTGTCTGAGTGAAAGTATCAACAGAATCTTCGTTAAGATTTGAGATGTCTTGATCTAGCTGAAGTTCAACGTCTTCAACGTTGAATTCTTCAACTTTCAGATTCATGAAAGTTAAAGTCAGCGAGAAAACTGAAAAGACTGAGAACAGATGTAACTGAACTGAATCTAAGATGATGATTTGTGACTGAAGCATCATGACTTTGATGTCAAGAATGTTGAAGATGAGATTCTCAATAATCTTGAAATCTAAAATATGAATTTTCTGAATTTTCTGATATTGATATTGATGTCAAGAATCGAATGTATTTCTCTTCTTAAAGAGATCTTCTGAGCAACGTGTCAAAGCATTCAATTTATCATCAATCTTGTTGAAGCAATATGTGATGTGATAGTTAAATTTAGACAGAAACTCACTTCAATGAGCTTGACAACGACTCAACTGCTTAGTTGACATGAAATACTTAAGATTTTTGTGATCTGTGATCATCTCGACAGAACAGATAAAGTCTTCAAGCTCTGAACATCATTCTTTAAATGCATGAACAATGATCATGAGTTCTTTATCGTAGATCTTGTAGTTACACTCGACTGAGTTATGCTTCTTGAAAAAGTAAACGACTGAATGAAAAACTTCGTTCTCATTGTATTGAAAGAGAATGTCTTTGAACACATAGTTCAAAGCATCAATTTCTATCACAATCTTGTGATCTGAATTATAGTGACAAAGAATAATCTTGAAAGTGAAAACTTTCTTAAGAATGTTGAATGCAATCTAACATTTTTGAATTCAGACAAAGAGTACATCTTTTCTGATGAGATGAGTGAGCGAGATAACTATTCTACTATAGTCATAAATGAATCTTCTATAGAAGTTCGCGAAATTTAGAAAACTTTAAACATTCTTAACGTTGATCAAGATGAATCAATTGATAATAATGTTTATCTTAAAAGAATTCATCTTGATTTCTTCAATGATGATTATCAATTCTAGATACAAAACTTGAGTGACATGAAACTCATACTTGATTATATTCATCTGAAGATCTGCTTCTTGCAGCTTTTACAGAATGAGCTTAACATGAATCTTGTGCTCAAGTTCATTGTCAAAATAGATCAAGATGTTATTCAAATAAGTGATATAAAACTTATTTAAATGTTTGCAAAGAGTATTGTTAATATACTTTTGAAACAAGACAGACTCATTACATAAATTAAAGAGCATGACTAGATACTTGAATAATTCAAATCGAGTGCAAAAGATGATAAAAGCTTCATCTTTTTCTTTGATTCAAAGTCGATTGAACGCAGAAATGATATTCAACTTGATAAAGATTTTAGCTCGACTTAGATGATTCAGCGTTTCTGAGATCAGAAGCAGAGAATATCAATTCTTGACTGTGATAGCGTTCAGATCTCGATAGTTCACGCAGAAGCAAAGTTCTTCTTCGAGTTTCTTAATGAAAAGAACAGAGATGATCATCTGAGAGCAACTGACTTGAATGAAATCTTTGCTCAGATTTTCATTCAGATAACGACGAAGTTTTAGAATTTTATCACGACTTATGTTGTACAAAGCGAAGACTGAGAATTAAGCATCTTCTTTAAGATGTATGACATGATCATGAGCTTGATGCAGAGATAAGATATCGACGTTCTTCTTGAAGAAGATGTTTAGAAACTCAAAATATCTGAATGATAAAATTGTGATTGAATCAACATTCTTACTTTGTCAATAGACTTCAAAATCTTCTTGTGTCGTAAATGCAGTCAAATGAAATTTCTTTTTCATTTGATGAAGATTTAGACAATGATTCTTATCATACATACTGTCTTGAAAGCAAGACGAGAACTGAGCAAGAGTTGAACTGTTCTTTGAATGAATAGTCAAAGTTGCGTGACGCGATTTTGACTCGTCAGAGTCTAAACTAGAAGACGAGATTGACTCAAGATTCAAGAAGACATTGATTTTCTTTAGAATAATGCTAAACACTTCAATGTCTTTGACATGAGCAGCATGATCAAAGCTTCAAGCTTTCAACTTGACTATGTCAAATTGTATAAAAGATCGATTGAATTGATCTGCTTGAAAAACAATAGAAGTTTTAAAAAAGAAAGAATTTTGACACTTGATTCTTGATGAGTATTCTTTTTAAATGACTTGAAGAATACAACTAGAAGCTTCTTGTTTCAGATGAGAGATAAGACTGAGCGAAGTTTGTTTCTTGTGAATGAGCTGAGTATTAGTTGACTTTTCATGAGCAAATGAAGAGTTATATTGCTTCTTGTGAGCAAATGAAAAACTGAGTTGCTTCTTGCAAGCAAATTGAAAACTGAATTGCTTCTTGCAAGCGAACTGAAAACTGAATTGCTTCTTTTGAGCAAATGAAAAACTAGATTGCTTCTTGCAAGCGAACTGAGTGCTGAATTGCTTCTTGTGAGCAATCTGTAGACTGAATTGCTTCTTGTGAGCAATTCGTGAACTGAATTGCTTCTTATGAGTGAATTGAGAACGAGACTGAGAGAAAGCTACTTTGTTAACTTCGAACGAGAAATTTTCTTCTTGTTGATTAAGATCATAAATCTTGACGAGAAATGAGCAATAATGATTAAAACAGAAGAAGAAAGACAAGATGAGAATATTGTGCTCAAAATTGACATCAATGACGTGATGATGAAGTCATGACAAACTCATGATGATGAGATATTGACTTAATTCAGTGACATAAAAGAATAGTCTTTCAATGTATTCATCGAGAATCATTGTGATTTCAACGACATAAGTAATGTCATTGATTAAAGCGACTTGATCATCAAATTCTCAAAGTCTGCAAGAATGAGTTAATTGATGCAAGAAAAGATGATGTTGTTGCGCGAAGAATTTATTCATAAAGACATAAGCAGAGACTTCACTATCAATCAGAGCAAAAGTGAAAACTTTAAATTGAGCTTGATGTAAAATACAGAATACTATCATGTGATTATTTTTGAATGTTGAATTGAATTCAAAGAGTTTCAAGACAGATTTAGCAGAAAACTTTCTATATGATTGAAGTGAAGATGAAAAGATTGAAACTAGTAGACAAGATAATATGTATACAGATCTCTGAGCGCAACTTAGCTCAGAAACTAAACTTTTCTTGCAAACAGCGAGACTTCTTCATTTATACTGACGACGTCACTGTCATAAATGTTCATGATATGCAAAGTGAAAAGCTTCTTATTTGAGCATTCTTTAACAATTTTGCTCGAATGTTGCAACTTGCAATAGTAGCACAGCTTTCACTTGTTGCAGATTTTCTTGATCTCAGAAATAATCAGAGTCTTATCTTGAACAATGACAATGACAAAGCTTAGATTCATTGACTCATTGAGAAATGAAAGAGAAAGAGACGAAGATACTGTTAAAACAACAGTCACAGAAATGATGATTTTTGAACTCAAAGAGTTATTAGTTGATGCAGAGATGTTCTTGACTTTAATGAATAAAACAATGATGAAGACGAAGCAAGATTGATGATGCTTAAACTGCTAAAGTTCTTCATCAATGTCAGAGAATGCTTGAACTCATTGATGAAAGATGAATGATTAAGTTTCATTAAGATTTCGTCAGAAAAGAGTGATGACTTAAGTGAAATAATTGACATTGCGCTTCAGACAGTCAATCAACGAGAAATCTTTCATCAAAGAACATTCTTTCTTTTGATAAAAGAGATTGTAGTAGTTAGCAAAGTTATTCATGTCTTGCTTCAGAGTTTCGCGAAGATATAAATGAGCATCTTTCGTCTCAAAAGAATTGTCGCAGCAATGATACAACTTATGTCATCAATCTGCAAAGATGAAAATGATACAGAGATCATTGACTCAATATTGACTTATTAGATTGTGAGACTTCTTATCTATGATGAGTCGTGACTCGACATAGATGATCTTGACATGATGAAAGAAATAATGATCATCGTTCATGTTTATGCGCTGTATCAGACTTTGCTTTCATGCATTCAATCAATCTTTGTTCTTCTCATACTCAGATATGTCAAAGAGCTTCTCGAATCTAGAAGCAATGATGACAGCAACAGAGTTCGCAGAGAGATGAATGATGAAAGAAGATTGATTGTTCAAGATTTGTGCAATGATCTGAGCTATCATTGCAAGAGACTGAAGATTCAACTTTATATAAACTGAAGAACTGAGAACAATGAACAAAGATGAAGTGATGACATCATGTTGTTGAACTTGATTTTGAAGCTCTTGCATTGCGCGAAAGATTTCAACTGAATTTTCGATCACACTTTGAGTGAACTGTTCAACAGCACGCTCATCATCAATTGAGAGATTGTAAGATGACTTCATTTGAGCGAAAGAATAACTAGACGAGATTTCAACATATGAAAACGTTGCAGAAAGTGTAGATCTTTCATAATGTCAAAGACTAGACTAAACTAGAGATTCTATCAACATAGAGAATTGATTATATTATTACTTGAACTAGATACAAAACAATACATCAAATAATGTACAAGACGAAAGACAAGAAATGAAAGAACAGAACGAGAACTCAACTTTTATATACATGAATTGAGTAATGTTAGAACTGAGCAGCAGTTCTGTTATGATTCTAGCTACGCATCTATGTTGATAGCTATGTTGATAACTATGTTGATGATTATTGTCGATCGCTCGTCGCTAGACTATAGAGTTGTTTCAAGATCAACTCTATTCAGAATTAGCTTATGTTCTTCTGAATCATATAAATAGTCGATTCTTCTCTTCTAGATACTTTTCTTTCTTAGCATTTACATACTCGTTATATTACACTCATATGACTCGCTTTATGCTGATCTCTAACATTATATAAATACTTCTTCGTTACAGACGAAGTGAAATAATCTGCATCGATTTCTTCAAGTGCTTCTGCTAGTAGTTCTTCAACTCTCTATCGACTTTGATCTAGCGACTTGCGTTCATGCAGCAGCACTCATCTTTCTTCTCTCATGAGCTGATTCAGCGAGAATAAACAAAAGATTCAAACTCGTGCGCTGATCAGCGAGTATAAACAAACGATTGAAATCATTCGACTAGGTCAAAGATCAGCAAATTAATCGTTCATTCAGATTCGCAAGAGATTCTTCGAATTTGTTGAACAATCAAAGAGATCAGTCTAGAACTGCGTGAAGTCTCTATCTTGATGAGCAAATCTTCTCAGTGAGTCTGCTTCAACGACATTCTCAATGCGATGATCTATTCACTCTCATCGCTCTATCTATCAGTGAATCAGACTCGTCATCGAGTTCACATGCAACTAGTGAGTCTGCTTCAATGATATCTTTCGTCAATGCAATGACTCAGCTACTCACATCGCTCTATCAATCAGTGAATTGATCTGTCAACTCGTTCGCGTGCAAATAGTGAGTCTGCTACAAAGATATCTTTCGTCAACGTGATGATCTATCTACTCACATCGCTCTATCTATCAGTGAATCTGATCATACGTTCACGTGCAACTAGTGAGTCTGCTACAATGACGAGTTCAAAGTCAATCTCTTCAATGAGCAAGTCAATCAGTGAGTCTGCTTCAATGACACGATCAATGCAATGATCTACTCACTCTCATCGCTCTACTCATCAGTGAATCTAATCATACGTTCATGTGCAACTAGTGAGTCTGCTACAATGACATTATTCTATCTCGCATAGTGAGTTTGCTACAATAGGCATTTTGATTCTACACAAGGCTAAGAAAATACATTCATGCGAACATGAATCATTGAAGAAAGAGAGTAATGTTACGATTCTAGCTACGCATCTATGTTGATAGCTATGTTGATGACTATGTTGATGACTATCATCGATCGCTCGTTGCTAGACTATAAAGTTGTTTCAAGATCAACTCTATTCAGAGTTAGCTTATATTCTTCTGAGTCATATAGATAGTTAACTCTTCTCTTCTAGATACTTTTCTTTCTTAGCATTTATATACTCGTTACATTACACTCATATGACTCGCTCTATGCTGATTTCTAACAAGTTCTATGACTTAAGATTGCAAAGGCACGAAACAGATTTTGATGTGACTAAACTAAGATAATGATAACTAGATTAATGACTTAGTTCAATGAATCAAGACTTTCTAAGATATCAATGATACTAGATCGAGTTGACAACATATTTTATGCTCTGAGCTGAAATAATGATCTGACATCATGACAAAGAATATGTACTTTTCAATGAAAATCACATACTCAAAGAGCTTAAACAGATGACAAAAGTCATTAAAGAAAGATTTGATCTGTGTAATTTGAAGAAATATTCACTTAAGAAGATCAATTCAAATTGATTTCAGTACATAAAATAAGTATTGAAAGAAAAAGTTTCTAGTTCAAAAAACTAAAGACTTTTTGATCAACAGATTATTGAAGAAGTCTAGTCGAAAATCGAAAATCAAAAGCATATTTATTTTCATTAATAACTCATTGCAGTTATGAGTCTGAGTCAAAGTTAATGATCATGCAGCATGATTATTCATAAACAGCGACTGTACAAGAAATTACATATTTTCAGAATTTATTAGAAAAGCGCAAATATTTATGCAGAAAAAGAAAGAATTTTACAATCTGCAGAACTTCAATGAAACACTCATGAAGTACAATAATAAACTAATAAATTAAGAAACTTAACTCATTCATTTGAGACTTAAATAATATTGAAAGAAGTTACATTTAAATATTATGAAGCAATCAGACAGCAATATAGTTCTAAATATATCATGACTTTGTATGATCAATTCAATGATTGATTGAGTCAATGAGACAATTGCATTTCTAGATATAAAAACAACGTGATTACATTTAATATTGAAGTCATCACAAAATATGAAGATATTCATCATGATGAGCGAAGAAATGCACAAAGAGTTCAAAGAAATTAATGATGCACAGATGTTATGAAGCAGAGAGATTCAGAGCAATCATTTGAAGAATCTCACTATCGCTATTATTTTTAAAAAATATCAGAAATATAAGATTCTATTTGAGAAAGAAAGTAATCAAAAGACACTACTTAAACATTAATTATGAAATCATGAGATTAAGCTTGTTGATGACAAGAAACTCATGAAACAGTTCATTTATTCATTGTTGACAGAAAAACTCAATGCTTTGTGACAATATTTGAAAGAGAACATGTGAAAAGAATTCATTAAAGAATCATAGTTATCAGCAGAATATTCAATTCTATTTATTTTGAAATTGAATGAAAGTCTAAGACTATGTGTTGATTACAAAACATTGAATAATATTATGATTAAAAACAACTATTTATTATTGCTCATAGCAGAACTGCAGAATAAACTGCAAAATGCACAGTAATTTATAAAATTTAATATACTTGAAGCATTCAATCAAATACAAATTAAAGAAAAAGACGAGTGAAAAACAGTCTTTCATACTCAACTAGAACATTATGAATATTTGATCATGTCTTTCGACTTAATCAATGCTTCAATTACATTTCAGATCTTTGTAAATAATGTGCTACAACATTATTTGAATCAATTCATCATAATATATTTGAATAATATATTAGTATACTCAAAGATGAAGAAAGAACATGTGCAACATGTTAAGAAAGTTTTACAGACTTTGAAGAAAGTCGATCTGCACATCAAGTCAGAGAAAAGTGAATTTCATGTACAGAATGTACAGTTTTTAAGATTCATAGTCATGTTTCAAAGTTTAAGAATAAACTCAAAGAAGATAGAAGTTATTACGACTTAATTAATGTCAAAGTCAAAGATTAAAGTTCAATTCTTTCTAGAATTTGCAAACTTCTATAAACACTTTATAAAGAAATACTTCAGAATCATCTCGTCATTTACGAATCTTATGAGAAAGAATATATCATTCATGTAAACTGAGAAAGCAGAAGAAGCTTTCAAGAAGCTGAAGAAATTGTTCATCTTTCAGTCAATACTGATCATGTTTGAATTAGAAAAACTCATTATGCTCAAGATGAATGCATCAAATGAAGCTATTAAAGCATGTATCAGTCAATCAGATGATAAGAAATGTCTGCATCTCATTGCATTTTATAATAGAAAGTTTACAGACGCTGAATTGAACTATGAAATACATGACAAGAAGCTGTTAACTATTGTTAACTTTTTCAAACAATAAAGAGTGTATCTGAAAGAATCTAAACATTAGATTCAAGTATATACAAATCATAAAAATCTGTTATACTTTATGATCATGAAAGTTTTAAATCGAAAACAGATTAGATGATCAAAAGAGTTGTTATCATACAACTTTTAAATTCAATATTGAAAGAAATTTGAGAACTCAAAGATCAACATCTTGAGCAGAAGAGCAGATCACATGATAGATAAATCATCAATAAATCAGACTATCTTGCAAGAGAACTTAAATAATTCAATTGTTTATAATAAACAAAACGTAATCACTTTACAAATCAACAACAAAGATTTTAAGAAATGAGTAAAGCTAAAGCTAGCAAAGAACTCAGTCGCGCAAGATATTATAAAGAATATTAAGAACAACGTGAACTTTGAGATTATCAATGAAATACTAACATTTCAAGATCTGATTTATGTTTCAGCAAGATGCAGACAAAAGATGATAGATGATCATCACAAGTCAATGATACATGAACATCAAGATTCAAATAAAATCATTGAAAGAATATCTAGAATCTACTATTTTTCAAAGATGAAAAAACAGATAGAAGATATTATCAGAAAGTGCAATGTATGTATTTATACAAAATACAATCAACATAAACTTTATGAACTTTTGAAAAGTCTCAACACATCAGATTGTGCATGAAAAAGCATAGCTTTAAACTTCATAGTCAAGTTATTTAAGTCAAAGAAAAGAGTCATTGAAACAACATATGACTTTATATTGATTATAACAGACAGATTAATCAAGTATAAATACTTCTTATCATATAAGAAAGTAACATTCGCAGAAGATTTAACTTACATATTTCTGAGAATGATTGTAGCAAATCATGAACTATCAGATGAGATAATTTCAAATAGAGATAAGCTCTTTACATTGAAATTCTGAAAATTCTTGATGAATCAGTTAGAAATTCATCATAAGCTGTCAATAACTTATCATTTGCAAACAGATGAGTAAACAAAAAGAATGAATCAGATATTGAAACAGTATTTCAGATGTTATATCAATTATAAACAAAATGATTGAGTACAGCTACTGTCAATAACACAGTTGACTTTCAATAGCACAACAACGAAAGTAATCAGCATGTCATCATTCTTTGCAAACTACAAATTCAAGTCAAAAACTTTTAAAAAATCGTGTGAATTTGCATAATTAGCTTAAAAAGTTACGTTATAAATAAAATAATTGCAGCTGCTACAGAAAGAATTACAGAAGAATATACAGTTTCTCAGCAAACGCATGATTCTGTATGCAAACAAGAAAAGAAATAGAGAATTTACTTTTAAGAAAAGAAACAAAGCATATTTACTAAGATGAAACATCAAAATGAAAAGATCAAGTAACAAACTGAATCACACAAAGCTAAAATCTTATAAGATTCTAAAGATCAAAAAATCGATTAATTACAAGTTAAATCTATCAGCATTTATGAAAATACATTCAATATTTCATATTTATCTCTCGAAGTTTGCAGACTTGAATACATCAATTCAAACAGAATCTTCAGAAATTGATTCAAAGAATCAGAACATCAAATACAAAGTAAAGAATATATTAAATTGACAGAATATCAAAGATCAGTCTCATTGATTAGTCAAGTGAAAAAATTATGAACATATTGAGAACTGTCATGATTCTAGCCTTGTCAAACTCAGTCTTCTAGTCTTGTCAGATTTATTCTCACTTTGTCATCTTGACTAGTCTTTATTGAGTCTAGCGTCGACTGAGAAATACACATATGTAGTCAGCTTCTTTTCTGTAACTATCTTTCTTTCTTAGCATTTATCTTCTAGTTAAATGACACTCAT
>JAABUT010003703.1_pt1 | contig 12810 bp, 12 predicted proteins | sample 5559281 | NCBI WGS metagenome assembly JAABUT01 (sample SAMN10711880, study PRJNA513359) | rock metagenome | isolation source: Antarctica rocks | place: Antarctica: Victoria Land, Ricker Hills nord | collected 2016-01-04
GAACCTCCAAGCAGCGAGGATGCCGTGACGGGTTACGGCGCACCCACGATACCGGGGAATCGTAATGCTGTAAACCTACCGTGCCAGAGTACTAGAGCCCGCGCGCTATTGTCCATCCACGCAAGAAAGTCACCCCACGGCATCAAGACGCGCGAGACGACCACATGCTGCACCGAAATACGCGACTGAGATCCGTCGGATGCGAAATACCATTCCAGTGGTGCCTGGTAGGAGAAGTCGATGACGATGTTCGGACCTTCGACATAGGTCCGAACCGAGTGTGCAAAGTTCCCGCCCAGAAGTTCGTCCGGCACGTATGGCGGCGGCACATCGAACCGAGGCGCGTTCGGCCCATGCACGATGTATTGCGCGTTCAGCCTTGTATTTAGATCCTTGTCAGGCTTCTCGAAGCTCATCTCCTTCGCCTCTTTCCTGCTCGCTACCCCAGCACTTCCGTGATCGCGTCGCCGACGATGCCGATGAGGCGGTCGGTCTCCTCGGCGGTCATAACGAGCGGCGGCGAGATGGCGATGCCCGTATCGGAGCAGCGGACGATCAGGCCACGGCCGCGCGTCGCCGCCTGCAACTTGTTGCCGACCTCCGAGGCGGCGTCGTACCGCGCCTTGCTCCCCTTGTCCGCAACGACCTCGACAATCGCCATCATCCCCTTGCCGCGCACATTGCCGACGTGCGGGTGATCGCGCAGTTCCTTCAGGCCACCGAGCAGTTGGTTGCCGCGCGCCGCCGCGTTCGCGGGCAGGCGCTCGTCCTCGATGATCGCGATGTTGCGGATGCCCACGGCGCAGGCCGTCGGATGGCCGGAGTAGGTGAAGCCGTGCATGAACATCGCGTCTGGCCCGATCATCCGCTCATAGATGTCGTCCGAGACGCCGACCGCGCCGAGCGGGATGTAGCCGGAGGTGATCCCCTTCGCCATCGCCATGATGTCCGGCTGGACGCCGTACTGCTGCACGCCGAACATCGTGCCCGTGCGCCCGAAGCCGTTAATCACTTCGTCCGCGATGAAGAGGATGTCGTGCTTCTTGAGCACGGCGGCGATGGCGGGCCAGTAGGTCTCCGGTGGGACGACCACGCCGCCCGCACCCTGCACCGGTTCGCCGATGAACGCGGCGATGGTACCCGCGCCCTCCTTTTCGATCGTCTCTTCCAGTTCCTTCACGAGCGATTGCACGAACTCGCCCTCGGACATCCCCTCCGCGTTGCGGTACGCGTACGGCGCGGAGACGTGGACGAACCCCGGCGTGCGCGGCCCGAAGTGCTGCCAGTACGCGGGGATGCCCGTCGCGGCGAGGGCGCCCATTGCGATGCCGTGATACCCCATCTGGCGGGAGATGATCTTCACCTTCTCCGGCTGCCCACCGATAGACCAGTAGTACCGGGCGATCTTGAAGGCGGTCTCGTTCGATTCCGCGCCGCCGGAGGTGAACTGGAAGTGGTTCATCGGGCCGGGGACCATCGCAGCGAGTTTCGTCGCCAGTTCAATCGTGGGGGGTGTGGAGAGGCCGAAGAAGGTTGGGGAGTACGCCAGCCGCTCCATCTGCGCGCGGCCCGCCTCGGCAAGTTCCGCCCGCCCGTGTCCGACGTTGACATTCCAGAGGCCGGCAAAGCCGTCGATGTACTCCTTGCCGTCCGAATCCCAGATCATCGACCCCTTGCCGTGTGTGAGGATGAGCGGGCCGTCCTGCGCGTGCCGGTGCAGGTTCGTGACGGGGTGGAGGATGTGCGCGATATCCTGCTCAACGAGTGCGGTCGTCTCCCAGGTCTCGATCTCGGTTCCGTTCATTGCGTCCCTCCTCATGGGGTTCCAGTTAGGCTGATTCCATGCAGGCAGTGTAACAGATTCCATCCGCCCGTTCGTCAACCGACACCTCAGTCCGCAGTCTCTTCCAGCCTAATCCTTCATCACATGGAAGAACGGAACATCGTCGTTGTCGTTGACGAGACGGAGACGATGTGTTAAGTTGCGTCAATGGACACGAAGTAATGGATGCGCGTGATAACGCTGTGGGTTTTTGTCCCCAGGGATCATGTGCAACAGCGGTCGGCGCCCTTTCGGGTAGGTGAACGCCCTTTACGGGGTTCGGGGTGTAATTACATACCCCACGCACCCCGCTCATGAATCGTTCATCCTCCCGCGTTATACTCCGCCGTGGTGTATGGCATGGGGTTGTGTGGTATCGGTCGAAAGGATGACAAGCCATGAAGCATCTCGATCCCCTCGTTTCGCGTCGTCGATTTCTCCTCGGGGCTGCGGGCGCTGCCGGAACGGCCATCCTCGCCGCCTGCGGTGGTGGCAGCGCGACGAACACCCCACCGGTCGCGCCGACCGCCGCCAGGAGTGCGACCACGAGCGCGCCGACGGGGACCACGGCCCCTGCGGCTGGGACCGCGGTACCCGCCGCAACCGCCGCACCTGCCGCCACATCCGCCGCAACGGCTGGCACGAGTGCGACCACCGCGCCGAGCACGGGTGGGCCCGTCAAACTGGCCTTTTATCTCGGCGGTGATGTCAATATCCAGGACCTGTGGACCAAGGAATTGCTGCCGATGTACAAGAAGGTTGCGCCGAACGTCTCGTTCGACTTCGTCTTCTCCGAGCACGGCACCGGCGATCAGGGCACCTTTGACCGCATCGCCGCCGCGAAGCAGGCGAACAAGCCGTCCGGCGTCGATGTCTGGGAGACCGGGAACCTGCTGCGACCGGGTGGGGAGGCGGGGATCATTCAGAAGCTCAGCGAGGCGGAGATTGCTAACCTCGCGAAAGTCTCGAAGGATGCCATCGGCCAGGTGGCCGGCTACGGTGTGCCATACCGCGCCAGTTCCGTCGTCCTTGCGTACAACAGCAAGGAGATCGCGAACCCGCCGAAGACAATCGACGGCATCCTCGATTGGGTGAAGACGAATCCCGGCAAGTTCACCTATAATCCGCCGGACACGGGCGGCTCCGGCGATGCATTCGTGACGCGCGTCCTCAAGAAGGGGATCAAGACCGAGGACGAACAATTCTTCCAGACCAACTACGACCAGAGCAGGGAAACGCAGTGGGACATGGGCTGGGGCATCCTCAAGGGGATCGCGCCATCCGTCTATCAGAAAGGCTTCTACCCGAAGGGGAACGTCCCCGTGCTGCAAACGCTCGGCAAGGGGGAGATTTCGCTCGCGCCCGTCTGGTCCGATCAGGGGCTGAGTTACCTCTCGCAGAAACTCTTGCCGCCCGAAGTCAAACTCCTGCAGATCGACCCGCCCTTCTCTGGCGGCGCGGCATACATCGGCGTCGTCGGGGACAGCCAGCACAAGCCGGAGGCGTACGCCTTTCTCAACTGGCTGCTCACACCGGAGCCGCAGACCGTCATCGTCACCAAGATCAACGGCTATCCGGGTCTGGACTGGCAGTATATGCCGCCCGAGGTGCAGCAGAAGTACGCGGACATCGCCAAGAGCTACAGTTTCAACTTCAGCCAGAAGTTCAACAACGACAAGAACCAGCAGTGGTACGAGAAGGTGGCCGGCACGCCCGCGCCGACCAAGACGCCGTAGATAGGACGCGGAAGAGATGGCTGAACAGGTAAGCGAGGTGCTGCCGCCTCCGGTGGTGGCAGTGCGGCGGCGCGAGACATGGACCGGGGCGCGCACGCGGGAGGCGGCGTTCGGGCTGCTGCTCGCCGCGCCGCCGATCGTTGTGCTCGTCGCACTGATCATTCTGCCCGCGCTCGACGCCCTCCGGTTCTCGCTCGGCATCGTGCCGGAGGGGAACATCACTTATAGCACTGGTCAGCATCTCATCACGAGTTCGCGCCCTACGCTCGCGGTCTACCGGGACCTCCTGGGGAGCAAATTCTTCCGCGATGACTTCGCCCTGACCGCATCCGTCGTCGTGCTCTCCGTCATCATCGCGCTCGTCATCAGTTACGTGCTGGCGCTCTATGTCCGGTTCGGGACGGGGTGGATCCCGCAGGTCGTCCGCTCGCTCTACCTCGTGCCGATGTTCGTCCCGGTCGTGATCGCCGCGTATGCCCTGATTACCTTCTATGGCAATCATGGGGCGCTGGACGCGATCCTCGGTCGGCTGCACATCGGCTACGACTCGCCGATCTACCACCGTTCCGGGATTATCCTCGGGCAGATCTGGACGAACATCCCCTTCGCGGTGCTCATCCTCGGCTCCGGGCTGGACGGCATCGCGCAGGAATTGATCGAGGCGGCGCGTGACGTGGGCGCGAGTTTCCCCGCCATCCTGCGGCGGATCGTGCTGCCCCTGAATGTTGTGCCGACGCTGATCGTCCTCACCTTCACCTTCATCGGCGTGCTGGGCAGTTTCACGATCCCATACCTGCTCGGGCCGAACGCGCCGCAAGTCTTCGGGGTGGCGATGCAGGCGTACTTCAGCAGTTATCAGCAGCCGCAACCTGCCGTCGCCATCGCGGTGATGACCTTCGCCTTCGCGGCGGTGGCGGGCGTGATCTATGTCTGGGCGACCGTGCGGTCGCGGCGGGAGGCCTGATGCGCGCGACGTGGTTCCTTGCGGTGCCGCCGCTGCGACGGGCGATGGCGCTCATCCTCGTGCTCGCGCTCGGCCTCTTCCTGCTCCTGCCGCTCCTGACCCTCATGCTCTGGGCGTTCGCGGACGTCTGGCGCTATCCGCACCTCCTGCCGCAGGGGTATTCGCTGCGATGGTGGAGTTTCGTCCTCCATAACGACACGATCGTCAAGGCGGTCCGCTACAGTTTCACCACCGCGCCGGTCGCCACGCTGCTCTCGGCGGTAATCTGTCTCCCTGCGGCGTACAGCTTCTCGCGGCTGCGTTTCCCCGGTCGGCGCGTCTTCTTCATTGGCCTACTCGCGGCGAACGCCTTCCCGAAGATCGGCCTCTACATCGCCATCGCCACGCTCTTCTTCCGGCTCAATCTGATCAATACCTTCTGGGGCGTCGTCCTGATCCAACTGATCAATACGCTCGTCGTGATGACGTGGATCCCGACCGCCGGGTTCGACAGCGTGCCGCGCGAGTTGGAGGAGGCGGCGCGGGACGCGGGCGCGGGGCCGCTGCGCGTCTTCTGGCGGGTGACGTTGCCGCTCGCGGTGCCGAGTATCGTCGTTGCAGGTGTGCTCGCCTTCCTCGCCGCCTTTGACGAAGCGCAGGGGACGCTGATCGTCGGTTCGCCAAGCATCGTGACGATGCCGGTGCTGATGTACTCGCTCGTCACCAATTACCCGGAGCCGGTCGGCGCGGTCTTCTCGCTGCTCTTCTCGCTGCCGTCCATCATCCTCCTGCTGCTGGCGCGCCGGTTTCTCATCGCCGGGTATCTCGCCGCCGGATTTCGTGGAAGGTAAGCCCCTATGGCGCGATTGGCATTGCAACACCTCGTCAAGCAGTACGGCGCGGCCTACGCCGTGCAGGATCTCTCCCTGGAAGTCGCTGACGGCGAACTGATCTGTTTCCTTGGCCCGTCCGGGTGCGGCAAGACGACGACCTTGCGGATGATCGGCGGCTTTATCACGCCGGACGGTGGCGACATCCTGATCGACGGCGCGAGTGTGCTCAAGCAGCCGCCGGAGCGCCGCCCAACCGGCATGGTCTTCCAGCGCTACACGCTCTGGCCGCACATGGATATCTGGCACAACGTCGCCTTCGGGCTGCAACTGCGCCACACGCCCCGGAAGGAAGTGGATCGGCTCGTGCGGGAGGCGCTCGATCTCGTTGGCCTGCCGGGAATCGAGAAGCGGAACCCTGCGCAACTCTCCGGCGGGCAGCAGCAGCGGATCGCCCTCGCGCGGGCGCTCGTGCTTGAACCGCGCATCCTGCTCCTCGACGAGCCGTTGTCGAACCTCGACGCCCAACTGCGTGTGCGGATGCGCGAGGAAGTGAGCGCCATTCAGCGGCGCGTCGGGATCACGACGGTCTTCGTCACGCACGATCAGGAGGAAGCTCTCTCGATCGCGGATCGCATCGCCGTGATGCACGATGGCGTGCTGGAGCAGGTCGCCACGCCGTCCGAACTCTACGCCCGCCCCGCCACACGCTTCGTCGCCACCTTCATCGGCACGATGAACCTGCTGGACGGGCGGGTCGATGGGCGAGACCGTGCGGTCGCGGGGCCGTTCACGATCCCGCTCCCGCCCGATCACCGGTTGAGCGACGGCGCGCGCCTCACGGCGGGCGTCCGGCCGGAGGAGTTCGCGATTGGCGGCGCGGACGACACGGGCACTTCCGCGCGGGTGACGCAGATCACGGACCTCGGCCACTATCACCGCGTCCTTGTCGAGGTGCCGGAGGTGGAGCGCATCACCGTCTTCGTGACGAAGCAGGAGAATGTTGCCATCGGCCCCTGCACGATCACCCCACAGCGCGTCCTCTGGTACGCCGACGACCATCTCGTCGGGGTGACGGAGCCGTCCGCGCTGCCAGGCTACGCCGACAAAGTACAAGCGTTCGGGTGACACCGGGAGGGGCGCAATCACCGCCACCGCGTGGTCAGGGGCTACCCATACCGCTGCGCCAGCGGCTCGCTGGTGGCGCATGGCTCCGCACCGCGCATCGCGGCGCGCCGACCGTCGCGCCGGGGAACTCACGCCGGGCGATTCTCGCCGCAACGGATTGCGGCGTGGATATGGTCGAGGTGGATATTCACTGCACTGCAGACGGCCATCTTGTGCTCTGGCATGACGACACACTGCCGATGGGCGACGCCCGTATTCCTCTCGCTAGAGCGAACCGCGCGGCGCTCCAATCTGTCGATATCGGACAAGGAGAACGCATCATCGGCCTCGCCGACGGGCTGGACGCCGTGCGGGGCCGCGCCGCGCTCCTCATCGACCTGAAGGCGGACGGGCTGGCGGAGCAGATCGTCGAGACGGTCCGCGCGTGCGGCGAACAGCCGGTGGTGGTCTGCGGGCATTTCTGGGAGGGCCTGCGCGAGATCAAACGCCGCGCGCCGGAGATCGGCACGTCGTTAACGCTCGATCACCGGTGGCGACAGCAGCACGGCGACGATGTGATCGAGCGAATCGACACCGACGCCGTCACGGTCGATTGGCGCATTCTCGATGCCGCGTTCGTCGAGCGGTGCCATGCATGTGGGCTGGCGGTACTGGCCTGGACGGTGGACGACCTGACGCTGATGGAGCGTTTGCTGACGATGGGCGTGGACGGCCTGACGAGTAACCGCCCGGACCTTTTCGCGCAGGTAGCAACGAGTAGCGAGTAGCGAGTAGCGAGTAACGAGGATATGCGGATTCCCTTCTCGTTACTCGCTACTGGGGAGGTGGGAATGCGCGCGACCTTTCTCGGCACGGCGGCTTTCGAAGGGTATCCCGATGCGTTCTGTCCTTGCGTCAACTGCCAGCACGCGCGAGCGTTGGGTGGCCGGAGTCTGCGCAAGCGCAGTTCGGTACTCATTAATGACGACTTGCTGATCGATCTCGGCCCCGATCTGATGGCGGCGGCGCAGATACAAGGCTTCTCCCTTACTGGCATGCGGTATTGCCTGCAAACACACGAGCACGCGGACCATCTCGACCCGTCGCACTTCCTCTCACGCAGCCCATCGTACGAGGTCCCTGGTGCGCCGCATCTCCATTTCTATGCCACACAGGGTGCGCTGGACGGCGCGTTGCGGAGCATCGGCCCGCACCCATTCACCGACGCGCCCGATGGATCACGGGTGAGCGAATCCTTGAACCTCTCCGTGCATACGGTCGCGCCTTTCCAGACCTTCGCGGTTGGCCCCTACCGGGTGCACAGCGTGCGGGCGGCCCACGACCCGTCCATCGTCGCGCTGCTCTATGTCATCGAACGGGATGGGCGCACGCTTTTCTATGGCACCGATACCGGCTCCCTCCCGGAAGCGACATGGAGCGCCCTCCGCGATAGTCGGCATCGCTTCAATCTCGTCATGCTCGATCACACCTTCGGCCTGAGTGCGCGGGCGAGCGGGCACTTGAATCGGGAGCAATTTCTCGAACAGATCGCGCGGATGCACGACGAAGGGTTGCTTGCGGAGGACGCGCGGATTTTCGCGCATCATCTCGCGCACCACAGCAACCCCGTCCATCCCGCGTTGGTCGCGATTGCCGGAGAACGAGGCTATGAGGTCGCCTATGACGGCCTCACCGTCACCGTCTGATCGGGGCGAACACGACGACCCGGCGCCTTCCTCGATGAAGTGCTGAGTGCTGAGTGCTGAGTGCTGAGTCGTTGTGCGGGCACGATGTACCGTGCACCGATTGTGCGCAACGAACCACCGGCTACTGACTACTGACTACTGACTACTGGCAAGAGGATCGTGAAGCGGCTGCCGCTACCGACGTGGCTCTCCACGGTGATGTCGCCGTGCATCGCGTCCACTGCGCCCTTGACGATGGCGAGGCCGAGGCCCGTGCCGCCCGTGTCGCGGCCACGGGCGCGATCCGTCCGGTAGAACCGCTCGAAGACGTGCGGCAGGTCCTCCGGTGTGATGCCGATGCCCGTATCCGTCACCGCGAGGGCGATGGACGTGCCGCGCCGCTCTGCCGAGATGAGCACCGCGCCACCCTCCGGAGTGTATCGGAGTGCGTTCTGCACGAGATTCGTCAGCGCCTGCCGCAGCCGCTCGCGGTCCGCGCGGGCAGGCGGGAGATCGGGCGCGATCCGCGTCGTCAGCGCGACTTTCCGCTGCGAGCGCGCGACATCCCGCAGCGTATCGACGACCTCCCCGATCAGTGGCGGCATGGCGATGGGTTTGATGTGCAGGCGTTGCGCCGCCTCGTCCAGCGTCGCGACGGTGAGCAGGTCATTCACGAGTTGGCTGAGGTGGTGCGTCTGCCGCTCCATCGTCGCGAGCGACCGTACAGTTTCGGAGTCGAGGTGATGGCGTGCGGGGTCGTGGAGCAGGCTATCGAGGTGCCCCTGCACCACGGCAATCGGCGTGCGGAGATCGTGCGAGGCGTTCGCGACGAAGGCACGCTGCTTTTCGATCACGTCCCGCACCTGCGCGGTCATGGTGTTGAACTGCTCCCCGAGTTGCCCCACCTCGTCGATGCTCGTCACCGGCACATACTGCTGCAGGTCCCCCGCCGCGATCGCCCCTGCCGCACGCTCCAGCCGCCGCAACCGCCGCGTCAGCGTGCGTGCCAGCAGAATTGAGACGAGAATCGCCGTCACGACGACCGGCCCCCAGACAACGAGCGCCGCCGTCGGGGACGCACCGAACAAGGTCGGCAGCGAATCTGCCAGGAGGTGAAGGAATGGCTCCTGCCGCGCCGTGCGAAGGAGGATCGCGCCCACCGGATGGTTCGCGCCATCCATGATCGGGTACGCCGCCATGTAGACGCCGGTGTCGGCGTGGAAGGCGTAGAGCCGCGCGGAGGAGAGGTCCGTCTCCCCCGCGAGCGCGTTGCGGACGAGTTGGGTCATCTCGGGCGCTTCGGGGTCATTCACCGGCACGCCGACCGGGAGGGGGCTGTTCACCTGGTCGATCAGGACACCTCGCCGGTCAACGACGAGGATGTGGCCCGTCGACAGGCTGGAGTTGCCGATGTACGTGACAGCGACGAAGCGCCGGAATTGCGCGGACAGGAGCGCTGGTTCGGTCGCCTCTTCCGTCGAGAGTGCGCCCGCGAAGGCGCGCGCCTGCCGCCCGATGCTCTCCTTGCCGATCTGCTGGCTGAGGTTGTAGCCGGGGATCGCCACGGTGCCCCGTCACGAGCGCGAGGTTGAGGACGAGGACGCCCGCGAGGGCGATGAAGACGACGATGATGTGCGAGAGCGCGAGCTTCCACATCAGCCGACGACGGAACCAGCGGCACGGCGCGCAGACCGTCTCCCACGCCCGGCGCGCATGAGGAATACTCTCGGTGGCGGCAGGCTTCGGTTTCCCTCCGGGCCGCATGTCGAGCCGTGAGGCAGACTGGAGTCCGCCCCCATCGTGCACGGTCGTGCGTCGCATCAGCCCTGCTCCCGCTCGAACTTGTACCCGACGCCCCAGAGGGTGACGATCCGATCGGCCACGGTGCCCGCCCCGCCGAGTTTCTTGCGGAGCCGGAGGACGTGCGTGTCCACGGTGCGATCCAGCCCCGCGTAGTCGTCGCTCCAGATGCGCTCCAGCAGATACTCCCGGTTGAAGACGCGGCCCGGATTGGCGGCGAGCAGGTGGAGCAGGGCGAATTCCTTCGCGGTGAGCGCGACCGCGCGGCCATCCGCCACCACGTCGTGCGCCGATGGGTCGATGTGCAGGCCGGGGAGGTCGATCACTGTCTCCTCACCTGGCTCCTGCTGCGCCTCGCGCATCATCTCCACGCGCCGGAGGATCGCCCCGACGCGCGCGAGCAACTCCCGCATCGCGAAGGGCTTGACGAGGTAATCGTCCGCCCCCATCTCCAGGCCGACAACGCGGTCCAACTCCGTCCCCTTCGCGGTGAGCATGAGAATCGGCGTGATCGCGACGCGGCGGATGCGGCGGCAGACCTCCAACCCGTCGATCTTCGGCAGCATCAGGTCGAGGATGACGAGATCGACCGCCTCATGGCGCACCCACTCCAACGCGGCGGCGCCATCGGCGGCGTGATAGACCGCGTGCCCCTCCGCCTCCAGATTGGCGCGGACGAGGTGCGCGAGGTCCCGTTCATCTTCGACAAGGAGAATCGTTGCCACAGGCCCCTCCGGGGGAGGACTAAGTGGGAGTACTGCCATCTTAGTCCTCAGTCCTCAGTCCTCAGTCCTGTATCTTACGCCGCACCCTTCACGTCGCGCCGGTTGAAGATGACGGCGCTGATGACGAGGAAGATGATCGCGTACCCCGCGAGGAGTGCGATCGCGACGGGCGGTTGCAAGAGGCTCTTGTTGAAGGTCTGCGTCCGGTCGAGGCCATAGGCGATGGCGCGCTGGTTCGGGGTGATGAAGAAGTTGACCGCCTTCGCCCACCCGCCGCCGAAGCCGGCGAGGATGCTCGTGATCGTCCCCTCCAGAATGGTGTAGCCAAGCACGACCGCGACCCCGGCGACGACCTGTCGCGCGAGCAGCGTGATGACGAGCGCGAGGGCGAATCGTGGCGCGACGCCGAGCAGTTCCGCGCCGATCCCTTGCCAGAATGCCTGGTCGAACGCGCCGCCCCACGCCATCGGCGCACCCTCGACTGCGGTGAGGATGACACTCAATCCGATGCCGAAGGCGATGATGACCGCGAGACCGATTAAGCCCGCGAGGAAAACCGCAACTGCCTTCCCGATGATGTACGGGATGCGCCGGATGCCCATCGCGAGCTGCGTGCGGATCGTGCCGTACTGAAACTCATTGCCGACGACCACCGCGATGGCGATCACGATCAGTGTGCCCCAGAGCGCGGTCGCGGCGGAGACGGCGGTGTGCACGCCGTTCGGGAGCAGCACGCGGTGCAGCGAGGTGGCCGCTGTTTTCGCGCTGCTGCTGTGCTTGCCGATCTGGTAATTAATGGTGAAGACGAGCGTCGTGACCGCAGCCATGATGCCGAGCATCCACCAGGTCATTGGCCGCTTCCGGAGCTTGAAGAGTTCGGTGAGAATGATGCTGCCCATACGGATGAATCTCCTTTATCGCGTCGTGCGCGAGGTGGATTACGAACGCCCGGCTTGCGTCGCAGGAACGCCGGGTTGCGCCGCGTCCGCGCCGACGAGTGAGAGGTAGATCGATTCGAGGCTCGTCTCCACGGGTTGCAGCCGCGTCAGCCGCAGGCCCGCGCCGACGAGTGCGGTGGCGATGTCGGCGGCGCAGTCGCCCTCGCAGTCGCCCTCGCACGCCGCTTGCAGCCCCCGACCCTCAGGCCGCACGTCCGTCACGAAGGACGCGCGCCGCAGCACCTCCATCGCGCGGGCCGGATCGTCCACTTCGAGGTAGTGGCTGTTGCCAGATTGGAGCAGGCTCTGTGTCGTTCCCTGCTTGACGATCACGCCCCGGTTGATGAACGCGACGCGCGTGCAGACCTGCTGCACCTCCGCGAGCAGGTGGGAGCAGAGAAAGATCGTCTTCCCCTGCGCCGCGAGGTGGAGGATGAGGTTCCGCACCTCGACCACCCCCTCCGGGTCGAGGCCGTTGGTCGGCTCATCGAGCATCAGCAGTTCGGGGTCGTTGAGGAGCGCCGCGCCGATCGCCAGCCGCTGTTTCATGCCGAGTGAGTACGCGCTGTATTTGCGATCCGCCCGGTCCGCGAGGAAGACCTGATCGAGAATCTGCGGGATGCGCGCCGCCGGCACGCCGCGCAGCCGCGCCACGACGCGCAGGTTGTCCCGCCCGGAGAGGTACGGGTAGAATGCAGGGGACTCGATGATGCTACCGACCTGCGTGAGCGCGTGATACCGGCCCGCATCGGTCGTCTGCCCGAAGAGTTCGATGTGCCCGGCCGTCGGCTCGATCAGGCTGAGGATCATCGACACGGTCGTCGTCTTGCCGGAGCCGTTCGGCCCGAGGAAGCCGAAGACGTCCCCCTGCTGCACCACGATCGACACATCCTGCACGGCGGTGACGTTGCCGTACTGCTTGCGCAATCCTTCCGTCCGCAGCACAACAGAGGCGGCATCCGGCTCGCGCATCGGTGTGGCACGGTCCGGCATCACGGGCTGCGCGGCCGTTGTGAATGGTTGCACCATTAATTCCTCCTTGACCTCTCTTCGAGTAGCGTCCCTCGCTTTGTACCACAAAGAGTATGCGGGAGGAGTTTCGCGGCCGTATGGCAGAATTGTGGCGTTTTTGTGTCGCGCGACGGGGAGAAACCAAATGAACCGCAGAGGCGCAGAGGACGCAGAGACGGGAAGAGGAAGAAGAGAATTACGGGGATGCGTTCC
>JAABUT010003704.1_pt1 | contig 12808 bp, 11 predicted proteins | sample 5559281 | NCBI WGS metagenome assembly JAABUT01 (sample SAMN10711880, study PRJNA513359) | rock metagenome | isolation source: Antarctica rocks | place: Antarctica: Victoria Land, Ricker Hills nord | collected 2016-01-04
GCCAGTCTATCCTGGCCCTCGTCCTCGGCCGCATGCCGCGTCTGATCAGCTGAAGGGCGGGGCAGCGTGCCCCGCCGTCACCCGCTTCCGCCAACCCCCAACGCCGCCGTATCGCGCCGACAGCATACCACCCCCGAGGTGGCAACGATCCCGCACGCCCGCACAACCATCACGCGAGAAAAGCCTGTCTCTGCTGGGGATCACTCCGGGCTGATGAATAATGGCGGCTAGCTTGGCTCAGGACGTTCCTGGATTTGCCGAACGGCATCCCCCCCCCCCGCACGACACCTTCCGGCGCGTGTTCATGCTGATCGACCCCGATGCGTTCGAGGCCGGGTTCACGGCCTGGGTCGGCTCGCTCGCGGACAGGTTCGAGCGCGAGGTGGTCGCCATCGACGGCAAGACGGTCCGGCGCTCGTTCGACCATGGGCGTGACCAGTCGCCGCTGCACGTGGTGAGCGCGTGGGCGGAGCTGGTCAAGGTTCCGCTCGCGTAGCGAGTGGAATACCAGCGGAGGGGAGCGAGCAGGACCTGGTGCTGGGCCCGCGCTGCGTAGACGGCAAGTCGAACGAGATCACCGCGGTGCCTGAGCTGCTGGACCAGCTTGCGCTGGAGAACAGCATCGTGACGCTGGATGCCATGGGGTGCCAGACCGCGATTGCCGAGAAAATCCTGGCACGCGGGGGCGACTACCTTTTGACGCTCAAGGGCAACCACCCCCTGGCGCACGCGGCCGTGGTTGAGCACTTCGACCAGCGATGCTTCCGCAATGGCGCAACCAGCCGTGCCGACTGCGATGCGTTCGACGGCACGCACGGCCGCCTGGTCCGGCGCCGGGTGTTCGCCAGCACCGATGCGGCGGCCCTGGAAGCCCTGAGCGGCTGGCCGGGCTTGCGCACCGTGCTGGCGGTTGAGAGCATCCGCAGCGTCAACAGCGCGCCCACCAAGGTCGAAAGCAGGATCCGCTACTTCCTGTCGAGCTGTCCCGACAGTCCGGCCGTCTTGGGCCAGGCTGTCCGCTCGCATTGGGCGATTGAGAACACCCCGCATTGGGTGCTGGATGTGACATTTCGCGAGGACGACAGCCGCGTGCGCGACCGCACCGCGGCGCGCAACCTGGCCCTCCTGCGCAAGATCGCGCTCAACATCGTCGGCCGCGACAAAACAACCAAAGCCAGCGTGCGTGCCCGGCGCAAGAAGGCCGCCTGGAACGACGCCTACATGCTCAAGCTCCTGGCTGGATAGCCGAAGAACTCTGCGCAAAACCGACACGAAATCTCATGCATCGCCCCTGGGGATGGCAGGCAGGTCACCGCTCCCGCGTTGGCGAGACTCGTATGGAGATTTTATGCCGGGGCGTGCGATCTTATCAGGATGATGGAAGCGTGCTTGGCTAGGGGAACGACCGGTGCATTCTAGAATGAGGAACACGAGACCAGTCTGCGCCTGGCTTGCATGATGCAGCCCACAAGGCGTCGTATCATCGTGCGCTCGGATCACGCGGCCGTCCAAAAGTTGTTGCTGGTGCTCTGGCCGGACCAGGCCGCTCCAGCCTTCATGATCCAGCGGCTGGACACCCTGGTTTTATTGACCGGCGTTCTCGGGATGACGCGGCCGCTTCCCGCCCTTGTCGATGGGTTGCTGGACATGTCGCCAACCGTCAACGCGCGCCGACATAAGCCACTCTATCGCCCAAAGCTTGCAATAGCTCCGGTTCTGCGCCTCTCCCGCGCTTCGCGCCGAAACCACCACCGGCACATGGGTAGTCCACAACAGCCGTTAGGTGGTGGTCCCGGCATAATCACCAAAAGTGCGAGACCCCGTTCTATGGCGTGACCCCGGAACAGGCGCCGCGAACTCATCTACAACTCTTTACTGAGGAGGCCGGGCGGCCAGCCCCGGCTTGCATACGTAGCATGTCAAACTGGAGCCCTACCGAAGTCGCTAACAGTGACGCCTCCGGCCGTCAGTCCTCGATCAACCGGTTTGTCGTTCCGGCGACGGTGATGCTGGCGTTCGTCTCCTTCTGGCGCGCGTCGGCCATTGTGCTGAGTGACCTCGGGTCCTCGGCGTACTACGTGGGCGGCATCGCGGAGCAGAAGATCGGCAAGTCAGCACCCTGGTTCATCTTGGGCATCATGCTGTTTTCCTACGCCGTTCGTGCCGTTTACATCGAGAGCTGCAGCATGTTCGCCCGCGGCGGCGTTTATAAGGTCGTACGGGAGGCGATGGGCGGCACGGCGGCTAAGTTCTCCGTCGCCGCGCTGATGTTCGACTACGTGCTGACCGGGCCGATCAGCGCCGTCAGCGCTGGCCTTTACCTGGGCAGCCTGTTGAACCAGCTCGCCGACGCTGTCGGACTGCCGCACTTGCCGCTGCCAGCGCCGCTAATCGCCGCGGTGTTCGCCGTGGCCGTGATCCTGTATTTCTGGTGGACGAACACCGTCGGCATCCCATTCTCCAGCACCCGGGCACTACGGGTGATGCAGATCACCACGGTGATGGTCGTCATCCTGATCGCCTGGTGCCTGCTAACCATCGTGCTGCACGGCTACCAGCCGGTCCCCGCGCCGACGCTGGCCAACCTGCAATTCAGCGACGACGCATTAGGTTGGCTGAAGGGCACAGCGCTGCCCGGCGTGGCGGTGATCGCGATCGGCATCGGACTGGGCCACTCGCTGCTGGCAATGAGCGGCGAGGAAAGCCTGGCCCAGGTATACCGCGAAATCGAGGCCCCGAAGCACAAGAACCTGATGCGCACCGGGCTGATCATCTTTGGCTACAGCCTGGTGTTCACCGCGATGGTGTCGTTCTTCGCCGTCATGCTGATCCCGGACGACCAACGCCAGCAAGTGCAGGACAACCTGATCAGCGGCATCTCCATGGTCCTGGTCGGGCCGCATTGGCTCAAGCTGGCGTTCCAATGCCTGGTCGTCGTGGTTGGCGTGCTGATCCTGTCGGCCGCGGTCAACACGTCGCTGATCGGTTCCAACGGCGTGCTGAACCGCGTGGCGGAGGATGGCGTCCTGCCGAACTGGGTGCGCGAGCCGCATAAGAAGTATGGCACGAGCTACCGCTTGATCGCCATCGTTGCCATCCTGCAGATCGCTACCGTGGTCATCAGCCGTGGCGACGTCACGATGCTGGGCGAGGCCTACGCGTTCGGCGTGGCGTGGAGCTTTGCCATGAAGGCGCTGGGCGTGACCGTGCTGCGCTTCACCCGGCCTGATGCGGAGCGGTGGCGGGTGCCGCTGAACCTACGGCTTGGCAAGACGGAGCTGCCGGTCGGGCTGATCATCGTGACCGCGGCGCTGTTCGCGCTGGCAACGCTGAACCTGTTCACAAAGAAGTCCGCAACGATCGGCGGCGTGGCGTTCACGCTGGTGTTCTTCGTGCTGTTTTCCGTGTCCGAGTACTATCACAAGCGCGGCGGCAAGGCCGATAAGCCAGGCCAGGACTCCGACCGTTTCCGGCTGGAATGCCGTCACAGTCTATCACCCGCATCGCTCGGCGTCCGCCCGGGCGCCATCATCGTGGCGGTGCACGAGACGCAGAGGCTCGGTCAATTGGAGGCGCTGTTGGCCGATCACGACCCTGCCCAGTCCGACGTCGTGGCCGTCGCAGTGAGCGACAAGCCTTCGACCGAAGGCCTATCCGACGAGGACGCGGGCAAGCGGATCGTTGCCGAGTATGAGACGCGTGTGTTCACCCGGGCCGTGGCGGTGGCGGAAAAGGTGGGCAAGCCCATCTCGCTGCTCGGCCTGCCTGGCCGTGATCGCTACCAAGTGCTCGTGGAGGCGGCTGGGCTACTGCACTCGACGCGCCTGGTGCTCGACTCCAGCGCGAAGGAAAGCATCGGCGAGCAGGAGGCGGAGGTGCGGAAGGCGTGGAACGGGCAGGACAGGCCGGGACGCACCTTGGAGGTGCAGATCATGGCCCGCGATGCCGAGCCGACCTGTTTCACGCTGGGAGCTTGACCCGACTTTGGCCTTCAGGCGGCCTGGCAGAGTACGTAGGTTGGGAGACCCGGGCTGCTGGTCCGGCGCGAGAAGCTTTACGCCTTCACGGAGCGCAACGCCGTCAGCGCATCGGACTACTTCCAAATCCCGCCCAAACGCGTCGTCGAGCTGGGGACTCAGGTGGAGCTGTAGCGTTCCATTGGCCTCCTTGACCCGTGCTTCCCAGCCTTCTCCGCAACTCCCATCAGGTGCCCGATCATGTTGACCCAAGCCGAACCCGCGGTATCCGGGCTTGCCAGCCAGGGTGCGGGGCGCCTAGCGGCCGTGCACATCGACACCCACAATGCCGAGCTGCGCGATGAAGGCGGCTTCATCGGCGACCGCGCGAACGGCCGGGCGTTCCGGGCCATCCTCGACGACGTGCGCGAGCGCGTGAGCCAGGCCGATAACGACCCGGTTGGCGACGTGCCCAGCAAGGACATCAGCAAGAAGAAGCTCGACCTGCTGCTGGACGGGGACCCGGAGGCTGCTGGGGTGGTGATCGGCACGATTGAGGAGTTCGCCCAGGAGTTCGCGACCGTGATCGGCCGCTTTCTGCGGCTGGACGAATGGCACGGCACGCAGCGGATCGTCGTCGGCGGTGGCTTTCGGGCCAGCCGCATCGGCGAGCTGGCGATTGGCCGCACGTCCGTGCTCCTGAAAGGGTCGGGGCACGAGGTTCAATTGGCGCCGATCCGGCATGACCCGGACGAGGCGGGCCTGGTTGGCTGCATCCACCTCGTGCCGTCATGAGCCTTCTCGGGCCATGACAGCATCCTGGCCGTGGGCATCGGCGGCTCGAACATCACAGCATGAACTCCGAGGTGTTCAGGCTATGTGCCCATGTGCACCCGCGGTTGCCACAGGCTGCACCGAGGCTGCGGATGAGCCAACATTGAGTGTCGATTGACAGTAATTTATCGTGGGTCAAATAGGACGAATTACGATGGCTGAACAAAGTAAAACCACTCCAAATAAGCACTCGAAGTCGACACCAGCGGTAAGTGCTGTCTCCATACCGTCATCTGAAAAGGTAGATTCTCGTAACGATTCGGGGGAGATCCGCCATCTTTTTGAGTCGGGTGAATATCCCTACAAAGATCGCATCCCAGATGGCCTGTATGACGAGCACATGCTCGAACTCCAGCGTGAGCTGCTTAAAGCGCAACGTTGGGTGCAGGAAACCGGCCAGCATATCGTCATCCTGTTTGAGGGTCGTGACGCTGCGGGTAAGGGTGGAACCATAAAGCGCTACACGGAACATATGAATCCCCGCTCGGCCCGCGTTGTGGCGCTGCAGAAGCCTAGCGAGCGCGAGCAAACCCAGTGGTATTTCCAACGCTACGTTGCACACTTGCCGGCTGCCGGTGAGATCGTGCTTTTCGATCGCTCCTGGTACAACCGTGCTGGCGTGGAGCGGGTGATGGGCTTCTGCACTCCCAACGAGTACCTGGAGTTCATGCGTCAATGCCCGGAGTTCGAGCGCATGCTCGTCCGATCCAAAATCCTGCTGTTCAAATACTGGTTCTCGGTGACTCGTGACGAGCAGCGCAAGCGATTTAACGCGCGCGAGACAGATGCTCTGAAGCAGTGGAAGCTGTCCCCGATTGATCGAGCCTCAATGGACAAATGGGACGACTACACGGAGGCAAAAGAGGCAATGTTTTTCTACACGGATACCGCCGATGCGCCCTGGACTATCGTAAAAGCCGACGACAAGAAGCGAGCCAGACTGAATTGCATGCAGCACTTTCTATCATCTATGGAGTATGCCGATAAGTACCGCTCTGTTATCACTGGTGCTGACCCAATGATAGTCGGAGCTGGTTCGCAAGTCATTGGCGCAGACTCGCACATCATCGCAAAGACTGTTCATCCCGCCCTCAAGCATGGCCCGGTCGTAGATAAGTCTGCCTGAACTCACCGATTTCAGTCGGGCCTGTGGGAAAGCACGCCTTCCAAGGGAGCAATCCTCGTATGAACCATTCACCAGTTCCGGTGTTACTTGCTAAAAAGGAGTTCGTTTTGGTGAAGCAAGAATGAAGGCCAAGATCGTCGTCGATCTGGAAGACCGGATGAAGTTGCTCGTGGCCGAGCGCAACCGCAAGATGGCGGCCTCGGCTCATGCCTATGTGCGTGGCAGTACGACGCGGTTCTACGAATGGCTCGAGGTCTCCAGCGGCTTGGCATTGCCAGAGGGCCCGCAAACCTGGATCTGCGGTGACTGCCACGTCGGCAATCTTGGACCGGTGGCGAGCACCGACGGCGCGCTCGCGATCCAGGTCCGTGATCTCGACCAGACGGTCATCGGCAATCCCGCGCACGACCTCATCCGGCTTGGCCTGTCGCTTGCGATGGCGTCGCGTGGATCCGACCTCCCCGGCGTGACCACGGCCCACATGCTGGAACTCATGATCGACGGTTACGAGTCCGCCTTTGCGCCGGAGGTGCAAGGCGAGACGTTGGACACGAGCGATTCCATGCCGAAGACCGTCAAGCTGGTGATGCGTGAGGCGAAGGGCCGGTCCTGGAAGCACCTCGCGGATGAACGGATCGAAGGCGTTAAACCGGTCATACCGCTTGGCCAGCGCTTCTGGCCGCTGACGAAGGCCGAGCGTGCTGGCGTGGACGAGCTCTTCGGCAACTGCGACCTGCAGCGGCTGGTGGCGTCCTTGCGATGGCGCGACGAGGAGGCTCCGGTGCGCGTCCTGGACGCCGCCTATTGGCGCAAGGGTTGCAGCTCGCTCGGGCGGCTGCGCTTGGCGGTGTTGGTCGCCGTCGGCAGCGGCAAAGCGGAGCGCCACTGCCTAATGGACATCGGCTCTTATTGGGTTCCGGGGTGGTGAGGCCAGGACCGGGAAGTTGGGCTGCGAGCACCTGGTGGGCGAGCAAAGGCGGGAGTAGCTGACCGGCTCGCGCGAGGAGCTTTTGTCATGGCGGCCTCCGACCTGATCAACCTTTCGGGCCTGCTGGATGACGCCAAGTGCTTCGCGCTGGTGCGCCAGCACCGCTGGCCGGAGGGTGCGCGCTGCCCCGTGTGCGGCAGCGGCGTCGTCATCCGGGACGGCCATGACGATGCCCAGCCTTGCCCGCCCGGTTTTGTCCCCGGCTGCTTTACAAAGAAGCAACACCTGCCCTGCTGACACCTCGATGCGGATGGCGTAACCGGGACGAACGCCCGACGCACCTGTCAGAAAGCAGCGCATGTCCGACACCCCGTTCCCTGCGTTCGCCTCCGCGCGCCGTCTGCCCAACGCCTTCGACCTGGTGGCTGGGCTGTGCATCGCCGCGGTGCTGATCTACTTCGGCACCGTCGCCCGCGGCACCCTGGCCCCGCTGGACGCGCCGGAAACGCAGGCCATCGTGCTCGACCCCTGGGCGCTGCCGAACTACGCCGTCCGCACGACGCTGCGGATGTTCGCCGCCCTGATGTGCTCGCTGCTGTTCACCTTCACCTATGCCACGCTCGCCGCAAAAAGCCGGCGGGCCGGGCTGATCCTGGTGCCGATCCTCGACATTCTGCAGTCGGTGCCGATCCTGGGCTTCCTGACCTTCACGGTCGTGTTTTTCATGAGCCTGTTCCCCGGCCGCGTGCTGGGGGCGGAGCTGGCCGCCATCTTCGCCATCTTCACCAGCCAGGCCTGGAACATGGCCTTCAGCCTGTACCAGAGCCTCAAGACCGTTCCGGCCGACCTGGACGAGGCCGCCCGCAGCTACCGCCTCAGCGGCTGGCAGCGGTTCTGGCGGCTGGAGGTGCCGTTCGCCATGCCGGGCCTGGTGTGGAACACCATGATGTCGATGTCGGGCGGCTGGTTCTTCGTCGTCGCCAGCGAGGCCGTGAGCGTCGGGGACAGCACCTGGAAGCTGCCAGGCATCGGCAGCTACGTCGCCAAGGCGCTGGACGAGCGCGACATCGGCGCGGTGTTCTGGGCGATCCTGGCGATGCTGGTCGTGATCCTGGCTTACGACCAGTTGCTGTTCCGTCCCCTGGTCGCGTGGTCCAGCAAGTTCCGCTTCGAGCTGACGGCGGCCGAGAACGTCGAGGACCCCTGGGTGCTGAAGCTGCTGCGGCGCACCCGGCTGCTGCGGATGGTGTCCGGCGGCATCGGGCGGGTGTTCGATGCGTTCGGCGGGCTGCGGCTGTCGTTCGGCATCCGGCCGCGCCGGGCGGTGGTGCGTGCGCCGTCGCGTCTGGGCGATGCGGCGTTCCTGGCGGTGCTGGCCGTCGCGGTCGCGGCGGCGGTGTGGGAGATCTGGACCTTCGTGTCGGCGACGCTGACGCTGGCCGACCTCGCCGAGGCGGTAGAGCTTGGCCTGATCACCCTGGTGCGCGTCGTGGCGCTAATGACGCTGGCCACGCTGATCTGGGTGCCGATCGGTGTTTGGCTCGGTTTGCGCCCGGCGTGGGCGCGGCGGGCGCAGCCCATCGCGCAGTTCCTGGCGGCGTTCCCGGCCAACCTGTTCTTCCCAGTCTTTGTTGTCGCCATCGTATACTTCGCCGGCAACCCCGACATCTGGCTGACGCCGCTGATGATCCTGGGCACGCAGTGGTACATCCTGTTCAACGTCATCGCCGGAGCCAGCGCGTTCCCGGGGGACTTGCAGGAGGCGTCGAAGAACTACCGGGTCGGCGGGCTGCTGTGGTGGCGCCGGGTGATCCTGCCGGGCGTGTTCCCCTATTACATCACCGGGGCCATCACGGCGTCGGGCGGATCGTGGAACGCCGCCATCGTGTCGGAGGTCGCGGTCTGGGGCAAGACGAAGCTGGTCGCGCACGGCCTGGGGGCCTACATCGCAGATGCCACCGCGGACGGCGCGACGGCCAAGATGGTGCTGGGCGTCGTTGTGATGTCATCCTTCGTGCTGGCGTTCAACCGGCTGCTGTGGCGGCCGCTCTATGCCTACTCCAGCCGCCGCCTGACGCTGTAACCCTCACGCTGCAACCTCCACGCCGTATCCGGGAGCATATCCATGGACCAAACCGTTGCAGCCGACGCCCTGCTGCAGGTGCGCGGCGTCCGCCAGTCCTACCACAAGGACAGCACTGCCGATTTGGTGGTGCTGGACAACGTGGACGTGTCGCTGCGCAGCGGGGAGATCGTGGGCCTGCTGGGCCGGTCCGGGTCGGGCAAATCGACCCTGCTGCGGATCATCGCGGGCCTGCTGACCCCCACGGGCGGCGAGGTCACCTGGCGGGGCCGCGCCCTGCATGGCCCGGCGGACGGCGTGGCGATGGTGTTCCAGAGCTTCGCCCTGTTCCCCTGGCTGACGGTGCAGGAGAACGTGGAGCTTGGGCTGGAGGCGCTGGGCGTCCCGCGGGCCGAGCGGGAGAAGCGCGGCGAGGAAGCCATCGACCTGATCGGTCTCGGCGGCTACGAGAGCGCCTACCCCAAGGAGCTGTCCGGCGGAATGCGCCAGCGCGTCGGCCTGGCCCGCGCCCTGGTGGTGCACCCGGACCTGCTGCTGATGGACGAGCCGTTCAGCGCGCTCGACGTGTTGACGGCCGAGACGCTGCGCACCGACCTGATCGACCTCTGGAGCGAGGGCAAGCTGCCCGTGAAATCCATTCTGATGGTGACGCACAACATCGAGGAGGCGGTGCTGATGTGCGACCGCATCCTGGTGTTCAGCAGCAACCCCGGCCGCGTCGCCAGCGAGTTGCGCGTGCCGTTCCCGCACCCGCGCAACCGCAACGACGCCGCGTTCCGCCATTTCGTCGATGACATCTATGCGCTGATGACCCGGCGTGTCGTGTCGCATCCCACCGCCGCCCCATTCCCCGCTACCCTGGCGCTGCAACTGCACCCTGTCAGCACCAACCTGCTGGCCGGCCTGGCCGAAACCCTGGTCGCCCCGCCCTATAACGGCCATGCCGACCTTCCTGCCCTGGCCGGCACGTTGCAGCTTGAGCTGGACGACCTGCTGCCGATGGGCGACGCCCTGCAACTGCTCGGGTTGGGCGTGCTGGAGGAGGGTGACCTGCGCCTGACCGACCAGGGCCGGCGCTGGGTGGGGGCGGAGACGGACGCCCGCAAGCAGCTTTTCGGCCAGGCGCTGCGCGGCAACGTGCCCCTGGTGGCGCAAATCCGCCGTGTGCTGGACGAACGGCCCAACCACCGCGCCGCCGCCGTCCGCTTCCGCGACGAGTTAGAAGATACGATGTCCCCGGACTACGCGGATGAGACGCTGCGGACCGTGATCTCCTGGGGGCGGTATGCCGAGTTGTACTCCTATGATGAGGAGGCCGACCAGTTCTTCCTGGCCGAGAAGGGGTAACGTCCCTCCTGCCGTGGAACGACCGCACCTGCTGCCCCCTCTTCCTTCGGAAGAGGGCCGGGGTGAGCGGCCTGGGCGGCATCGTTATGCTCTGGGTTGGTTTGTTCGAGCTTGCGGGCGGCTTCGGCCATTTCGGCGCGGACCTCGCGTGCTTTGGCGTTCAGGCGGGTGAGCAGCTTGTGGGCGAGGGCGATGCGCACGACCATGCGGGGCTTGCCCTGTTTGGTCAGGCGTTCGTCGAAGTCGTGGAAGTCCGGCTCGTGCCGGGCGGCGAGGCCTGCTGCGATGAACAGGATCGAGCGCGGTCCTTCACGCCCGCCGCGGGTGCGGCGCGGCCCGTCGTGGTTGCCGCTTTGGTTGGCGAGCGGGGCGAGGCCTGTGAGCTTGGTGATGGCCTTGCCGGAGATGGTGCCGAGTTCGGGCAGCTCGGCCATGAGGCGGGCCACTGTGCGGTCGGCCACACCCTTGATGGTGCGGAACGCCGCGTCGAGCTTGGCCCACAGGGGGTCGGCGTCGATCAGGGCTGCGACCTTGCTGGCGACTGCCTTGATCTGGGCGCGGACGGTGCCCAGCACGAGGCCGAACGAGGCCAGCACGTCGGCATCGTCTACCAGGCGGGCTTGGTTTTGCAGCACGACCTTCTGCTCGGTCAGTTGCCGCAGGTGGGTGACGAGGGCCGTCAGGCGCTGCTGGTCGGCGCTTGCGGGCTGGGTGGGCTTCATGCGCTTGGTTTCGGCATGCCAGGCGATGACGCCGGCATCGATCCGGTCGGTCTTTTCGAGCACGCCCACGCCTTCTGCGAACTTGCGGACGCTGCGGGGGTTGGCGATGGCTGTGGGCATCCCGCGCGCCCAGAGCCGTGCGAAGGCGGGGCGCTCGTATCCGCCGGTCGCCTCCATGACGCACAGGGTTGCGCCGTGCTGCTGGCAAAAGGCCTGCAGGGCATCGGCACCCTCCTCGGTGCTGGGCACCTGGAGGTGCGGCCCGTCCCGGCCGATGCGGGCGTCGAGCTTGGTGCTGGATACGTCGATGCCGCAGATGATGGGCGTGTTGGATGCTTCACGAAAGGTGCTTGCCACGGTAACCTGCCTTGTCCATGCGACGGGCAATCGAGCGACTGTCCGGTTGTGCGTGACACGGCGGCGGCTGGTCCCAGGGCTCACCCACGGTTGTTGCCTGGGGGAATACGGTCGCCAGCCGCCGCGCGCGGGGGTGGGTGGCCACCCACCCCCGCGCAGCGCCGCTTCGACCACACAACAGCGCCGTGTTCCAGATACAAGGGAAGCCGCAAGAGCCAAACCCTGATGGCTCTTGTTGGGTTCCGGGGTGACGGGTCCTTCACGCAACAAGGCCGGCGATAAGCGCGCCGAGCAGGGCTTTGCCGCGTCGGCGCGCGTTGTGCACGAACTGGAAGAAGCCGGTGTGTCACGAACACATCCTCATGAAAGGATAGGTGTCAATCGGCGTTGAAAGTAGGGTTCTTCCGCACTTCCCGTGCTGTCATTCCGGCTGGAGATCGCGCAAAATACTGATACTGTTGAACAATTTATCAATTTACTGCTGATCCTGGGCGAGGTCTCGAGGAAAGGAGACGGGACCTGAAACTATGGCCTTGTGTCAAAGACTTAAGGATCTTGAAAACGCAACGACAGCACGGAAAGTGCGGGAGAACCGAAAGTTGACCCCCTATAAGCGTCCAATCTTGACCCCGCTGGCGTGGTTGTTTGTGCTAGTAGTCCGTGGAGGTTTTGTGGCCTCTGCCCGTGCAAGCCATCGACGTGAGACTGGGTAAGGGGGATCAGTCGCGTCCGAAGCCGCGCGGCGGTTCGATCGCCTGCAGCTCGTCGAGATCGAGATTACAGATCCTTTGCAAGGCGTCGGCGACGGTGCTGTCCTGCAAGTTGGCCGGCAGGGTGTCCAGCCATGCGGCATACTGAGCCTGCAGGGCCATCAGCTCGGCAACGGCGTCATGCCAGCGCCGCGCGCGGCTGCGATGATCGGCTGGTCGACGCGTTCGGATCACCGGGGCGCCAACCGCCCGTGCGGCCCGGTAGCGGGCCTGGCGTTCGGCATCGGTCATGGCTTTCTCGCCGATCGGCTTGCGCGGCATGGGCCCACTCCGAAGCGTGACGTTACGAAACCCCAGCTGACGCGGGACGGCTCAGGCGCGGGTTTTCATCCGCCAGCTTTCGTTGCCGGTCTCGACGATGTCGCAGTGGTGGGTGAGCCGGTCGAGCAGGGCTGTTGCCATTTTGGCGTCGCCGAACACCGTCGGCCATTCGGCAAAGTCGAGGTTGGTGGTCAGCACCACCGAGGTGCGCTCGTAAAGCCGGCTGATCAGGTGGAACAGCAGCTGCCCGCCGGATTGGGCAAAGGGCAGGTAGCCCAGCTCGTCCAGCACCACGAGATCGAGCCGGGTCAGCGCGTCGGCGATTTTCCCCGCCCGCCCCGCCTTGCTTTCCGCTTCCAGCCGGTTGACCAGGTCCACCACGGTGTAGAACCGGCACCGGGCGCCGGCGCGGATGCAGTTGCGG
>JAABUT010003706.1_pt1 | contig 12801 bp, 9 predicted proteins | sample 5559281 | NCBI WGS metagenome assembly JAABUT01 (sample SAMN10711880, study PRJNA513359) | rock metagenome | isolation source: Antarctica rocks | place: Antarctica: Victoria Land, Ricker Hills nord | collected 2016-01-04
CAGTCGACCACCCACACCTCGCGCAGCTGAGATTCCTCGTCGCGATCGGCTTCGGCGGCCGAGGGCGCAGCACCCCCGGCTGCGGGGCCGGGCTCGGACTCGTCTTCTGCCGCGGCTGTCCTGGTCGGCGCGCAGACCGTGCAGGCAGTGAAGCCGTCTTCGGTGGCCTGCTCGTACGGGATGGCCTCGGAATCCAGTCCCTCGAGCGTGCGGCAACCCTGACGGTGGTAATCCGCGTACCCGTCGACCACCCAGACCTGATCCGACTTGTCCGCGCCCGCCGTCTCCACGGGCTGGCCGCTGGAGGTGGCAGCACCGTCGCCAGATATAGGCTCACCGTCGGACGACGTGGGCTCGTCGGATTTTGCCGCCGCGTCAGGCGTGCAAATCTGGCATGCACCGAACCCGTCTTCGACCGCCTGGTCATACGGAACCAGCTCGGAATCCAAACCCTCGAGCGTGCGGCAGCCGGCACGGTGATAGTCCGGATGGCCGTCGACAACCAACACCTGATCTGGCTTGGCGCCCGCGCTCTGCCCGTCATCGTCCGTTCCGGCCTCGCTCGTCGGCGCGTCGGCTCGGGGCGCGTCGGGCTTCGCCTCTGCGTCCGGCGTGCATGTAGGGCACGCGCTGAAGCCGTCGTCGGCGGCTTGATCGTGCGGGATCGGGACGCTGTCCAGGCCGATGACCTCCGTGCAGTCCTCGCGGTGGTAGTTGGCGAAGCCGTCCACCACCCACACCTGTTCTTGATCACGACTGTCCGGCGCGGCGGCGGCAGGCACCAGCACGGGCTCGCTGTCCTGCGGCGAGTTGGGGGTGCACACCGTGCACGGACGAAAGCCGTCCCCAGCCGCCCGATCGTGCGGGATCGCCTGCGAGTCGAGGCCTTCGAGCTCGTGGCACCCGGCGAGGTGGTACTCCGGGAATCCGTCGACGACCCAGACCTCGTCGCCGGACGGTGACACGTCCGAGGCAACCGTCCTGTCACCTGCACCTGCACCGCTGCTCTGCACGCCCGTGGAATCGGGCGCGCACACGCTGCACGCCGCGAAGCCGTCCTCGACGGCCTGGGAGTGAGGGATCGACACCTTGTCCTGGCCGGCCAGGACGCTGCACGACTGAATGTGGTACTCGGGCTGGCCGTCAGCGACCCACACGTCCCGCTCGGCATCTGCTGCGGATGTGCTGCCCGACGGCGCGACGGCAGCCGCTGCGCCACCGACAGCGGCGTCCGGGTTGCACACGACGCAGGGTTGGAAACCGTCCTCGACCGACTGGTCGTAGGGAACCGGCTGGGCACTCAGGCCGTCTAGTTCGCCGCAGCCCCGCACGTGGTATTCGGGATGGCCGTCGGCGACCCACACCTGCCGGCCGCTCACGCCGGCGCTGTCCGCAGCACCGTCGCTCTCGACCTGCGCAGCGCCGCCGCCCTCTTCGTCCGGGCCGGTACTGCGGGCGCGGTCGCTGGCTGCCTCGGGGGTGCAGACGTGGCATGGCGTGAAGCCGTCCTCGACGGCTTGGGTTCGCGGGATTGCCTCACCGTTACGGCCGGCGAGCTCGCTACATCCCGGGCGGTGGTACTCGGCGAATCCGTCGGCCACCCATACGTCGCCGGCCGTGCCACCGGCAAGCACCGGAGCCGGTTCGGAAACACCGCGTGAGGCGGGCTGGGCGTCGTCGGCGCTCGCGTCTTCGGCCTCGTCGGCAGTGGTCGGCGGACGGCAGGTGCCGCACGGCGCGAAGCCGTCTTCAAGCGCCTGGCTCAACGGGATCGATTCGGTGCGCTGCCCGGTCAGCGTCGTACAGCCGGACGTGTGGAAGTCGGGCCTGCCGTCGACGACGAGAACCTCAGCGAGCCCAGCTGACGCGCCGGGGCGTGCCGCATCGCCGGACGCCGCCGTGGTTGACGCAGTGGCTGGCGCAGCCTCCGACTGGGCTCCTGGACCGGCCACAGCCGGGTGGAGAGGCGTGGCGTCCTCGGCGCTGTCCGTCGGTGGTGCGTCCTTGCCCTTCACGCCTTGCTTGTTGCCCTTCGCGCCTTGCCTGCGCACGAGCACAACCAGCGCGCCGGCAGCCAGCACGCTCGCCACCAGCGACACGATCAACCACACCGAGCTCGTCAGCGCAAGTCCGAGCACCAGGCTCACCACCGCAACGAGCAGCAGACCGATCAACAGCACCGTGCAACACCTCCCGAACCGGCCGGGACGCGCCGTGTCCGGCGCACCAGCGACTGCAAGGGCAAGCCAACCGCCCGCCCCGCGATGCTTATCTCACCAGAAGTCCTGGTCGGATGCGGGATCAGCCCTGCTGCGCGTCGGCCAAGTCGGCGTTCTGATTCGCAGGTTCGGCCTTATTGCTGGCGTCGAGGTCCCGCAATTGCGACTCGAGGTAGCTCTTGAGCCGAGTTCGGTATTCGCGCTCGAACGTCCGCAACTCCTCGACGCGCCGCTCCAGAGCGGCCTTGCGCTGCTCGAACTGCGAGGTGATCGTCGCGGCACGCTGCTCGGCATCCTGCACCGTCTGGCTCGCGCGGGCAGAACTCTCGTCGGTCAACTGCTTCGCGCGACCCTCGGCCTCGGAGACCTGGCGGGTCGCCTTCTCATTGGCCTCGGAGACCTGGCGGGTTGCCTTCTCATTGGCCTCGGCGAGAGCCGCCGCGGCGTTCGCCGCAGCTTCGCTCACCAGGCGCTCCGCCTCGGACTTCGACTGCGCGAGATGCTGGTCGGCCGTCTGCTGGGCCATTGCCAGCATCTGCACCGCCTGCACGTGGTGCTCGGCGGTAGCACTCGATGCGCTGCCACCCCGCTGCGGGTCGGCCGCGGGAGCCTTCTGCGCCTCGGCCAGGTTGCGCTGCGCCTGCTCGAGCTGACGGCGGTTGTCGGCCAGTTGCTTCTCGGTCTGGGACAGCTGCTGCTGCAGCTGTACGACCTGCTGCTGGGCGCCGTTCTTGCTCTGATTGATCGTGCGCTCCAGCTCGCCGATGCGGCCTTTCAGATTCCCGTTCTCATCGCGCGCTGCGGCGAGTTCGGCAGCCGCCTTCGCGGAGTCCTCGGACTGCTCGGCGGCACCGTCGGCGCTCGCCGCAGCGGCCGCGTCCTGGGCCTCGACACGCGCCCCGGTTCCCCGAGCGCGCAGATCGGCATTTTCCTCGATCAGTCGAGCCAGCTCGACCTCGACGACGTCGAGGAAGGCGTCCACCTCTTCCTCGTCGTAGCCACGCTTGCCGATCGGCGGCTTCTTAAAGGCGACGTTGTGTACTTCGGCGGGCGTCAACGGCATTCGGTTCACCTCGTGGCTCGTCGCGTGCCGGTCACGCCGGCGATCGTCGATTGCTCTGGTCTTTGCTGGATATGTTCTGCGCCGCCGCGGGGACGGGCGCTCCGATCTTAGGGCCTGTCTACCCGAGCGTCAGGGCAACCTGGCGCACCGCGATGAGCGCGATGAGCAGGATGATGACGCTCAAGTCGAGGCTTACAGTACCCAGCTGGAGCGGCGGGACCAATCGGCGCAGTAGTCGGATCGGCGGATCGGTGACCGCGTACACCAGCTCGAAGCCGATCGCGGCGACTCCGGCCGGCCGCCAGGCCCGGGCGAACTGCCGGGTCCAGTCGAGAACCAGCCGCGCCAGGATCAACACGATGTAGATGTAGATCGCGTACCCGACGACGCCCCAGAGCAGCGCCATCAGCGATCGTCTCCCTCGGTCAAAGCCATGTTGCAAGTGCCAACGACCACTCAGCCTAGAACGTGCCGCTCGAACCCCAACGCATGCTGGAACCCCGAGGCAACAGCGGCACAGTAAGGAACGGCTTGGTCGGCACAACAGCAGTTAAGGCCGGGGCGGCGGTCTAGCTCAGCTCTGGTTGAAGAACCCGTTCTCGATCTTCGCCTTGTCCTGCGCAGTGACGCTGACGTTGTGCGGGCTGAGCAGGAACACCTTTGCGGTCACGCGCTCGATACGCCCGTGCAGGCCGAAGGTGAGCCCGGCGGCGAAGTCGACGAGACGCTTCGCATCGGCGTCGTCCATGTCGGAGAGATTCATGATCACCGGTGTGCTCTTGCGAAAGTGTTCGCCGATGGTGCGCGCTTCGTTGTACGTGCGCGGGTGCAGCGCCGTGATCTGGTACGCCGGCTGCGAGTACTCCTCGTACTGCATGGGAGCACCCTCTGCGTAGTCGCGGCCGGACTGGTCGGCGTAGTCCCGGTTTCGGGGCGCGAGGTCCGGGTGGTGCTTCTCCCGCGGGTAGCTGCTGTCTGCGTAGTCGTCCCGCCGTGCCGCAGCGCGCTCGTCAGCGTGCCCGTAGCCGTCGGCGTCGGCGTACTCGTCGTCCTCGACGAGGCCGAGGTAGACGCCCATGCGGTGCATCGCTCCGGGCATTGATCCTCCAGGAATTTCGGTGAGTTAATCTGTTGGCGACGCTAGCCCAAAACCTGGTCCCGACGGCCGAGCAACGCCGTACCGACACGCACGTGTGTCGAGCCATTGCGTACTGCCGCTTCGAGATCGTCGCTCATGCCTGCCGAGATGGCGTCGGCGTTCGGGTGCCGTTCGCGTAGCCGGTCCGCTATCTCGCCCAGCCGCGCGAACTCGATGGCGGGGTCGCTACCCATCGGCGGGACGGCCATGACGCCACGCAGACGCAACGCGGCGTGCCCGGCGATGGTGTCGGCGAGTTCACCGACGTCTTCGGGTGCCACTCCGCCACGGTCCGGATCGCCGTCCAGGCTCACCTGGACGAACACCTCGAGTGGGTCGCGTTCCGCACGCGCGAGCGCGTCGGCGAGCGCGCGCGCCAGCTTCGGGCGGTCGACGGAATGCACGGCGTGGGCGTAGGAGGCGACACTGCGCGCCTTGTTGGTCTGCAGCCGTCCGACCAGGTGCCAGCGCAGCGGGTTGGACGGTCCGGGCAGCTGCGCCAGCTCGGCGAGCTTGGCGCGCGCTTCCTGGTCCTTGCTCTCGCCGATGTCGCGTACCCCGACCTCACCCAGCACGGCGATGTCGGCAGCCGGGCGGGTCTTGGTGACCGCGATCAGCGTGATCTCCCGCGGATCACGCTCGCTTTCGGCGCATGCCGCGCTGATGCGCGCGCGCACCGCGCCGAGCGCCGAGACGAGCTCGGCGGCCCGGCGCTGCGATGACGTCACAGCGCCGCTCGTGCTACTTGAGGAAGTCGGGGACGTCGAGGTCGTCGTCGACGCTGCGCGCCGAAGGCCGGGCGCCGTTGGTGACCGGCACCGAGTACTGCGTCGGGGAGTAGTCGCTGGCCATCTCGCCCGAACGGGCCGGCGCATGCCTGGCGGAGGCTGCGACCGGCTGTGGCGAACGGGTCTCGGCGGAGGGCTCGCGCCGGATGTCAACCTTCTTGTACGGCAGTTGCCCGCTGTCGAAACCGGCCGCGATGACCGTCACCTTGACCTCGTCGCCAAGCGTGTCGTCGATGACAGCACCGAAGATGATGTTGGCGTCCGGATGCGCTGCCTCGGACACCAGGGTGGCGGCCTCGTTGATCTCGAACAGGCCGAGATCGGACCCGCCGTAGATGGAGAGCAGGACGCCGTGTGCGCCGTCCATGCTCGCTTCGAGCAGCGGGCTGGCGATCGCGATCTCGGCAGCCTGCCGCGCCCGGTTGTCGCCGCGCGCCGAGCCGATTCCCATCAGCGCCGAGCCGGCGCCGCTCATCACGCTCTTGACGTCGGCGAAGTCCAGGTTGATCAGACCAGGCGTGGTGATCAGATCGGTGATGCCCTGAACACCGGACAGCAGCACCTGGTCGGCGCTGCGGAAGGCGTCCATGACCGAGACGTTGCGCTCGCTGATCTGCAACAGCCGGTCGTTGGGGATGACGATCAAGGTGTCGCACTCGGCGCGCAGGGCGTCGATGCCGTCGTCGGCCTGGGTCGCGCGCTTCTTGCCTTCGAAGCTGAACGGCCGGGTGACGACGCCGATCGTCAGCGCACCGAGCTTGCGGGAGATGCTCGCGACGACCGGCGCGCCGCCGGTGCCGGTGCCGCCGCCCTCGCCTGCGGTGACGAATACCATGTCGGCGCCCTTGAGGACCTCTTCGATCTCGTCGCGGTGGTCCTCGGCCGCCTTCTTGCCCACATCCGGCTGTGCGCCGGCGCCGAGCCCGCGGGTGAGCTCGCGGCCGACGTCGAGCTTGACGTCGGCGTCGGACATCAGCAGGGCCTGCGCGTCGGTGTTCACCGCGATGAACTCGACGCCTTTAAGGCCGACCTCGATCATCCGGTTGACGGCGTTGACGCCGCCGCCGCCGACACCGACGACCTTGATGACCGCCAGGTAGTTGTGCGGTGCTGTCATGGTTCTCGCTCCTGTGCTGGTTGGGCGGATAGCTGTCGGTGCATGGTCGGTGGCCAACCCTCATCCTCAAGTAGACGTCTAATGTTATGTCAACCTGGAATGTTGTTGCCGAAGTTAGATCCAGTGCCCGCCGAATCCATGCAGGCGCGCCGCGCGACACGCCGACATGTTCGCGCGGATACCTCCGACGGTGCGCCTGTGCTACTCGCCGGCCGCCGGAACAGCCCGGCCGCCGTGGACCTTGTTGCTGATCTGCTACGTACCGACCCGATTCGCAACAAGATCGCGGGCTCGACCAGCTGCCCGCGCGGACGCGATGCGCTCGGACGCGATGCGCGACTGAGGTCAGCAGCAGCCACGCGGCCAATGCAGTCCCCTCGATCAGCGGGTGAACGGCTGGTCCGGGTCGGTGACGTCGACCTGCGTCCCCTTGCGCTGCAGCAGCACGGCCACTATGCGCGCCTTGTCGGCGTTGCGGTCGGCGCTGCCCCATCGCACGAGGCGCCCGTGCCGCAGTACCAGCGTAATGGAGGTCGGGTCGAGCGCCTGGATCGAGCGGACGTTCGCGCGCAGGCCGGCCGACAGGGAGCGCGCGACCCTGGCGACCGCGCCGCGCACGGCAGCTGACCCGTTGCCGCCCGCGACGACGAGTTTGGGCAGGTTCGCCGGCGCCGAGGTCACGGTGCGGTACTCGTACCCGGTGCGGTCCACGAGCTTGTCGCGACCGGCTGATCGCAGGTAGCCGATCGGTCGGCGTTCGGTGATCGCGACGAGCACGGTGGACGGGAACGACGTGCTCACCTGCGCGGACGCGACGTCGGGCAGCTGCTCGACGCGCCGGGTGATCGCGGCGGTGTCCAGTCGCACCAGCGGGGTGCCATCGGCGATGTCGGCGGCCCTGCGCACCTGCGCCGCGCTGAGCACCCGCGCGCCCCGCACGTCTACCGTCCCGACGCCGAACACGGAACTGAACGCCACCAGCCAGGTGAGCACGAGGGCCGCGATTACCGCGGCGGCGATCACCAGCACGACGGTGCGTCGCCGGTGGCTCGTCGCGGGAGGCAGCTCATCATCGCGGTGTGCGCGCAGGTACGTGGTGGCGGCGCTCATGCCGGTTCGTCCGCCCGCCGCGCGCAGGCGTCGCGAATCTCGCCGCACAGCAGGTACACGTTGCCGATGCCCATCGTCACCACGAGGTCGCCCGGACGGGCGAGCTCCGCGATGCGCTGCGGAGTCGTCTCGTAGCGTGGCTCGTAGACGACGTTGTCGGTCGGGAGGTCGATCAGGGTGCTGATCGTCGCACCGGTGACCCCGGGAATGGGTTCCTCGCGGGCGGGGAAGATGTCCATCACGACGGCGATGTCGGCGATCGCCAGCGCGTCGGCGAACTCGCGCGCGAAGGTCTGCGTGCGGCTGTACGTGCCGGGCTGGAACACCGCGATCAGCCGGCCGTCGCCGGTGAGCGCCTGCCGGGCGGCCGTCAGCGACGCCGCGATCTCGGTCGGGTGATGCGCGTAGTCGTCGAACACGCGCACCCCGCCGCCCTCGCCGTGCGATTCGAAGCGGCGGTGCACTCCGGTGAAGTTCGCCCACACACCCGCAGCGGTGTCGAGGTCGAGGCCGAGATACGCGGCAAGGGCCAACGCGGCGCTCGCGTTGAGCGCCATGTGCGCGCCGATCAACGCGCCGACCCGAATATGCCGCTGCCCGCCGGTCAACCCGTCGACGGTGAACTCCACCGCCTCGGCGTCGGTGACGATGTCGCTGATCCGGACGTCGGCCTCTTGGCGCATGCCGTAGGTGCGCACCGTGCGGCCGGTGCCGCGGGCATAGTCGGCGATCCGCCGCGCCCCGTCGTCGTCGGCGCAGGTGAGCAACAATCCGTCCGCGTCGATGCGGTCGACGAACTGCTCGAAGGCGGCGTAGACCCCTTCGAGGTCGCCGTGGTTCTCCAGGTGGTCGGCTTCCACGTTGAGCACGACCGCGGCCGCGGGCCGGGTGAGCAGGAACGACCCGTCGCTCTCGTCGGCCTCGACGACCGCGAGCTCTCCGGTGCCCAGATGCGCGTTCTTGCCGGTCTCGTAGAGGTTGCCGCCGATCGCGAACGACGGGTCGGCGCCGCAGGCCTGCGCGGCGACGACCAGCAGCGACGTGGTGGACGTCTTGCCGTGCGTGCCGGCAACGGCGATGCAGCGTCGGTCCTCGAGGGCGGCCGCGAGCGCGGCGGCACGGCGCAGCACCCGCTTGCCGCTGCCGCGCGCGGCCGCGAACTCCGGGTGTTTGGGATTGATCGCGGTCGTGTAGACGAACGTGTCGGCGTCATCGAGATGAGCGGGCGAGTGCCCTATGTGCACGTCCGCGCCGAGCGCACGCAGGCCGGCGACGCCGAGCGAGTCACGCGCCTCGCATCCGCTCACCGGCAGGCCGCGCTCGAGCAGGATCCGCGCGAGCGCGCTCATCCCTGCCCCCGCGATGCCCATGATGTGCACCCGCCCGAGATCGGCCAGGCGCGGGATGACGTCGGTGGCGGCACTGCGCACGAGAGCCGCGCCGGGAGCGGCCCAGTCGTCGGGACGCTCGCCCGCGTGGTCGGCGGTAGGCCGCGTCACGACTTGAACCGCCGGTACTCGGCCGCCACGGTGAGCACCCGCTGGGCCAGCACGACGTCCGCGTCGCGCGCGCCGGCCTGCTCCGCGTCGCGGGACATCCGCGCGAGCGTCTGCGGATCGGTGACGCGCGGGACGACTTCGCGCAGCAGCCAGTCGGGGGTGAGCGCGGCGTCCTCGACGAGCAGGCCGCCGCCGGCGGTGACCACGGGCATCGCGTTGAGGCGTTGCTCGCCGTTGCCGACCGGGTAGGGCACGTACGTCGCGGGCAGGCCGACGGCGGCGAGCTCGGCGCAGGTCATCGCGCCGCAGCGGCACACGGCGAAGTCGGCGGCCGCATAGGCGTACTGCATCTGCTCGACGTAGCGCACCACGATGTACGGCACGCTCGGGTCGCTGTCGAGCTCGAGGGTGTGCTTCGGACCGATGACGTGCAGCACCTGCACCCCCGCGGCACCTAGCCCGTCGGCCGCACCGGCCACCGCACCGTTGATCGACTGCGCTCCCTGCGAACCGCCGAACACGAGCAGGACGGGCAGGTCCGGGCGCAGGCCGAAGCGGGCGCGGGCCTCGTCGCGCAGCGCCGCGCGGTCGAGCCGCGAGATGGCCGGGCGCAACGGAATGCCGATCACCGTCGCGTGTGCCAACCTGCCAACCGGAGTGGCGGTGAACACGTGCGTGGTCATGCGTGCGGCGGCGCGATTCGCGATGCCGGGCTTCGCGTTCGCCTCGTGGACGACGACCGGCACGCTGTGCCGGCGCGCGGCGAGGTAGGCCGGAACGGCGACGTAACCACCGAAGCCCACGACCACCTCGGCCTGCACCCGCTGCAGCACCGCCGACGCCACGGCGACCGCCTCGCGCAGCCGGCCGGGCGTGCCGAGCAGGTCCCGTCCCAACTTGCGCGGCAACGGCACCGGCGGGACGAGCTCGAGCGGGTATCCGCGTGGCGGGATCAACGTGGTGTCCAGCCCCTTGACGGTGCCCAGCGCGGTCACCTCGGCGGCCGGGTCGAGGCGGCACACGGCGTCGGCCAGGTTCATCGCCGGCTCGATGTGCCCGGCCGTCCCACCACCCGCCACCACGATGCGGGGACCCGTCACGACACTCTCCGCCGGGGACGTCCCTCAGTCTGAACCGCTCGCTGCGCTCGGGCCCATCCCTCGGACCGTTGCGCCGCCTCCGGCGTCGCCCGCAAGCTCGCTTCGCTCGCGCGGCGGCGGGGCTCTTCGCGCGAGCGCTCATCGCGTTGGTAGTTACGACGCGACCCACTGTGCTGGCGGCGTTGTGGCGGGGCGTAGGCGCGGGGCACCGGCAAGCGTGCCCAACGTTCGAGCCGGGTGCGCTGGCCGCGCCGCTCGGCCCTGCGGGCGACCTGCACAGCCGCGTTCTCGTGCCGCGCGAAGGACACGAGCATGCCGAGGACGAAGAACGTGACGAGCAGCGACGTGCCGCCGGCCGAGATCAGCGGCAGCGGGATGCCGGTGACCGGCAGCAGGCCGGTGACGTAGCCGATGTTGATCACTGCCTGCCCGCTGAGCCAGATCGTCGCGCCACCGGTCACCAGACGCACGAACGGGTCGGCGCTGCGGCGCACGACGCGCATGCCCGCGTAGGCGAACAACGCGAACAACGCGAGCACGGCGAGGCAGCCGAGCAGGCCGAGCTCCTCGCCGATGATCGCGAACACGTAGTCGGAGTTCGCGTTGGGCACCCAGCCGTACTTCGAGGTGCCTTGCCCCAGGCCGACACCGAAGATGCCGCCGGAGGACAGCGCATACAGGCCTTCGACGGTGTGATAGCCGCTGCCTTTGGCGTCGCGGAACGGGTCGGTGAACGACGTCAGCCGCTGCAGGCGGTACGGGGCGGACAGGGCGAGCATCGTGATCGCCGCCGCGACCAATCCGAGCACCACGACGAAGTAGCGCATCGGCATGCCGACCATCCACAGCACGCCGAGCAGGATCAGCATGAAGCAGCAGGTGGTGCCCAGGTCGGGTTCCAGCATCACGAGCAGCGTGACGAGCGTGAAGCCGGGCAGCAGCGGGATGAACAGGTGCCGCGCCCGGCGCAGCGTGCCCAGCTGCTGCTTGCGGGCGAGCAGGTCCGCCGCCCACAGCAGCATCGCGATCTTGGCGAGCTCGGAGGGCTGCAGCTGCAGCGGCCCGAGATCGATCCAGCGACGCGCGCCGAAGGCGTGGATGCCGATGCCGGGGATGAGCACCGCGACCAGCGCCGCGACCGCGACCACGAGGATCGGGTAGACCATCAGCCGGAACGCGCGCGGCGACAGCCGCACTGCGAACCAGAACAGCAGGAGCCCGATGGCGATGAACTCGAGTTCTTTAACCGACTGGCTCCAGATCTGGCCGTTGCCGCTCGCCGAGCGGGCCGCCGCGATCGTCGTCGAGACGGCCATCAGCACGCCGAAGCCGAGCAGGCCGACCGAGGCAAGCAGCAGCAGCTGGACGGAGGCGAACGGCCGGTCGGTGAAGCGCTGCCCGGCCGGCGTGATGCCCATGCTGCGCATGCGCTCGCGTACGCCGTCGAGGACCGTGGTCACGCCGAACCCCCCGCGATCGGTTCGTCGGGCATTTCGCGTACCGCTGCGGCGAACGCGTCGCCGCGCGCGCCGAAGCCGCTGAACATGTCGTAGGAGGCGGCGGCAGGAGCGAGCAGCACGGTGTCGCCCGGACGCGCGAGTCCGGCCGCGGCACGCACCACCTCGACCATCGCACCATCGTCAACGGAGTCGACGCTGATCACCGGCACATCGGGCGCGTGTCGGGCAAGTGCCTCGGCGAGGCTCGCCCGGTCCTGGCCGAGCAGCACGGCCGCGCGCAACCGCCCGGACGCGCCGAGCACCAGGTCGTCCACGGCGACGCCCTTCAGCTGGCCGCCGGCGATCCACACCACGTGCGGGTACGCAGCCATGGACGCCTGCGCGGCGTGCGGATTGGTTGCCTTGCTGTCGTCCACCCAGGCGACGTCGCCGCGGACGGCGACGAGGGCGTTGCGGTGCGGGTCGGGGACGAACATCCGCAGGCCCGCGGTGATCGCGTCCGCGCCGACGCGGTGCGCACGCGCGAGTGCTGCCGCCGCCAGGGCATCGGCGACGTTGTGCGCACCAGCGGGGCGCACCTGCGCCACGCCGGCGAGGACCAGCGCGTCGTCACCGAACGCCCGCGAGACGAGGTGGTCATCGGCGACCCCGAGCTGTCCCTCGGCGGGCGAACCGAGGGTGAACCCGATCCCGTCGGCCGGCAACTGCGCCGCGACGCGCGGGTCGTCGGCATTGCCGATCGCGATCCCGCCGGCCCACACCGCTGCTTTCGCGTGCTCGTACGCCTCGAGCGAGCCGTGCCAGTCCAGGTGGTCGGGGGCGAGGTTCAGCAGCACTCCGGCGGCCGGGCGGATCGACGGCGCGAAATGCAGTTGCTGGCTGGACAACTCGACTGCGAGCACGTCGTAGGGCAGCTCGGCGACTACCGCGTCGATCAGCGGCGCACCCACATTGCCGACGGCAGCGGCGCGCAGGCCTGCCGCGAGCAGCATCGAGCAGAGCATGTGCACCGTGGTCGTCTTTCCGTTGGTCCCGGTCACGGCCAGCCACGGCGCGGCACCGGAACCGCGCAGCCGCCAGGCGAGCTCGACCTCGCCCCACACCGGCACGCCGCGCGCGGTGGCGTTCTGCAGCAGCGGATGTGCCGGCCGGATGCCCGGCGACGTGACGACGAGGTCGGTGCCGCGCGGCGCCTCGTCGAGCGGGCCGAGCCAGCGCGCTCCTGCGTCGACGAGACCGGCCACAGCGGGGGCCTCGTCGCGGGCGGTGAGGCCGACCTGCGCGCCGTAATGATATGGCGACCACCG
>JAABUT010003707.1_pt1 | contig 12798 bp, 13 predicted proteins | sample 5559281 | NCBI WGS metagenome assembly JAABUT01 (sample SAMN10711880, study PRJNA513359) | rock metagenome | isolation source: Antarctica rocks | place: Antarctica: Victoria Land, Ricker Hills nord | collected 2016-01-04
GCGGGTCGTCCAGCACGCCGACGAGGTAGTAGATCAGGTCGTCGACGGCGATCGTGCGCAGCCGCTGCCCGCCGCCCAGGAAGACGGCGACCGGCTTCTTGGCCTGGCTCGCCAGCATCTCGAAGCCGCGCCCGCCCGCGCCGACGATCATCCCCGGCCGGATGACCGTCGCGTCGAGGCCGCTCTCGAGCAGCACCTGTTCTGCTCTCCAGCGCTCGCGCAGCCATTCGCTCGGCGCGTCGGCCGCGACCCCGAGGGAGGTGACGTAGATCAGGCGGCGCACCCCGTGCGCCCGGCAGGCCGCGACGATGTTCTGTATGCCATGCAACTCGACCGCCATGAAGCGCTGGTCCGCCGCACTGGCCGGTTGGGGCGAGATCGTGTGGATCGCGATGTAGACCGCCTGGACCGCGTCCACAGCCCGCCGCACCGACGCGCGATCGGCGATGTCCCCCTGGACGATCGCGCAGCCGGCGGCGGCCAGATCCTGGAGCCGAGCCGGATCCCGCGCCAGACAGCGGATCGTGTGTCCTTCGGCGAGCAGGGCCCTGGTCAGACGCTTGCCGATAAAGCCCGACGCGCCGATCACCAAAATTGTGCTCATCCGTTCTCCGTCCCTCCTGCTCGGTCGCTCGGGCGCTGCGAGCCGCGTGCCGATTCTCTGCCACAGTCGCTTCGCGGCCTGTCATGCGGCCTGTCGTATAGATGCGAGAGATGCGAGCGCATCGACGCATAGTTGCGGCGCCGGTGGTTGCCCTTCGCACAGGCGCGGCGGCGCGCTCCCGGTCGCGGGGGCGCCGATGCCCGTGCCGGTGACGGACACTCGGTCGGCGGCGGTGGCCTGCCGGTCGAGATCCAGGGCCCTCTCGACGGCCAGAAGCTCGGTCGCTCTGTCGATGGAGTGCGCTCCATGAGGGCACGCCCGTACAACTTCGAGGGCGGTGGTCGCGAACGGGCCGACGGTGTTGACCACCACGGTCGGGGCATCCCAAGCGAGTTCGACGAGGGTATTACTACCCCGGCGAGCCCGCCAGCGGCTGCGGTGCGCCGCCAAGCGCGGCGACAACCCCTTCGAGACGTTCGCGGTCCCGCCCCGCGAGCACGAGCGAGACGCCCACCTCATCCAAGTGCTTGGCGATCACCCTCCCTGTCCGGTCTGGCGCGCCCAGCACCAAGACCTCGTTCTTCATCGCGTCGCTCCCTTCGTCGTCGGTTGTCGCGTCGCCAGCCCGACGACACGGCATGTCATCACCATGCTACTTGACGACACGCCGTGTCGTCAAGTAGCATGGTGCGATGGGTAGATGGCAGCCGAACGCGCGTGGCCGGTTGGAGCGAGCGGCCGTCGAGCTCTTCGCCGAACAGGGCTTCGCGGCGACGACCGTCCCGCAGATCGCCGCGCGCGCCGGCCTCACGACGCGCACCTTCTTCCGGCACTTCGCCGACAAGCGCGAGGTGCTCTTCGCGGGCGACGAGGAGCTCCCCGCGCTGGTCGCCCGACTCGTGGCCGACGCCCCGGCGGCGCTCGGCCCGATGCTGGTGATCGCCCACGGACTCGAGACGATCGCGGCGACCACGTTCGAAGGCCGACTCGAGTACCTGAGGCTCCGTCGTGCCGTCATTCAGGCGGACGATGGCCTGCGCGAACGCGAGTTGCGGAAACTCGCCGTACTGTCGGAAGCAATCAGCCGGGGGTTCCGGGAGCGCGGCGTCGACGAGCTGACCGCGATCCTCGCCGCCCAGCTCGCCGTGACCGTCTTCAGCGTCACGATCGCCCGTTGGCTCGACCAAAACGGCGAGCAACCACTCTCCGAACTCGTCCGCGACACGCTTCGTGCCCTCCGCGCGGTCACCGCAGCTCCCGTCGAGCAACCGCCGATCGCGTAGCCCGGCGCCCCGACCTTGCCCGGCCCGGCGCATCCGGGGCATCACTGCCACCCTTCCAGCCGAAGGCGCGTGCGGAGTTGCGGCCTTTGTCCGCCGTGCTCGCCGGGCAGATCACGGCGCTCGGCGAACCGACGCGGCTGGGATCGCCGCCGTCCTGGCCGACCGTGCCACGCAGCCGCACGACACGGTGGCGCGCGCGCACGAGCCGGCGAGAGACGCCGACCACACGCGGCTTGACGAAGCGCGGCGCTCCCATGCTATACTCAATATATCGACATTCGTTGATACATCAGGGGCGGCGCGATGGCGACAATCGTCCTCCAGGCAAAATCGGCGGCGCAGCGCCCCTCGTTCACCGCGCTGGCCGGGCAACTCAAGGCACTCGGCGACCCCACCCGGCTGGCGATCGTCGCGCTGCTGGCCCGCCGGGAATACTGCGTCTGCGACCTGATGACCGCGCTCGCGCTGCCGCAAAGCACCTGCTCGCACCACCTGGGCGTGCTCAAGCGCGCCGGACTCGTCCGCGACCGCCGGGGCGACGACGCCCGCTGGGCCTACTACACCCTCGCCCCCGCAACGATCACCGGGCTGCGCGAGCAGTTCGGCGCGGTGCTGGAGCTGGACCATTTCGACCCGACACCAGCCAATTGCGCTTCGCTGGCGGGAGGGTAGGGAGCCCCCTGCGGCCAGATACATCGATATATGTGGATGTACTCTGCCAGGCAAGAAAGGGAGTATACGGCGTGACAGACCGCAGCAACGGCCCGATCCGCGTCCTGTTTCTCTGCACTCACAATGCGGCGCGCTCGCAAATGGCCGAAGCCTTCCTGCGCCACTACGGCGCGGGTCGCTTCGAGGTGCAGCGTGCGGGCATCGAGCCGTCCATCGCTGTGCAGCCCCTGGCCGAAATCGTGATGCGGCGCTACGGGATCGCGCTCGGTGGGCAGTATCCGAAGCACCTCGATCGGTTTCTCGGGGGGCACCGGGACGACGTCATCACCATCTGCAACGACGCCAACGAAGCCTGCCCGGCCTTCCCCGATGAACCCGGGCGAATCCACCGGGGCTTCCCCGACCCGAGCAAGGCGACGGGCACGGAGGAAGAGCGGCTGCGCGCGTTCCGGCGCGTCGGGGACGAGATCAGGCGGCGGGTCCAGCCCTTCGTTGCACTGTCGGCCCACCGCAATCCGGCGGGGCGCGGTGTGGGGAGCGCGGCGTGACGGGACCAGTAACGCCCGTTCGGCGGGCGGCGGCGGAATTCGTCGGCACCTTCGGGCTGGTCTTCGCGGGCTGCGGCGCGGTCATCACCAACACCATCGCCGATGGGGTGGTCACGCACGTCGGGGTCGCCCTGACCTTCGGCCTGATCATCGCGACGATGATCTACGCGGTCGGTCACATCTCCGGGGCGCACTTCAACCCCGCCGTGACCCTGGCCTTCGCGGCGACCCGCCATTTCCCCCTCGCGCTGGTCCCGGCCTACCTCGCGGCGCAGTTCGGCGGGGCGATCGCCGCCAGCGTCGCCCTGCGGCTCCTCTTCGGGGATGTGGCCCAGCTCGGCACCACCCTTCCCACAGGAGGCGCGGGACAATCGCTGGCCCTCGAGGCGCTGCTGACCTTCTTCCTGATGTTCGTCATCATCAGCGTGGCGACCGACACCCGCGCCGTCGGACAGGCGGCGGCGCTGGCGATCGGCGGGACCGTGGGCCTGGAGGCCATGTTCGCGGGGCCGATCAGCGGCGCCTCCATGAACCCCGCCCGCTCCCTCGCCCCGGCGCTGGTGAGCGGGACATGGACGGCGCAGTGGCTCTACATCGTCGGGCCGATCGTCGGCGCGCTCGTGGGGGCGTTCGTCTACCAGTTCATCCGTGGGGAACACCCCGGGACGGATGTGGACCCGCCCTCCGACAGCACCGAGCGCCAGCGAACGGCGTGAACAGCGCAGGAGTATGTCGCATGACGGCACAAGATCAGCAACGGATCCTCTTCCTCTGCACCCACAACTCCGCCCGCTCGCAGATGGCCGAGGGGCTGCTGCGCGCGCTCGGCGGCGACCGCTTCGCCGCGTTCAGCGCCGGGACCGCAGCGACCCACGTCCGTCCCCTGGCGATCCGCGCCATGCAAGACCTCGGCATCGACATCGCCAGACAAGAGTCCAAGACGCTCGCTCGCTATCTCGGCGAGCCGTTCGACGCGGTGATCACCGTCTGCGACGACGCCAACGAGTCCTGCCCCATCTTCCCCGGCGCGGCTCGCCGCCTGCACTGGTCGTTCGACGACCCGAGCCGCGCGACCGGCACCGAGGCGGAACAACTCGCCGTCTACCGCCGCGTGCGCGACGCGATCCGCGCCCGCATCGAGGCCGAATTGCTCTGAGCGCGACCGTACGCACCATGAAGCCGAAGCCGACGACGCACGCCACCCCCGGCGGTAGGGACGACGACCGCCCGAGCGCGAACGCCCCCGATCCGCCGCAGGCCATCGGCCCGAGCACTCCGCAGGCCCGCCGCGTCCGCAGCCCGCCCCGTCGGCGCTCGGCGGCGAGGCCAATGCCGCCTCGTAGCCAAGGCCGCGCGTCCCAATCGGCGGCGGGCTTGCGCCACCACCGTATACTGTTCACCCAGCAGTAGTGCTTTCCCGCCAGGAAAGGGGGGGCCGCTGGCACGAGGATACGAACCACCGACCGGGCGCGGGATCACCGAAGAAGCGCACCCTGGCGCACCCCACACAGAACCTGCGGCGTTGCCGATGGCACCCCGCACGGTCACAGTCGCACGCGAATGTGGCGCCCCCGCCCCTTTGCTGGCGGCTTTCGCGCCCAAAAGCGTAATATAACCGTCACCCGGGGAACGTTACCCGCTCTGGCACGCCTCTTGCAGTCCCCGGTCGCGCAGGCCACTCCCCTACAACGGCGCGGTATCGCACGGACCATTCGTCATAGCATGCGAAGGGAGTCACGATGCCTTTCACGCGGCGGCAGTTCCTGGCGGGTGTCGCGAGCGCGGCGGCGCTGGCCGCCACCCCGTCGATCGCCCACGGGGCCGAGCAAGATACGACGGCCATCACCACGATCGATCGGACGATCGTCGCGAACGGCAATGGCCGTTATCGTCGCCTGGGCTACGGCGCGGGCGAGCCGTACCTCGTGCGGCAAGAACTCGGCGCGGCCCAACCGGGTCGGCAGCAGCGACGCAACTCCCTGATCTACTTCTGCCATTTCACCGACGCCCACGTCATCGATGCCGAGAGCCCGCTTCGCGTCGAGTACCTCGATCGCGCCAGTTTCCCGCCGACGACTGCGGTCCCCTCCAGTGGCGCATTCCGGCCCCAGGAGACGCTGACGCCGTGGGTGCTCAACGCGATGGTGGGGCGGTCGAACGCCTTGACCCGCAGCCCCGTGCCGAGTCGTCGGCGCGCCGCGATGACCTTCACGATCCTCACCGGCGACACGATCGATAACGCGCACTACAACGAGTTGCGCTGGGCGATCGATATCCTCGATGGCCGTCGCATCACCCCGCACAGCGGCGCGGCGCGTTACGAGGGGGTGCAGCGTGGCACCGCCGATCCGAGCTATTACCACCCCGACGACCCGCGCGCCGATCGCTACGGGGCGCAGTACGATTTCCCCGCCTACCCGGCGCTGCTCGACGCCGTCGGCACGCCATTCCAGGCGAATGGCCTCGCCACGCCCTGGTACGCCGTCTACGGCAACCACGATCTGCTGGTCCAGGGCAACCAGCCGGTCAACACCGTCCTCAACGCGATCGCGACCGGCGCGGTCAAGGTGCTCGGCCCGCCGAGCGGGGTGGCCGATCCGGTCGCGTTCTATCTCGACCTGGCGCGCGGCGACGCCGCAGCGGTCGCCCTGCTGCAAGCGCAGATCGCCGCCCGGCAGAACATCCTCCTGGTCACGCCCGACCCCGCTCGCCGCCTGCTCGCCCGGTCGGAGTATTTGCAGGAGCACTTCACCACCACCTCGCGCCCGCGCGGACACGGGTTCACCGGGACGAATCTGGCGCAGAATGTCGCCTACTATGCCTTCAGCCCCGCCGACCGGGTGCGCTGCATCAGCCTCGACAGCGTCAACCCGAACGGCTACGCCGATGGCTCGCTCGACGCGGTGCAATTCGCCTGGCTGGAGCAGCAGCTCGTCGCGGCCTCCTCGCGCTATCTCGATGCGCAGGGTGCCTGGGTGACGACGCGCAACGCCGACCGGGCGATCCTCATCTTCTCGCACCATACCAGCGACACGATGGGCAACGTGCTGGTCGGGCCGCAGGAGCTCGGCCCGCGCGTCACCGGCCCGGCGGTCGTCGCGCTCCTGCAACGCTTCCCCAACGTCGCTGCCTGGGTTAACGGGCACACCCACTACCACAAAGTCACGCCCCGACCCGGCGGCGCGGGCGGCTTCTGGGAGATCAACACCGCAGCCCATGTGGATTGGCCGCAGCAGAGCCGCCTGATCGAGCTGCTGGACAACCGGGATGGCACCTGGTCGATCTTCGGCACGATCATCGACCACGCCTCGCCCCCCGGGACCGGCGACAGCAACCTGGCCGCTATCGCGCGGGAGCTGGCGTACAACGATCCCCAGTATGGCGACGCGAGCGGCAGTCGTGGCACGCCCGCCGACCGCAACGTGGAACTCCTCATCCGGGCACCGTTCGCCCTCTGAGCGTCGGCACCGGGCGAAGGCGCACGGGGCGCTGCCACCGCGCGATCGTCGCATCGTCCTGGTCTGAGGCGACGGTGCGATGACCGCGCGATGGGGTTCTGCCACCACGACCGGGCGATGAGCGCCGTACCAACAGCGAGGCAGCGATGTCGTCTGGCAACCCGTGGGATGACCACGCCGCCGCCTACGCCGCCTGGGTCGCTCACCGCGAGCAAAGCCTCGATCTCGGCGGCGGGCTCCTCGCCCCCCTCCTCGCCCTCCTCGGCGACGTGCGCGGACGGGCCGTCCTCGACGCGGGCTGCGGCGGCGGTTTCCTCGCGCGCATCCTCGTCGCGCGCGGCGCACACGTCACCGGTATCGACCTCGGCCCGCGCCTGATCGCCATCGCGCGCGAGCGCGACCCGCAGCACACCATCGCCTACCGCGTCGCCGATCTCTCCCGCCCGCTGCCCGACCTCGCGGGCGCGTTCGACATGGTCGGCAGCTACCTCGCCCTCGATGATGTCGCCGATCACCGGGGCTTCGCCGCGAGCCTCGCCGTGCTAACCCGCCCCGGCGGTCGGGCCGTCCTCGCCCTCAACAACCCCTACTCCTCCGTGGTGCGCGGGCACCTGACCGACTATTTCGCGGACGGCGCGCGCGCCATCTACGGCGGCATGTCGGCGGCCCTCGGCGGCGAGGTCGGCTACCATCACCGCACGATGGGCGCGTACCTCGCCGCCTTCCTCGCCGCAGGCTGGCGACTCGCCGCGCTGGTCGATGTCCCCGCCCCCCCGCGCGACGATCTCCCCTTGCCGCCCGGCAGCCGCTTCCCCTTCTTCACCGTCCTCGCCTTCGACAAGCCCTGAACCTCACGCCGCATCGTCCGACAAGCCCTGAACCTCACGCCGCATCATCGCCTAAATGCCGACCTTTTGACGCATCCGGCGCACCATCGCGATGCCAGCGGGAGGAGACGTGTCGAGACCGCCTCGCGCGAGAAACGGCACCCGCCCTTCGCGCTATACTGCCGCTACAGGAGTGTAGGCATCCGGGGGGCAGCGATGGCGAAGCGCACGAAACAGGACATCCTGGCGCGGCGCGAGGAGATCACCCGTCTGGCCCGCGCCCACGGTGCGGCGAATATCCAGCTCGTCGGCTCCGTCGCGCGCGATGAGGCCGACGAGGCGCGCGATGTCGATTTCCTCGTCGCCCCCGCCGCGATCACACCCCCGTTCTTCCCCGATGGCCTCATCGCCGCCCTCGAAGACCTCCTCGGGCACGAGGTCCAGATCGCGCTCAGTTCGCCGCGCATGGGTGAGCGGCTGCGCGAGGCGATCGCGCGCGACCTCGTGGCGCTCTGACGAACTAACTGCTGCGTTTCGCAAACACCCCTAGGGTTGCCCCTTTCCCCCGCTCCTCGGATGGGGAGCGGGGGTAGGGGGTGTTGGTGGTGCCGTCTGCGTACGTGGGTAATTTCGGGGGTTGAACCACTACCCATGAAGGGCACAATGTCCCCGTCTATGGGTGCCTCGCGGCACCGGCGAAGCCCGCCTGCGCGGGCTAGAATCGGCCCCCCCAACGCCGCAGCGTCACTCAGCAAGCCCCTCTCCCAGACTGGGAGAGGGGTGGCGAGCGCATGCTCGCCGGGGTGAGAGCCACCCCCGCCCACAACGCCACCACCCCACTCGGCAAGCCCCTCTCCTTGGATGGGCGGATCCCCCGGAGGGGAGCCACTGCCCTCTGGGCGGTGGGTGGCGAGCCGGGTGCCCCCCTGGGCGCACGAGCCGGGGTGCGGGCCACCCCCCACCCCGCTACGCCCCTGACGCATGTGGCGCCACCGCGCCGCGAGCGAGACGCGCTCAGCGCTCCGGGCGGTGGCGCGGCGGTACAGGGAAATCACCTTCGCTGATGCCACTCAGGGTACGAATCAGCCACACGCACGGTTCCTCCCGTGCAGAGTATCCCTCAGCGCAGTTCATACCCCAGGTCGCGGCAGGCACGGCGCAGGCGCGACAGCAACTCGGGGTGTGCGAGCGGCTGATCGAAGCAGTCCTCGCCGCCTGGGAGCGGCAGGGCATCCCGCGCGCGCTCGAACAGGGCAACCGCCAGCGCGCCGCTGCCATACGCGCTCCGATAGAAGAGCCCGTCGAGTCGCGGGTAGGCGTCGTAGATCGCCACCGCCCAGCGCCGGGACCACTCGTGCGGGCCGACCGCGATCTGCGCGGTGGCGTTGACGCGGATCGGCCACGAGCCGGTGAGATCGAGGAGTTGGAGCGCCCGCGCCGTGCGGAAGCTGGCGAGGTACGGCATCCGCGCCGTCCGATCGACCTCGCGCGTCTGCTGGTAGACCTCGCCGATGCAGGCCGTGATCGGGTGCGTGCCGCGTCCCGGCCCTGCGCGCCCAACGATGGCGTAGTAGATGCCGCGCTCTTGCAGCGCCGCCGCGCCATCCGGTCCGGGGAGGTGGTGGTCGAATCGACTCCCCGAAGGGCCGAAGTGGCGGAAGTCGTGCCACCGCTGCGGGTGCGCGCCGCCCCGCGCGTAGATGCGCCACAGGCGTGTCCCGGCCCGCACGCGGCGGATATCCGGGCGGATCGTCGCGAGGGCGGGCGGCGGCTCGGGCAGGACGAGCCCGCTCACATGAAGAGCACGTCGGGGAGCGTGACGCGCCGCAGATCGCCACCGGCCAGGAGCCAGGCGCGCGGCGCGAGCGCCTGTCCTTCTTCCGACAGCAGCTGCGATTGCGGCACGGTGGTGAACCAGTTGCCGATCGCCGCCACGCCGAGATCGCGCGGCAAGGCGGGGAAAAGGGCGGTCACGCCCGGCACGAGCGCCAACCGCTCCCCATCGCGCACGAATTGGAAGCGCGGCAACCGCCAGCGTCGCCCATCGCGGACGCCGTACAGTTGCCGCTCGCCGAGCATGTGGTAGATCCGCGTGACGCTGCGTCCCAACCCGCGCGCGACCTCTTCCGGGGGCAGCGCGGTGCCGACCAGCGCCGCGCGGTGACTCGCGCCGCGCAGGACCGGATCGGGCGTCCGGGGGCGTCGCTCGTCATCGCGTTCTGTGCTGAAGCCCTCGGCATCGAGGCGCTCGCGGTCCCGCGCGGAGAGCGGCCCTGGCGCACTGCTCCCCTGCGGGAGCGCGCGCAATTCGCGCAGCAGATAGCGGAGCGCCCGATCCGCGCCCCCCTCGACGCCGGTCTGTCGCATGGCGTCATCGATCGCCACGAACGTATCCGCCGGTAGTGCCATCGCTCTCCCCTCCGCAACCTGCGCCGACCTGCGCCGACCTGCGCCATCGGAAGTATACACCCGTGTCGCATACACGATAGAGGGATCATCGCCCTGCCCCGCGCCGCCGCATCTGGAGCCCAATCCGGGGGTTGCAATGCCCCGGAGGGCAGCCACTCCCCATGAAAGGGACACTGTACCAATGAAGGGCACGATGTCCCTGACTGCGGCGCCCCCGACCCGGCGTAGCATGACATCTATCTACCCAGGCCGGGATCGTTCCCCCACGCCGCAGCGTCACCCAGCAAGCCCCTCTCCCAGAGTGGGAGAGGGGTGGCGAGCAGTTGCGAGCCGGGGTGAGGGCCATCCCCGTCCACAACAGCCCTCGCGCCCGCACCGTTACTCCCCCCTCTCCTCGGATGGGGAGCGGGGGGAGGGGGTGCGGGCGTCCGCAACACCACCGCTTCCGGGGGTTCGACCCCCGGAAGCGGGCACCCATAAGCGGCACCCGCGAAGCCCGCTTGCGCGGGCTGATGTCTATCCCCCTCACGTCCCTGTGCTGCTATACGATCGCGACGTGACCCGCCAGACACCCAGCGCCAATCCCAGGAAAATCCAGCCCATCAGCGGCGCGAGCAGCCCATACCCCGCGTACCCTTCCTTACCGAGCAGGAATCCCGCCGGATAGATCCCTGCCATCGCGTGCGGCAGGATCCAGGTCAGCACGAACGCGATCGGCGCGGCGTAGATCGCCAGCGGGAAGCGCGCGAACTCCGGCGCATACCCTAGCGCGATCAGCAGCGAACTGACGCTGGTGAAGCGGAAGGTGAGGCACGCGCCGATCAGGTTGATGCTGAAACCGATCAACGCCCCGCTGAGGAGCACCGCCGGGAAATAGAGGAGCCACCATCCCTGGAACGGCAACGCCAGCCGCGCGAGCGCCACCCCCACCGTCCCCACCCCGACCAGGAAGTTGCCGACGAAGGTGATGTTGATCGGCTGCTCGCCGATCAATTGGAAGAGGGGCGGGACCGGGCGGATCAGCAGCACGTCGTAGCGCCCGGTCTGCACATACCAGCTCAGAATATGCGCCGAGTTGAGGAAGATCGATCCGAGATAGCCCCCCGCCGCCAGCAGGCCGTAGGCCAGCAGCAATTCGTTCAGCGACCACCCCGCCAGCGCCGGGATCCGCCCGAAGATGATCCCCAGGAAGAGGAGCGCCGCGCCGTCGCGCACGACCGCTCCGGCGATGACCAGCGCCAGATCGGCGCGGAATTGCGCCAGCGCCTTCAGGTGGAGGCGGAAATACTCGGCGTAGAGCCCCGCATAGTAGCGCGCGCCCATCCCGTCAGCCCCCCTGGATCGTCAGGCGTCGCCGCGCTCGCAGCCAGACGAGTCGCGTCAGGGTCACCAGCGCGAGCGCCCAGCCGAGCTGGAAAAGGAAACTCTCCCAGATCGCACTCCCCGCGATCCGTCCCTGATAGATCGAGATCGGGATGTACGCCAGCCCCTGGAACGGCAGCGCCAGCGCGACCGCCCGCAACCCATCCGGGAAGAGCGCCAGTGGCACCAGACTCCCCGCGAAGAGTTCGATCAGCGCGCGGCGCGCGTAGATCAGGCCGTTCGCCCCGAAGGTCCAGAAGGCCACGATCATCAGCAGGAAGTCGAGCGAGAAGCTGATCAGGAAGGCCCCGAGCAGGCTCAGCGCGAAGCCGAGCGCGGCGCTCGCGGAGGCGGGCGGCGCGATCCCGAAGACCAGGGTCGCGACCAGATAGGCCGGCGCGTTAATCAGCACCAGCTCCGTCACGAACTGCCCGACGGTTTCCGCGAATTGCAGCGCCTGATAGTCGACCGGGCGCAGCAGATCGAAGATGATGTTCCCCGAGCGCAGGCTGTCGTTCACCCGGAAGAGGAGCCGTCGCTGCGCCGCCGCGATCCGTCCGAAATTGAACGCCTGCCCGAGGCAGATGTAGGTCAGCAGGTCGCGCAGATCATACCCGAGCGTCGCCCCCGCCTCCCGATAGATCGCCCGCCAGAGATACACCATCAACGCCATCCCGAGCAGGGTGACGAAGAGCGACAGGAAGAAGTCGAAGCGATAGACGAATTTCTCCTTGGTCGAGGTCAGCGCGATCCCGTAGTAGCGCCCCGCCACGGCCCGCAACCCTCCGCCCGCAGCGACACGTCTCCCGCCCTCAGCGACCGCGCGCGCCATCGCCCACCCCTCAGCCCTTACTCTTCTCCCCATCCGTCATTCGTCATTCGCCCTGCCCCGCCGCGTACAGCTCGCGGATAATCATCGCCAGATCGGCCTCGGCCACCGCCAGATCGGCCACCGCGTGCCGATTGACGAGGTGGCGCGTGAGGGTGGCGGCGGCGACCCGTTGCGGGTCGAAGCGGATCGCGAAGGCGCGCGCCTCCCGCCCCTCCACCGCGATCCCCGTGCCCAATGTCGCCAGTTCCCCCGCCAGTGCCTCACTCGTCGGCACCGCCGCGTCGTCGGTCAGCGTGAAGGTCAGCGTCCGCTCCCGGCCATAGCGCCGTCGCAACGCCGCCAGCGCGCCGTCGTAGACGACGGTGCCGCGATCGATGACGATCACCCGGCGACAGAGGCGCTCGATGTCGACCAGGTCGTGCGTCGTCAGCAGGATCGTCGTGCCGCGCTCGCGATTGATCCGGCGGATGAAGTCGCGCACCCGCTCCTGCGCCTCCGCGTCGAGGCCGATCGTCGGCTCGTCGAGGAAGAGGAGCGGCGGCTCGTGCAACAGCGCCGCGACGATCTCGCAGCGCATCCGCTCCCCCAGCGACAGCAGCCTGGTCGGGCGGTCGAGGATCGCCCCGAGGCCGAGCAGTTCGGTGAACTCCGCGAGATTGTCGTCGTAGCGCCGTCGCGGCACCGCGTACATCCGCCGCAACAGGGCGAAGGTGTCGCGCGGCGGCAGATCGTAGATGAGCTGGCTGCGCTGCCCGAAGACGACGCCGATCTGCCGACTGTTGCGGATCCGCTCGCGGTAGGGC
>JAABUT010003709.1_pt1 | contig 12789 bp, 13 predicted proteins | sample 5559281 | NCBI WGS metagenome assembly JAABUT01 (sample SAMN10711880, study PRJNA513359) | rock metagenome | isolation source: Antarctica rocks | place: Antarctica: Victoria Land, Ricker Hills nord | collected 2016-01-04
GTCACCACCCGACAGGTCCCCGGCGCGTGGGGCTGAACCTCACCCGAGCGGAACACGTCCAGCGCGAAGCAAGCCGCGTAGCAGAAACGCAGCCAACGTCGCGGTAGCCGATCCTCCTCCGGACCGGCTCGACGTCCCAGTGGACGTTCTGGGATGCCACTCGTCGTCGGCTCTCGGCCTCGGGTGCGCGACGCGTAGCCGCTATTAGCGGTTGTCCGGGATCGGCAGGGCCTGGAGGACGTGCGCGAGCAGGGCCTGCTCGTAGCGCTCATCAGTCGCGTCGGGGCCGTGCCCGACGCCTGGCAGCCGCAGTACGGTCAATTTGTCGCCGGCTGCCCTTCGCCACGCGGCTTCGCTGGCGTCGACCGGCACCCATTCGTCCTCCTCGCCCCAGACGGCCAGCACCGGGCAGTTGGTCCGCGACAGCACCGCCGCTGGGTCGAAGTCCATGTCGCTCCACGCGCCGACTTCGTCGAAGCGATCAGGCAGCCACGCAAGGTGACTCCAAGGTTCAGCGGCGACGCCCTCCAGTGCCGCTTGAGCCGCGGGCGGGAGCGCGTCACCTCGCAGGGCTGCCTCGTAGGTGAAGCGGGCACGGCGGAGCCGAGCCACGGCCGCTTCGCCGTAGCCGTGTTCGCGCACGTGCCTACAGGTTGCCCAGCGCATCTGTTCGGCAGGGGTCACGCCGGCCGAACCGACGAGGACGAGGAACGCCGGGTCGTCGGTCTGCGCTGCGGCGAGCACCGCTGCCCACGCGCCCTGACTCCACCCCCAGAACCCGACCGGGACCTGACCGACTACCTGTCGAAGTGCAGCACTGACGGCTTGTGCATCCTGTGCCTGGACCGGTAGGGGAACGTTCTGCGAGGAGTCCGTCGCGGGCCGACGGTCATGCAGCAGCACCGCGACGCCGTGCTGTGGCAGCACCCTCGACAGGTGCATCAGCAGGGGCTGACGGCGACTGGAGTCGTCCGACGGGTGCAGCGCGATCAGTCCGCCCCGGACCACGCCCTCGGGTACGAAGAGGCTGACCTGGACATTGGCCCCTGCCAACTCAAGCTCCTCCACGCCCCGACCCTAGGTGGCGCTCTGTGACGTCCCGCTGACGGATCGAGCTACGGGAACAGCCATGGCGGGTGCGACGCGGGCTGAGCTGATGCCGCGGTCGGGTTTGCCGAGCCGACACCGGACCTTGCCCTTCAGGACAGTTCCGGACTCGGCGAAGCCGTCGGTCAGGCCCTCGCCGGGAAACGAGGTGAAGATCCATCGATCGTTCGTCTCACAGTCCGGAAGGCGCGGACCGCCCTGCAGCACTCGCGCGCCCCACACCTGTCGGATCACCAGGTCTCGGACATCGACGCCGTCGACGGTGAACCTGTCGGCATCGGCGCCAGTGACCTCGGCGTAGCTGCCGAGCCCTGGTCCATACGCGCCGGTAACGGTGGCTACTAACGTCCACGCGGCTCCCGGCTCCACGCAGAGCTGGCCCGCGCCCAGCCGTGGGTCGACGACGTGGGAGGTGGCGCTGTCGAGCTGATCTGTTCGCGCGGCGGGGTCCGTTGGACCGCGGGTGTCCAACCGGTCTGGGTCCGGGACCAGCACCATCCCGTAGGCGACCTCGTCGGCGAAGCGGGCTGCGCTGAACAAGCCCCGCAGCGTAGATACCGCCATCTCGGCGTCGTGCCACTGCTCGGCGGTGAACGCATTCTGCAGGTAGCCGGCGGGGATCGGCGGTAGCCCGGCGCCGGCAACCGCATCGGCCACCGACCGGCACTGCGCCCACCCCGACTCCACCAACGCGGCGATCTGACTGGCCCGAGACGACGTCATGACGGCGAGCGTCGCGCCGCGGTCGGTCCGGTCATCCTGCTTGGAACGACGCCGGGCCGAAGACGTCTTCGTACACGCCTTCCAGCTCCGTCGTCGCCACGATCTCATCGAGTCGCCCGGGCGCATCCGGCCGAGTCAACGACCCGGCCACGGCCGCGAACTCGTCCGCCGATACGTCGAGCTCCAGAATGGTGATCACCTGTCGGTCGTTGGACACGTTGCGCCCGACGTTCGTCCTCGCCGGATAGTGACCTTCGACGTGTTCGGGCATCCAAGCGTCCTTGAACTGCTCATAGGTCACGCCCGGCCGCAAGGTACGAACAAAGACCGCGTGCAGCATCTCCACCTCCACAGATGATTGAGTCATCGCTGTGCGCAAACCGTAGGCGCCGTCTCCGACACGACCCGGCAGCGGCTCGTCGAGCCCCGGACGCAGGCGTCGGGGTGGCCGCTGACCGACCCTGTTCCGGTTACCGATCGTCAGTGGGACGGTGTCCGCTGATCCTTCGGCTTGCGGCACTGCCTGTGCCGGTGATGGGTCGCTCGGCGGGAACGGTCAGATCAGTCAGCGGCGGGTTGCCGGGCATCGGCAGCGGCCGGCAAGGTCGCTTCAATGCGATGTGCCGCATCGGTGGTCTTGGTCAAGGGACAAGCCTCGCGCGTTTCGTCGTCGTCAGACCGTGCCGAGGAAGCTGAGCACCCGCTGCATGAGCAGTTCGGCCGCTGCCGGCTCGTAGGAGGGCAACGAGGAGTCGGTGAACAGGTGCTCGTTGCCGGGGTAGAGGAACAGCTGAGCCTGCTCTGTCGAGGCGGCCAGCTCCCGGGCGGCGTCGAGGTCGCCTCCTTCCTCGGCGAAGAACGGGTCGGCGTCCATGCCGTGCACCTGCACACGGACGCCGTCCGGCCACCGCTCGCCCAACTCAGAGACCGGTAGGCAGGCGTGGAACAGCAGCGCGCCACGGGCGTTCGCGCGGGTCTGTGCGAGCTGTTGGGCGGGCATGACTCCCGAGGAGAACCCGGCGTAGACGACGCCCGGTGACGACAGGGCCTCGGCGGCGGCCACGCCACGCTTGAGGAGGACGCCGAAGCCGACGTCGCGGGCGTGGGCCATTCCGTCATCGATCGTGGCGAACGTCCGGCCGCCGAGGAGGTCCGGGGTGTGCACGGTGTGCCCTGCCCGCCGGAGCTCGTCGGCGAAAGCCACCACTCCCGTGGTAAGCCCTTGGACGTGGTGGTACAGGACGACATCTGCCATGGTCTTCTCCTCCCAGGATTGATCCAATAATCCGGAACGGTCTGTGAACGTAGTCTGTTGGAGTCATGTCCAGCAACCCCTCGCCTCCTGACTACGAGCTTGCCGACCGGCTCGCGCTCACCACGCCGGCCCAGGTCCGTGCGATCGGCAACCCGCTGCGTACGACGATCCTGGGCCTGCTCCACGAGCGGGCGGCCACGGTGACCGAGCTCGCCGCGGCGGTTGCGCGGCCGAAGAGCACGGTCGCTCACCACGTCAGGGTGCTGACCGAGACAGGGTTGGTACGCATGGTGCGGACCCGCCGGGTGCGCGCGATCGAGGAGCGCTTCTACGGCCGCACCGCGCGCATGTTCTACGTCTCCGTCGAGCCGGGCGCCGACCGAGAGACCCTGCCGACCGACTTCAACGACTTCGAAGTGGCGGCCCGGGAGTCAGCGGCGGCCTTCCGCGACCGTCGGCTGTGGGGCTTCATCCGGCATGCCCGCCTCCCCGAGGAGCGGGCCGCCGAGTTCTGGGACCGCATCGCGGCACTGGTACGCGAGTTCGACGAGCTGCCCAGGTCCGGGGACACCGTCTACGGCTTCGCCGTCGGCATCTACCCGACCGACCATCCCCGTCTGCCTGACACCGCGGAACGGCACCGCGGAACGACACCGCGGAACGTCGGAGCCGCGGGGGCAGGGCCGCGCCGCAGCCCGGTCAGCGGTCGCTGACCGCGCCCATCGCAGCGACACCGGGGCTCTTGGGAACTCCCCGGAGCAGCACCACGCTGGTTCCCGCAAGAGGATCGGTTCCCGGGACGACAACACGGGCACGTCTTCGGCGTCAACTTCGCGCTCGTCCGGCCGGCCACGCGGCCGGTGCCGTGCTCGCTGGACTGGTCGTCGCCTACCTGGGCATCCGGGGCACCCTTACCGGCGCCGCAATCCTCGGGTCGGGCGCCGTCCTCGCCGCGGCCGGCAGCGGCGCCCTGCGCGACCTGCGCCACCGGCCAGCTGCGGACCACCCCCGCCCACCGGCCACCGGCCACCGACGACCGAAATCGGTGGCCGGTGGGCGCGGGCGGCACGCCAAAATCCGAGTCGTCCGACGCGCCATGGTCTGACGGTCCGTTGCGCGTCGCCTGGTCGGATCAGGCCAGCGTGTGCACACCAAGACGCGCAAAGGTCCGCCGGCCCATCGTGGACATCGCCCGGTTGGTGTCGACGCAGTACCAGACAGCGCCCATCGCCTGCTCGAACGCCCATGCCTTGCTGCGTTCCCACTCCAGGTCGCCGCACCCCAGGGCCGCGCGGAAGGTTGCTCTGGGTCCGTCGTCGAGCAGGTGCCAGCCGGCGATGACGTCGAGGGCGGGATCGGCCGGGGTGAACCCACCGCCGTCCAGCACACCGGTCAGCCGTCCGTCGGCGGGTGAGCAGGTTCGCCGGTATCAGATCGCCATGGGTCATCACGTCGGGCGCGGTCCGCGGCAGGTCGCGGAAGGAGTCCCACATCCGGGCAGCAGCAGCGACATCGAGTAAGTGCTCGCTGTTATGCAGACAGGTGACCACCCACGCGTCGTGGCGGTGCAGGTCGGCGCCACGGTTGGCCCCGCCGAAGGTGCGTCCCCGGGTGTCCGTGGCGCGGAGCGCCGCGATCAGCGTGGCCAGGTCCTGCGCGAACTCGTCGCTGTCGCTGAGATCGCCATCTGTGGCAACCGTCCCGGGTAGCCAGGTCTGGACCGCCCAGGGCAGGGGATAGCCGGGTCCAGGAGCGCCGACCGCGACCAGAACCGGCGCCGGGAACGGTGAGCGGTCGGCGAACTCCGCGCCGGCCAACGCTTCGGCCGCGAGCAGCTCCCGGGCCGCCTCGGGGTCGTCACCGACCAGCGGGAACCGCGCTGCCAGCTGTTCACCGATCCGGAAGATCGCATTGACCGTGCCGCTGGACGCGATCCGGCGGACCGGGTAGCCGGCCCACCTAGGAAACTGGGCAGCGACCAGCGCGCGGACCGCCTCCTCCGAGACCACGAGCTCGCCGGCATGCATGGGCATCCACGGGACGCTGCCACACAGAGGGCCCGCAACCGCCGCCAATTGGTAGGCGGCCACTCAACAGCCCATGCCGGAACGGATCCGTTGATGCACGGCTCCGCTACGGGCACGCCCACAGCTGGGGCGGCCGCGGCGCCGGTCGGAGTGACTGAGCCGTCAAGGTGGCCCGGTGATCGGCGACAGCTCCCGGCGGGCGCGACACGTGCAGCAGCTGGTCCTGGACCAGCCGACCGCTCCGGAACTCACGGTCACGAGTCGAGACCCGCTTCTTTCAGGAGGTCGTCAAACGCGGGCATCACTGCAATAATCGCCTTGGCCGCTGCCTGGCTTGAGTACTTGACGAAGTCGCCGTCGACCGGGAGGCCCTTCCTCGTGCGACGGTCGATCTCTTTCTGCAGGAGAATCAGTTCCACGCCGACGCCGACGGCGTACTGATCCATCGGCCTAGACGTGTCGACGAGCTTCTTTGAGCGGGAGCCGAGGTACTGCTTCCAGGGAGCAAAGTCATTGCTGAGCCTGAGGGTCGTGACCGGCTCGTCGCCCAGGGAAGCGAGGGACGCATAGGCGGGGACGACCGCAAGGTCGCTGGCCTTGACGGTCTCAACGCTCCCGACGGTGCTACGACCCCACTCGTTTGTCGTGTCGGCATCCTCCCAGAAGAGGGCGACCCTGTTCCCCGTTCCGGGACCGGTGTCGCCGTTCCCGGACCCCGCCGGCTTTTTCCCCCCGGTTCCGTGGCCGACGGTCTCCTCGACCAGGTCGAGCTTGCACGTGTACATCAGATCCTTGCCGAGACCACCGCTCGCGCTGAGCCAGTCCGACAGTCCAACGCGCAGCTCGTGTATCCCGGTTGCGGCGGTGTCGGGGACGGGGATGGAGATCCGTGTCCGGCCCGCGTTGGCCATCCCGACGCCGATCTCCTCTGCGGTGATCGACGGGTGGTCGCACTCGATCGACAGTCGCCCCCGCCCGCTCGTCCAGAACTCGTTGACGGCGTCGACCTCGACGGTGAGGTAGCCGTTCGTCCCCACTTGCAGCGTCTTGGTGGTGGGTCCCTTGATGTAGGTCGGATCGTCGTGGAGGTCGATGGTCTTCGGTCCGACCGAGCCGCCCAGCCCGCTCCCCCCACTGGTCTGACCCTGTTTCGAGCCTGCCGTCCCTTCACCGGTCCCGGCGCCGAACCCCCGGACCTCAAGCACCCGGCTGATCCGCTGGGCGATCTGGAGCTTCGGGTCCCCGCCGCCCTTTAGCGACTCCCGGACCAGTCGGCTGTTCTCGTGCACAAGGGTGTCCCAGCCGTCGAGGAAGCCAGCGACGGCTTCCTCGAGCTTGACGGCGACTGCGGTTGCGACGAGGTCGGCGCGATCTGGGGTGAAAAGAGAGGTGCGGACGCGGATGTCCAGCGCGTCGGTGCGGACCTCGACCAGGACCTGCCCGGCGAGCTTGTTGAGCTTCGTCCGGGACCGGAACTTGGACTCGTCCCAGTGGTGGTGGACCTGGCCGTTGCTGGTGAACAGAACGACGTGGTCCTTCGCGACCGCGAACTTGCGGCGACTGCCCGGAACGTCGCCCGCAGCGAACAGCCAGAACGACACGGGCAGCTGGTGGGTGGTCCCGTCGATGTTGAATGGGAGCGTCTCCTCCCCGTGCGGGAGCGTGCCCTCGTCGACCCGCTTCTGCAGGCGACCCTCGAAGCCGGCGAGCGCGGTGTTGCGGTGTCGGTCGGTGTCGTTGCGCCACCGGATGGGAAACAGCGGCCGAAACAGTCGGGTGTTGACGATGGTGTCGAAGCTGCGCTCGTCACCCTGGAAGTTGCGATGGAGACCCTGCACGCCGTAGGACACGAGTGTGAGGTGGGTTCCGGGCGCGAAGTCGGGGTACTGGGCCGCGGGGCAGGACCAGGGCTCCGCGATGTCGCCGGGACCGTTCCACGGCTGGGTGACCAGGTAGTAAGCGCTGGTGCCCTTGGTCATTTCCCGCCATAGGACGACGGCGACGCTGATTCGGTCCTCGGCGCCAGCGAGCAGCTCGGGGGCGCGGCGTGACACCAGGACGACGGCGCGAGCGTTGCGGTAGGTCGTCGCACCACCGAGCCCGAAGGCTCCCTGCTGCCAGAGGCGGTCGTCCTTCAGGCTGCCGCCGAGCTGGAAGATCGTCAAGGGGATCGCCGCGGGCGTCAGGCCGGACCCCTGGTCACGGAAGGTGACGGTCAGGCGCTTCGACTTGCTGGCCGGTTGGTCCGACTCGGTGAACACGACGGTCGCGAGGTCACCGCCTTGTTCGGGGGTGGTACCGGGCATGAGCGCCGCGACAGCGTCCTGCGGGGTGCGGTAAGGAACCCTGGCAGCGTGGCCGAACTTTTCCAGCGCTCGGCGTTCGACCACGGCGTCCTGCATGTTGGTGATGGGTTCGATGAGCTTCCAGTCGAAGTTCCCAGACTGGGCCAGCAGGCCGTTGTTGTTGTCGCGGTCTCCGAGGGGCCGAACGTATCGGGCACCGACGGCACCCGCGATCAGGTCCTGCAGCGCGTTGGCGTTGTCCACCGTGGTCGCGTCCAGCGCGGCCCGGACGATGGCGGAAGCAGTGGTCATCTCGGTGGTCCTCGTCTCGTCGTGGTGTCGGCTGGGGGTTCAGAGCGTGCGGAGCTGATCGGCGAGTGCCTGGGTGGCTGCGCGGACTTCTTGCAGTCGGCTGACCGGGGTGGACTTGCCCGGCGGTACGAGGCCGGCGTCGCGCCACACCGGAGCGCCCGGGTCGAAGTCGACGGCGGACAGGGGGCCGACGAGGTCGCCGAGGGTTTCGTCGTCGGTGTCGCCGGGCCGCTTCCACATGAGTTCGTGGACGGCGCCGGCGATCACGCGCAGCGTGGTGGAGGAGAACAGGATCGTCGTCGTGCGCAGCGCGTCGAGGGCCTCGGCGTCGGTCGCGGCCGCAAACTCCGGGCGGGCCTTCTGCAGCAGGTCGAGGAACTCCGCGGTCCGCCGATAGATCTCCCGCTCGTCGTAGCGGCCGGGCTCGCGGATCCTGCCGTCCTGGCCGACGAACAGCCGCTTGGCCGCGTCGTGGACGGCGCCGAGCGTGTATAGCGCGTCGGTGCCCGGGCGGACCCGGGCGGCTTCGGTCTCCAATCGGCCGACCAGCAGCGGGTGCTCACCGGCGAGGGCGTTGACGGCCCGCGCGAACGGGTCCCGGCTGTCATAGGCGACGTTGATCGCCTTGGGGACGACCCGCGCCGTGTTGTTCATGTCGCTGAACATCTGCTTGCGCTTGAACAGTGCGGGCTCGACGTAGATCAGCAGCGCGGTGTGCTGCTCGCCGATCGCGGACACAACGTCGATCGCCTCCTTGATGCCGCGCCGGCGGTGCTGGCCGTCGACCGACCGCAACCGGGCCGTCAGCGGCAGGTGGAGCACTCCGATACCCGCCCCCGGCGCGGCCTCGTCGAAGGTCCCTTCGACGTCGACCGCGTAGGTGATGGCTCCCAGCAGGTAGTCCTGCGGGTTGCCGACGATGTACTGACCGATCCGGGCGGCGTGCTTGGGGTCCAGCGGCCGCTGCGACCGGTCGTCGACCGGCTCCATCTCGGTGGTGAAGAAGGTGTTCAGCACGTTGTTGCTGGGCAGGACGAGGTACATCGTGCGGTTGCCCTGCTGCCCGCGCAGGGCCGGCAGCGCCAGCCCCGTCGCGGCGGTGAAGACGGACATCGACATCTCCTCGGTCGTCGTAAGTAACGCGATAGCGGTAAGCTACCGATAACTTACATCTCCGTCAAGCTCGCGACCCACGTAGCTTAATAAGCCCCGGGTGGTGGTTGGTAACTCTCCGTCACACGGGCCGGTTCGTCAAGAGCGGTGATCACTCGGGTGGACGAGTTGCCCGCCTGTGGCAGCGAGTGGTCCTTCGGCGCGCCGGCAGACCGTGGTGTCTCCGGCGCCGGCTACGTTCGGTTTCGTGGCACCCGTCGTTCAGCGCGCCCCGGCGAGGTCGCGGGCGACCGTGCTGGACCTGTTCGCCGGAGCCGGCGGCCTGACCCAGGGGTTCCACCGGTCCGGCCGGTTCACCACCGTCCGCGCCGTGGAGTGGGACGCCTCGGCCGCAGCCAGCTTCACGGCCACCTTCGGCGGGGGCACCGTCTACGCCGGGAGCATCGAGCATTGGCTCCGGGACGAGACCGTGCCCCAGGTCGACGTCGTCGTCGGCGGACCGCCCTGCCAGGGTTTCTCCACGTTGGGCCGCCGGGACGAGGAGGACGAACGGAACCGGCTGTGGCGGGAGTACGCCGACACGATCGTCCGGGCACGGCCGAAGTACTTCGTCCTCGAGAACGTCGCCGCCTTCCTCCGTTCGCCCCAGGCCGAGCTCTTCGCGGCCACCACCGCGCCCCGTGGCGTGCTGGCCGACTTCGACTTCCGGACGGGCCTGCTCAACGCAGCCGACTACGGCGCTCCCCAGCTCCGCCGCCGCGCCGTCGTGATCGGCCACCACCGGGACCTGCCGTTCCCCGGCTTCCCCGAGCCGACGCACGTCGGCCGGCACCCGACCGTGGCCGACGCGCTGGCCCGGGTCCCCACCGAGGTGTTCGAAACCCTGCTGCCCGATCGTGAGGTCCTCGTCGCGGGCCGGTGGACCCCCGGCCCGTTCAAGACCCGCGAACTCCACGTCGACCGCACCTACACCTCCACGTCCATGGCGCGGATCCGGTCCATCCCCGAGGGCGGTGGGCGCTTCGACATCCCCGACCGGCTGCTCCCCCGGTGCTGGCGCGAGCACCGCACCGGGTCCACCGACGTCATGGGGCGACTGCACTGGGACGAGCCCTCCGTCACCATCCGGACCGAGTTCTTCAAACCCGAGAAGGGCAGGTACCTGCACCCGACCGAACACCGCGCGCTCACCCTCTACGAGGGCGCTCTGCTCCAAGGGTTCCCCGCCTCCCACCGGTGGGTCGGGACCAGGACCTCGATCGGCAGGCAGATCGGCAACGCCGTCCCCGTCCCGCTCGCCCAGGCGATCGCCCGACACCTCTCGACGGCCACCGGCCTCGCCGTCGCCGAGCAAGAGGCAGACGCCGCCGGCGACAGGGCGGAGCCGATCAGCACCGAGTCGTGACCCCGGACCCGGCCGACGGTCGGACCGCGCCGGCCCCCCCGCTGGACGTTGCCACCAGGACCCGGATGCAGAGGCAGGGCCGCCGCGACACCGCGCCGGAACTCGCGTTGCGCCGTGAGCTGCACCGTCGGGGGCGGCGCTTTTTCGTCGACCGCGCCCCCCTGCCAGGACTACGCCGCCGCGCCGACCTCATCTTCCCCCGGGCCCGGGTCGCGGTGTACGTCGACGGCTGCTTCTGGCACCGCTGCCCCTTCCACGGGACCAGCCCACGGAACAACGCCCAGTGGTGGCAGGAGAAGCTCGACGGAAACGTCGCCCGTGACCGGGACACCGACCGTCAGCTCACCGCAGCCGGATGGACCGTCGTCAGGGTCTGGGAACACGTGAACGCCAGCGAAGCTGGCGACGCCGTGGAGCGCGCGCTCGCGCCCCGCCTGCCGTCTTGAGGGTCGCTCGGCGTGTTAGCCGGTCGACCGTGTTCGGCGTATTGCCGCTTGGAAGACGGCGCCGACAAGGCGGAGCAATGCTTCGACGTCACTGTCCTCCGTGGCGTCGAACCCGACCGGCTCACTGCTCTCCCCGGAGGGGAACACCCCGACCGCCCAACCACGGTGCTCCGTCCGCAGCCATGCCAGGGAGTCCTCCGCATCCGTGATCAACAGACGCCCACCGCCCTCGAGCACCGACTCGAGAGCAGCGTTCATCCCCCCGGTCTGGGTGACTGCACGGGTAGGCCGGCGGCGCGAAGGGCAGCGAGTACGTCGGTGTACTCCGTTTCCCCGCGCCGCATCGTCTCGGTGTAGTCGAGCACCGCCACCACCCCCTTCTCGGGCGGGTTGGCCGCGCAACCCGAAGGGCCGCGCGGCCAACCAACGCTCAGTCCTGGTCCAGCAGAGCAGTTAGATCTCTCGGGCGCAGACGGGTTCCGGCAGAGGCCGCGCCGTTCTCGTCGAGGACGACACCGGCCTTGGCCAGTTCTTCGACGACGTCTCGGTCATGCGCGGCCGGGTCGTTCCAGGTGAACCCATCGCGGACCCGTCCCGAGCGGTCCAGGACACGGAAGGCGTTGCGGCTGGCCTTGGGGTTGACCATGCGCTGACCGACCGCTCGAGGGGACGTTCCGTCGAAGGCCGCGAGGTCGCCGTACGTCGTCCAGCTCCCGTACGGCAGGCGGTCCAGGACCCGGTCGATCCGTGACCAGTCCTTCCCGGGCCGCAGTTCCGCGGCGGCGTCGCGGGCGAACTGCCGCGCCTCGGTCCACCTGGCGAGGGTGTCGCGGTCGGTGACGTAGTAGCTGTCCTGCCCGGGCTGGGAGCGGTGGAACTCGATCGGCCAGTGCTTGCGTCCGACCTGCGGCAGCGTTCGCCGGCTGAAGGCCGACAGGGCACCGCGCAGCGCGACCTTCTCCATCCCGAGCTCGCCGACGACATCGGTCGTGGACACCGGATCACCGCCGCGGTTGTACATCTCGTCGAGGATCGCGACCATCACCTCTGCCGCCGGCGAGCCCAGGACGAGCAGACGACGGAAGTCCTCGACGCTCCACACCTCGCTCGCCTCGTCGCCAGCCACCGCGTCGGGCCCGTCCCCCTGGCCCGGACCCTCCGGGCCGGGCACCGCGGTCACGCCGTTCTCACCGCGCATCCGCCGACTGACCAGCTCGTACACCTCACCGACGAGGTCTGCCGGGATCGGCATCTGGACGAACGCTCCCACTGCACCGTTGCTGCTGCTCACGTGCTGTCTCCTCTACTCGGCCAACCGAAGCAGGCTCCTGACCCGCCTAGCGAGTATGGGCAGACTACATGCTCGTCCGAACAGTGTTGTCACATGCATATCCCTGCCGTCGTCTGCGTCCTCTGCGGTGCCGTGCAGGATTTGCTGCCCGTACCGCTCGGGGCTCGTACCGCTCGGCGACCCGGTGCTGGCGCTGGGAGCTCGCCCGTACCGGGTCGACGTGCGGTGCTCAGGACGCCGTACACCGACACGCCCAAAACGGTGCAAAACCGGCGCATTAGGCATTAGATATAGCTGCATCAGTGCCGCAACGGGCGCTCACCACGCTCCGACCCCCCCCGGCAGGCAGGACCACCGTGACACCCACCCCTACGTCCACCACCACCACCTCCGCGCTCCAGCCCCAGCAGGTCCCTCAGATCACCGAAGAGCTCACCGCAGCCTTCAAGCAGGCCGTCGTAGACCCGCTGGACCAGCAGATCACCCGGCTCCTGGACAGCATCGGACCTCGGATGACGGCTGCCGCGCTCGGTTTGAAGGACAGCCGGATGCTGCTCCGGTGGCAGGCCGGAGACACCCCTCGGCGGATCGACGTCCCACAGCGGGCCGACGCGCTGGCCGAGGTCGTCTACGCCGTCACCGCCGTCTACCCCGGGTCGGTGGCAGCCAGCTTCCTTCGATCCGGCCAGCCCGCATTAGACGGACACAGCCCCCTGCTGCTGATCCGGGACGCCCCCGACGACGACCTGCCCGCCCTCCAGGACCGTCTCCGCACGGCAGTCCGCGCGTTCCTCGAAGGCTGAGCCGGTCACTTGGGCGCACTCC
>JAABUT010003710.1_pt1 | contig 12785 bp, 14 predicted proteins | sample 5559281 | NCBI WGS metagenome assembly JAABUT01 (sample SAMN10711880, study PRJNA513359) | rock metagenome | isolation source: Antarctica rocks | place: Antarctica: Victoria Land, Ricker Hills nord | collected 2016-01-04
CACCGCCCGCAAACACCAGCAGAGCGCCATGGACGTACTCCGCGACCTCTTCACCGGCCACGCATGGATCCCAGCGATCAGCGCGAACCCGTAACGGTCAAACGGCTGGCCCGACCTGAACAATTACGGGCGGAGCGATATTCGGTCCGGGCGTCCCCGGCGGTAGCCGCCAGGCCACGCAGGAAGAACTAGACGCGATGCGTCAGAGCGCTGATGTCCAAGCCCGCGTGCAGCACGCACCCCTGGCTGACGTTCCGTTGGTCACCGCAGCCGCGCACAAGCTGAACACGATCGGCGAAGCGCAGCTCAAGGTGGCTGACGTCACTCTGTCGGCCCGCCTCGTCAGGTTCTGGCGCGGTGACGCCGTTCTGGAGATCGACTGCACCCAAACCGGGAGCCGAACGCGGCTCCGTGTTTCACCTCACGCCAGCGACGAGCGCGAGAGCACCTTCTGCAACTACCTGATTCGGGCCTGGTGACTGCTCTGATCGGGCTCATCCTGGGCGGGGTCATCATCGGTGGCCTCGCGGCGGTGGTGAACAACAAGAGCCAACTCGACCGGATCCAGCAGTACCTGGACGACGCCAAGGCCAAGCTCCCCCGCTCCCGGCAGGTCCGGAACAGCGTCCCGGTCAAGTAGCCGCCGGGGGAGTGGCCGGCGGGCGAGGACCAACTCCGGTGCGGGTGTACCGGTCGAGTGGTCGCTACGGCGGTAGTGATCGCGCGTTGCCCGAGGTCCACGGCGGCGCGCAAGAGGTGGAGGCGGTCTGCTCGTCGATGACGGTCTGCCGCCTCGACGAGGACGGGTAGCGCTGCGGTGCGGTCGGCGAGTGCCTGTGCATGGATGACGAGCCGGGCCACGCGGTCGGTGACGGCTTCGAGCTCCAGCCATGGGTCGAGCCCGGCCGGTCGGGCCTGGCTGCCCGGCGGGGCCGGTTGCAGCGCTGGCGCGGTGTGGCTCAGCCTGGCCCTTGAGGTCGCGACCGCCAGCCGCGAGCTGGTGAGCGCCTGCTGTATGTCCACGATCAGTTGTCGGCTGTTTTCGACGACGGGTGAAGCCATCAGATCCACCTTCGGGGCACTGGCCGAGATCACCGTTCTGGTACACGGTGGCACCGCTGTCAAGGGTGAGGAGTTCTGCACGGTGGTCGCGGCTGCTGTGCCAGGGTCGGTGAGGGCACAAGATGGGCTGGCCGGATCTGGCGGTGGGCGGTTTGGTGGAGCGCGCCGGCTGCCGCGGCCTGTCGTCACGCGTGGCGGCTGTGGTCCCCTGGTGTAGCGGGGTTGGTGGGTGCGGGGAGTGTGCGCAGGAGCTGACGGGCGCCTGAAGGAAGATCGTGTCCGTGGGCGCCGGCACGCCGGGTGAGTTCCTGCCGGCCCTGGTCTGCGGGGCGGCCGGGCGGGGGCTGCCGGGCGGGAGGCTCGTGCTGTTGGTGAGGGGGTTGTGGGGCAGGCGGATCGCCAGGGAGCTGCGGACTGGCTCGAGGCCGGCGTCCAGCGTCAGCGCGCTCATCGTCACGGGCAGGTTGTCGCGGGTGAGGGACAGGCGCAGACCGCAGCAGGACGGTACGGAGGTGGTGTTCAGCCTCAGCAAAGCGCGCACCAGGGCGGTGAGGTCGGGTGGGGCTCGGTCCGAGGGTCGGGGTGCGTGCCGATCGCGTTGAGGTCGTGCAACCCGGTCAGGTCGCCGCAGCGGCGTCAACGCCGCCGAAGCATTCGCGCGGCTCCGGACGATCAGCCAGACCGGCGACCGGGTCGTACGCGACGCGCACAACCGCAGCGAGGTCGCAGGCCGCCATATCGCGCTAGTCAACGATCACAACGGCGTCATGAAACGCACGCGGGCTAGGTAGATCAGTTCTGTGACACAGAGTGACCGCTAGTTACCGTTCGTCATGGTGAGCCTGAGCCGTCGCGCGCTCGGGTGCACGGCCGCCTTCGTCCGCGCTTCTCCCGCGGATGGCTGTCTTGCACCGCCTCAGCGATTTTGTTGCTGTTGCAAGGGTCACACGCCGGACACGCCACTTGGTCGATGTCCGTCGCGTTGTCACAGGGGACAGATGCGCAGAAGCGTCCCCCAGGTAGCGACCTCTCCGGCGGCCGCGACCGAGTTGCGGCGGCGTCCCATCCTTTCGGCTCGTCCCTGCTGCGTTGGAGTTTTACGGTGTCCTGGTTCTTTGTGCCCGGCAGTCCTGCTGCCCGGCGGGTGTTGGCTGTGGGCGCGTTGACGGTGTCGCTGGCGGTCCCGTCGGCGACAACTACTGAGCAGGCGTTCGCGGCCCCGAGTGCACCGCCTGTGCCGCCGGCTAGCGCGCCGCTGCTGTCCAATGGGCAGGCGCCCCCTGCGGTCGCCGGTCCCGGTCCGTCGATCGGTGTGGGTATGGCGAACCGGGGGGCGACCAGCGCCCGGCCGGCTGCGCCGCAGCAGTCGGCTAGGTCCTGGCTGGCCTGGCTGGGTATTGCCGCGTTGATCCTGCTGTCGTTGTTGTTGTCGGTGGTGTCGGTGACGACGCTGGTGTGGGCGCTGCACGCCTGGCGGTCCCCGGAGCAGCTCGCGGCGACGCGCTTCTCTCCGGTTCGGGATGGCCCGCGCCGCCGCTTCTCCCTACTGGTGCCGGCCCGTCACGAGGAAGCTGTGCTCGGCGACACCTTGGACCAGCTCGCCGCCATGGACTACGCGGACGTGGAGATCCTGGCGATCGTGGGCCACGACGACCCGGGCACTACGGCCGTCGCGATGGCTGCGGCTGGCCGGCACCCGGGCCGGGTGAAGGTTGTGGTTGATCACTGCGAGCCCAAGAACAAGCCGAAAGCTCTCAATACCGCCTTGGCGGCGTGCACCGGGGAGGTCGTGGGGGTTTTCGATGCTGAGGACGAGGTGCACCCTCAGCTGCTGAACAACGTCGACGGGCGGTTCACCGACGCGGACGCCGACATCGTGCAGGGCGGCGTGCAGCTGATGAACGTCCACTCCAGCTGGTGGGCTCTGCGCAACTGCCTGGAGTACTACTTCTGGTTCCGCAGCCGCCTGCACTTCCACGCCGGTCAGCGCTTCATCCCCCTGGGCGGCAACACCGTGTTTATCCGTACCGAGTTGATCCGGGCTGCCGGCGGGTGGGACGAGCAGTGCCTGGCTGAAGACTGCGAGATCGGGGTGCGGCTGTCCACGCATGGGGCGCGGGTTGCGGTGGCCTATGACTCGGCGGTCGTGACGCGGGAGGAGACCCCCGGCAGCCTGCGTTCACTGGTCAAGCAGCGGACCCGTTGGGACCAGGGGTTCCTGCAGGTCCTGCGCAAAGGGGTGTGGCGGGAGCTCCCCGGCCGGCGGCAGCGACTGCTCGCGCGCTACACCCTGGCCAGCCCGTTTCTACAGGCTTTCTCCGGAGTCATGATCCCGGTGTCGGTGTTCTTGATGCTTGCGGTGAGCGTGCCGGTCTGGGTGGTGCTGATCTCGCTGACCCCCTTGGTCCCCACGGTCGTGACGCTTGCGGTGGAGGCGACCGGCTTCGCGGAGTTCTGCCGGCTGTACGGGTTGAAGGGCCGCGTGCGTGATTACGTGTTCCTGGTTTTGGGTTCCGTGCCCTACCAGATGGTGCTGGCGTTCGCAGCGGTCCGGGCGGTCGTGCGCGAGGTGCGTGGCCAACGCGGCTGGGAGAAGACCGAGCACGCCGGTGCGCACCGCATGGCCCCGGCCAACACGGTCATCGACCTACGTGAGCCTGAGTCGGCTGGGGTCGCGGCATGAGCGCGGTCCTGGTGGGCGAGGCGTTCGGGCGGCCCGGGGCCGGCGCGTGGCGGCGGCTGGTCGGCGCGGTGGTGCTGCGGTGGCGCAGCGTCGCGGTCCTGACTCCGCTGCTGGTGCTCGCCGGCGTGTGGCAAGGCGTGGGGATGGCCGGGGCGCCGCAGCGCCTGGACGACGAGGGGACCTACGTCGCGCAGGCGTACGCGGTGCAGAGCTTCCACACACTGGCGCACTACACCTTCTTCTACGACCACCCGCCGGCTGGCTGGTTGCAGTTGGCGGCCTGGACCTGGTCGACCGACGGCTTTGGCCGGGCGGCCAACGCGGTACTGGCCGGCCGCGAGTTCATGCTCGTCACACAGCTCGTGAGTTGCTTGCTGCTGTGGGTGTGGGCCCGACGTCTGCACCTGGCTCGCTGGTCGGCGGCCCTGGCGGTGGCCCTGTTCTCGTTGTCCCCGTTGGCGGTGCAGTTCCACCGCTCGGTGTACCTGGACAACATCGCGACGCCATGGCTGATCGCGGCTTTCCTGCTGGCCGCGTCCCCACAACGCCGGCTCTCGGCATACGCCGGCTCAGCGCTGTGCTTCGCAATCGCCTGCCTGACCAAGGAGACGACCCTGTTGCTGCTGCCGGCCTTGGCCTGGCAGCTGCACCGACTTGGGCGCGGCACCCAGACCCGCCGGTACGGCCTGACGGTGGCCTCGAGTGTGTTCGCTTTGACCTTGAGCTTCTACGTCGTCTACGCCCTGGCTAAAACCGAGCTGCTGCCCGGGCCGGGGCACACCAGCCTTCTGGAGGGTGTGCGCTTCCAGCTGCTGTCCCGCCGGTCCTCCGGCAGCGTGCTGTCGGCCGGGACGCAGGGCCGGGCGCACGTGGAGCAGTGGCTGCAGCTGGACCACGTCTTCCCAGTCTTAGCCCTGGCCGCGACGGTGCTGGCCTACGCCCTACCGCGACTGCGGCCGGTGGCGCTCGCGATGAGCCTGCTGCTGGTGACGCTGCTGCGCCCGGGCTACCTGCCCGTGCCCTACGTCATCGCACTGCTCCCGCTGGCAGCGCTACTGGTCGCTGGCGTGGCTGATGGCGCGGTGCGCGCTCGCACCCGCAGTCGCTGGGCGGCCGGTCGGCGGCCCTTGGCTGTACTGGCCACCGTGGTGGGCCTGCTCTCGGTGGGTCTGGCCGCCCCGGCGTGGGCCGCTCAGCAACGCGGGCTTTTCCTGGCTCCGCTGGACGCCCCGGTCACCCAGGCCGAGCGGTGGGTCCAGGCGAACGTCCCCCATAGCTCCCGGCTCATGGTGGACGACGCGTTCTGGGTGGACCTGGTCCGTAGCGGCTACCCCCGCGCCAACGTCGTCTGGTTCTACAAGGTCGACACCGACCCGGACGTACGCCGACTGTCCCCGCAAGGCTGGCGGGACTACGACTTCATCCTGTCCACCGAGTCGGTGCGCAGCACCGTCGGCAGCCAGCCGCAGGTCGACACCGCGATCGCCAACAGCCGTCCGGTCGCCGTCTTCGGCACCGGCCAGCAACGAGTCGAGGTACGCCGGATCCTTCCCGGCGGCGCCGGCAGCATCGACGCCCAACAGGCCAAGGACCGCCAGCTGTCCCGGGCGGCCGGCAACCAGCTGACCGCCAACCCCGGGCTCACCCTGTCGCCGGCCGCCAGGAGCGCGCTGCAGACCGGCGCCGTTGATCCCCGGGCGGTGCTGTCCCTGGGCGCCCTGGCCGACAGCCAGCCGATCACCGTGCAGCGGATCACGGCCGAGCCCGGGGAGAGCGCCGCGGGGCTCCCGGCCCGCGCCCTGCAGATCAAAGCCGCCGACGCCAGCGCCGTGCAGAGGTTCTTCGCCCGTCAGGCCGGGCCCTTTCGCCCAGCCGCGGTGCAGCGGCTGTCCGGAGGCGCCGTCCAGGTCAGCTGGGCCCTGGACCTGGCACCCACTGCCGTCGGCGGCTGAGCCTGCCGAACCGCGCAGGGGCCGCCCCGCAGCCTGCGCACACGCACCCGGTCAACCTCGTCCCACAACCCCTCTCACGGACAGGACTGTTATGCCGCTCCCCCGTCACCCCCTGACCGCGCTCGCCGGCGCCGCCGCCGCCACCGGGCTGGTCGCCGTGCTGTCGCCTGCCGCGGCCCTGGCCGCACCCGCGCCGAAGCTGCCGGTCGCGCCGCCGGCCCTGGGCGCGCCCGCGGCCACGGTCCGCACCGCCCAGCTGTCGCCAGGCGCCCCGCACGTCGACATCTACCTGTCCGCACTATCAGGCGGCACCACCTCGCTGGCAGCTGGCGGTGAGAGATACGGTCAGGTGAGTAGCTACTCGCGTATCAACCCCGGGCTGTACACCGTCGCGGTCCGGGCGGCCGGCAGCCCCGCGGGCAGCCCGCCGATGCTGACCCAAACAGTGGACGCCCGCGCCCAGGACGCCTACACCGTCGCGACCGTGGGGGTCGGGGCCGCCCGTCGCGTCACCGTGCTGCGCGATGACCTCACGCCGCCGGCCGCCGGGACAGCTCGGGTCCGGCTGATCCAGGCCTCCAGCGCCGCGGGCAACGCCAGCGTCGTGGCGAACGGGACCCTTCCGGTCGCGACCGCCGCGCCGTTCGCCGCCGCGACCAGCTACGCCCAGGTCCCCGCCGGTACCTGGCCGCTTGCCGCGACCTCGGTCAGCACCGCCGGGTTGGGCACGCATGCATCGGTATCGCTGGCTGCCGGATCAGTGACCTCCCTGGTGTTGCTGGACAGGGCCGGCGGTGGGCTCACCCTGCACGCCACGCTGGACGCGGCCGGTGCCGCTGTTATCCCCAGCGGCGGTGTGCAGACCGGCGGCGGTGGCCTCGCCGCCCCCGCCAAGCAGCACAGCTCGCCGGCCGCGCCACTGCTGCTGGCGCTGCTAGGTGGGGTGGGGCTCGCGGTGGTCGCCCGTCGGCGCAGTGCACAGAACCTGGTGAGCACTGGCCGGGCAAGGGCGCGGGCATGAGCAAGGCACTGGTTGTCATTCCGACCTACGACGAAGCCCACACCATCAGCGGCCTGCTCCAGCAGGTCCTGGCCCTTTCTTCTGAGCTGGATGTGCTGGTCGTGGATGACGCCAGCCCGGACGGCACCGGCGCCCTGGTCGCCGCCCTGGCCGCCGTCGAACCCCGGGTCCACCTGCTGAGCCGAGCGGGCAAGCAAGGCCTCGGGGCGGCCTACCGGGCTGGGTTCCGCTGGGCGCTGGACCACGAGTACGCGCAGGTCGCGCAGATGGACGCCGACCTGTCCCACCCGCCGCAGTCCCTGCCCGCGCTATTGGGCCAGCTGGGTTCGGCTGACGTCGCGATCGGCTCCCGTTACGTCCCGGGCGGAGTGACCCGTGGCTGGCCGTTGAGGCGACAAGTGCTCTCGCGCGCCGGTAACGCCTACGCCCGACGGGCCCTGCACATCCCGGTCGCCGACGTGACCGCTGGCTTCCGCGCCTACCGCCGGGAAGTACTGACCGCTATCGGGCTCGCGACCGTCACCTCCGGCGGCTACTGCTTCCAGATCGAGCTGACCCTACGGGCGCTGCAAGCCGGCTTTGAGATCGCCGAGGTTCCGATAACGTTCACCGAGCGGGTCGACGGCAACTCCAAGATGGGCCCGGAGGTAGTGCGGGAGGCCTTCACCAAGGTCACTGGCTGGGCGCTAGCCGGGGGCCTGCCCGACCGCCAGCAGCAACACCCTGCCAGCATCCGAGCCACCTTGAACCCGGCCCGGTGAGACACGCCGCCGCTGTCATTGCGGCGTTGACCGTCAGCGTCCTGACCGGATGTGGGGCGGCACACCCCGGCGCAGCGCCACGGCGCCCGACGGCCCCCGTTGCCCTACAGACCCGGGCCGTCGACGTCGCTCCGGCGCCGGCAGCGGTGTCCAGCAGCAGCCCGCCGGTACGCCTGCAGATCCCTTCGATTGGGGTGGACACCGCACTGGACTCCCTCGCCATTGACGCCAGCGGAGTGCTGCAGGCACCGCGCACGTTCACCCGAGCCGGCTGGTTCGCCTCCGGTCCCATACCCGGCGACCCGGGCCCGGCAGTGATCGTCGGCCACGTCGACTCCCGGACCGGACCGGCTGTTTTCACCCGGCTCCCCCAGCTACGCCCTGGTTCAGCAGTCGTCGTCACCCTGCGGTCTGGACGACAAGCCCGGTTCGTCGTCCAGGACACCCACATCTACGCCAAGAGCACCTTCCCCACCAGCGCGGTGTACGGCCCCACCCCCGGACCCGTCCTGCGACTGATCACTTGCACCGGCGACTTCGACCACACCACCGGCCACTACCGCGACAACGCGGTCGTCACCGCCCTGCCCCTGTCCACCGGCCCTGGCTAAGGAATGGACATAGCGCAGGCGTGAGCAGCCCTGTCGCAGCCTGGCGGTCCCCGGCGTGGCGCACGGGTCTTGAGTCCACCGAGCTTCGGCCCAGGCCATCAGCCACAGCTGCACGGTGCCGCACGGTCGGCACCGCAAGCAGCCCTCACAAGACCCGGAGGAGCAACCGTGAACGACGACGACCGCGACACCGAACCCTTCGCCGCTGTCGGACCTCAGCGCTCTTCGCCTGCCGCTCCTTGGTCAGGCTGTTGCGCCGCCCGGGTTGTCCATGGCTGGGCCGGCCGACGCGGGTGGGGCGTTCACCGCTTGGGCGGCGCACTCCTACTCGGGGTGCTGCTGCTGGCCGGGTGCTCATCGGTCCCCCGACAAAACGACGTGCCCAACGAGGATGCCCTCCAGGCCGGTCGCGCCTTTTTAGACAGTTACCAAGACCCAGACGGGCGTGTCGTGCGGCGCGACCAAGGCGGTGACACCGTCAGCGAAGGCCAGGCCTACGCCATGCTCATCGCGGTCGGGGTGCGGGACCAGACCCGCTTCGATCGGTCGTGGACCTGGTCGCGCAGCCATCTGCAGCAACCCAGCGGTCTGCTCGCATACCTGTGGAAGGACGACCGGGTTGCTGATGCGAGCCCCGCCGCCGACGCTGACAGCCAGACCGCCTGGGCCTTGGCCCTGGCCGCGCGCCAATGGCCCGGACACGGCTACGCCGCCGCGGGACGCACGCTGGCCGAAGCCGCCGCCGACCACGAGATCGCCCACGACAGCACGGGCCGCCAGGTGCTGGCCGCTGGACCATGGGCCCTGGGCGGACACGGCGCACCCGTTGTCGTCGAACCCGGCTACTGGGCTGGCCGGGTGACCGCAGCGCTCAGCGAACTCACCGGCGACGGCCGCTGGAAAGCCCTCCGCGACAGCCAACCCGCGGTTCTGCGCCAGCTCGCCGGAACCGCCCACCTGCTGCCCCCGGACTGGGCGCACCTGGGCGCGGGCGCACCTGCTTCGCCGGTGCCCGCACCCTCCGGAGGCGCCCCGATCGGCTGCGCGCTCGACGGTCAACGGGCCCTGGTCTGGGCGGCCCTGGACCCACGGACCCGAGACCTCGGGGCCGCCTGGTGGCAGCGGATCCGCCCAACGTCCTTGGCTGCGCCGCTGCGCCGCGCCCTGGACGGCTCGCCGGCCGGTACCGACACCTCCCCGCTGGCATCCGTCGCCGCAGCCGCAACCGCCCAGGCGGCCGGCGACACCGACGCCCGCAATCAGCTCCTGCACCTTGCCAGTGCGACCTCAGCCCGGTACCCGACGTACTACGGCTCCGCGTGGGCCGCCCTTGGCCCGCTACTGCTCACCACCAACCGCTACTGACCGCCCGCGGCCACGCTCTGCCCACCGGGCTCAACTGTTCGCTGAGCCCGCTGTGCGCAAGCAAGGGGCGCACCGTTAGGCGAGCCCAAGCCTAATTGGCGGCCCGCGTACGCGGCCCGAAGCGGTGCTCAACAGCGGTCAACGCTTCGGCTCACACCTTCAGCAGGCCACAGCACTCGATGCGGCTGGGTCGGTCGCGGCGCGGCAGCCACGTCGGTCACCCGTGTGGGCTAGCCAGGGTCGGCCGCGGGCGGACGACAGGCAGGGAAGACCATCCACCGAAGGACCCCTTCCCCATGCGTTTGTTCTCGGCCTGGCTGTCCCGGCCTGGTGCGGCTTTAGCGGCAGTGACGCTGGCTGCACTGGCCGCACCGTTGCTACCCGGACCGGCCGCCAGTGCCGCCGGCAGCGCCGTCGAGGCCGAGCAAGCCACCCTCAGCCCAGGCGCCGGGCAGGTGTTCCCCGACGCGACTGCCAGCGCCGGGCACGGGCTGCTCGTGTGGTCCAACGGCACGGCCACCGCCTCCCTGAACGCCCCAGCCGGCGGGACCCTGACCGTCCGGGCCAGGGGCGACCAGTGCAAGGGCGCCCCCCAGATGCAGGTCGCCGTCGACGGACGCCTGCGGACAGCCACCGCCGTTGCTGGGACAGCCTGGGCGCAATACCCGATCCCAGGAGCATGGGCCGGGGGAGCCCACACGGTCACGATCGCCTTCAGCAACGACTACCGCGACAGCAGCTGCGACCGCAACCTCCGACTGGACCTGCTCCGGGTCGCTCCCACCGCGACCACCGCACCGGTCCTCGCGCCGCCCCCCGGCAACCCCTTCCTAGTTGCCACCGGCTACGTCGACCCCGGCTCCAACGCCCGCAAAGCCGCCGACGCGCGACGCTCCTACGACCCGAGCGGCGCCGCCGAACTGGATAAGATCGCCGCTGGATCGTCCGCCGACTGGTACGGCGACTGGGTACCCACGTCCTCCCTGGCCGCCGCGGTCTCCTCGCGGGTCAGCACCGAGACCAGCGCAGGGGCGCTGCCCGTCCTGGTGACCTACGCGATCCCGCACCGGGACTGCGGGAGCTACTCCGCCGGCGGCGAACCCACCGCCTACGCCTACCAGCAGTGGATCGCCCAGCTCGTCATGGGGATCGGCAGCCGCAAGGCGGTCGTTGTGATCGAGCCCGATGCCCTCCCGCCTGCTGGACTGCTTGTCCGCTGGTGACCAGAGCGAGCGCCTCAGCCTGATCTCCGGCGCAGTTACGGCGCTGTCCGCCCATCCCGGCACCAGCGTGTACCTCGACGCCGGCGCTCCCGGCTGGCAGCCCGTCAACGTCATGGCCACCCGGCTCGCCCAGGCAAACGTCGCGCACGCCCGTGGATTCAGCCTGAACGTCAGCAACTTCCAGACGAACGCCCTCGTCAACAGCTACGGCGACAGCCTGTCACCCCACGTCGGCGGCAAGCACTTCCTGGCCGACACCTCCCGCAACGGACTGGGCGCCGGTGCCACCTGGTGCAACCCGACCGGTCGCGCGCTCGGACAGCGGATGACGACGTCGACCGGCGACCCACTCGCCGACGCCTACACCTGGGTGAAGCACCCCGGCGAATCCGACGGCACCTGCAACGGCGGCCCCACAGCCGGCACCTTCTGGACCGACTACGCCATCGGCCTAGCCCAGCGCGCACCCTAGTCGCCGTTTCGACCCTCACCGCCGTTTCGGCTGCGGTCCCCGTCGTGAAGCCGCTCGCGGCATGTCGGGGCTGGCTGAGGCGTGCCGGCTGGTCCACCCCGGCAGTGACCGAACTCCAGCACGTTGGGCGCTACCCCGGCCGGCGGCCGGTTCACAGCGCCAACCACCAGCGCACGCATCGCCCGCCGCACCCCTTGGCAACGCGTGCGATGTGACCAGCTGCACTGACCCCATCGTGCTTGCTCCAGCGACGGGGCCGTCGCGGCAGCGATCGTGGCGGCGCCGCCGGCGATGGAGTGGCCGACCAGCACCGCCGGGCCACCCAGGTGGTTGACCAGCGCGATCAGGTCACCGGCGATGTCGGTTTGCGTGTAGGACGGCCAACCGACGCTGGACTGCCCGCAGCCGCGCAGGTCTAGGACCGTTAGCCGATCTAGTCAAGGTCGAGGCGGCCACACTGCCGAAGGCCGGTGGGGTGTCGCCTGGTCGACCTGGCTGTCGCTGGCCGCTGTTCGCGCCCCAGCTAAGACGGAGTCGGAGGCTCGGGCTCAGAATTGTGGAAGCGGCTCAGAAGACCGTCCGAAGGAGGGCGCGCCGCAGGCCGTCCTCGCGTCGGCTTGTGAGACGGTGCGGGGGTGTCGGTGGTCGGGTACGCGCGGGTGAGCACGGGTCATCAGCTGCTCGAGGGGCAGCGCGACGCGCTGGCCGAGGCTGGCTGCGAACGGATCTTCACCGACCAGCTGAGCGGGGTCCGGGAAACCGGCCGGCCCTGGTCGAGCTGCTGGGCTACGTCCGGGCCGGGGACACCGTGGTGGTTGTCGCCCTGGACCGGCTGGGGCGCTCGCTGTCCGGGGTGATCCGGACTGTGGAGAGCCTCACGGAGCGGGGGGTGCTGCTGCGCTCGTTGCGGGAGGGCATCGACTACTCCACCCCGACTGGGCGGATGCTGGCCGGGATCTTCGCGGCGCTGGCCGGCATGAGCGGGAGCTGATGCGCGAGCGGGCGGCCGTGGCCCGGGCGGCCGCCCGGGCCCGGGGCCGGCACACCGGCCGGCCGCCCCGGCTCACTGCCGACCAGGTGCGGCAGGTCCGCTCGCTGCGGGCTGCCGGGGAGTCGATCGCGGAGTTGGTCGGTGGCTTCGGGGTGTCCCGGGCCACGATCTACCGGGCGCTCGGCGACGCCGGCGACGGTGAGCCGGCGGCGGGTGCTCGGTGACCGGCTCGCTGCGGAGGGCGGTGCCGGGGCAGCTGTCCCTGCTGGAGTTGCTTGAGCACACCAGCGGGCGCAACGACCCAAGTCACTCCGATGCTGCCACCGACACAGCCACCGACACAGCCACCGAGCGGTCGGCCGTCGAGGCCGAGCTGGGGGAGTGGGAGCGGGCGCTGCTGCGGTTCGCCGCCGAGCACCACTGGTCCGGCAGGTACGCCGAGCGGGTGCGGCAGGACCTGGGCTGCAGCACGACCCGGTACCTGCAGGTGTTGGCCGGCCTGCTGGACCGCCCACCGGCGCTAGGAGCGTGGGTCCGAAAGGGCCAACAGGGTAACGGCGGGTTCGCTGTTGCGGTGGTGTGACGCGTTGGGGACCAGAGGCATGCGGTGCCCCAGCGCTCTTGCTGGCTGTGGGGCCGGCGGC
>JAABUT010003711.1_pt1 | contig 12782 bp, 28 predicted proteins | sample 5559281 | NCBI WGS metagenome assembly JAABUT01 (sample SAMN10711880, study PRJNA513359) | rock metagenome | isolation source: Antarctica rocks | place: Antarctica: Victoria Land, Ricker Hills nord | collected 2016-01-04
GCGGCCGCGGGCGGCCGGGGGGGGGGGGGGGGGGGGGGGGTCATGCGGCGCCTCGCACATGCGCCGTGCTGACCGGTGCGCCTTGCATCATGGCCGCGAGCGGATTGGACTTCTTGGGCTTCTTGGATTCGAAGATGATTTCGACGCAGAGCAAAACGCACTCGTCGCAGATGCACGTGCGTGAATTCGCGATCAGCTTGCGCACGTCATACTGCGACTTGTTGCAGAACGAGCAATACAAGGTCGGGGTCATGCGGCACCACGGGCGGGATCGTTGCCGGCCGTCAGCCGCTCGGCCAGCATCGGCGGGAACAACTCGGAGGACGGCATGAACGAAGAAACGAAGGCGCTAGCCAATGCGCTGCTCGACGAAGTCATCCTCGGCGAGGGTGAGGCGGTGTTCGCTGGCACCGTGGTGCGCCCGCTGATCAGACTTCTGCTTAAGCGCGGCTTGGTCAGCGTCGAGGACGTGGCGGAGTTCATCGACAACGCGATCCTCGACTTCGAGGCGCGGGACCGAACGGCGCGAGAGGTGGACAAGCGCGTCATGGCGTACGCTCGGGGGCGTCTGGAGCTGCTTCTGACGGACCTTCGGACCTACCTGCCGCCGGACGATCAGCCTCTGCCAGAAGTGCCGTGAGCAGCGCGGAGCCGTCCTGCGAACGAAAGCGCTCACGGATGGCAAACAACTCGTCCGCGTTCTGCCGGACCTCGGCGCGGATGGTGTCGCGGTCGGGGGGCATCATGCGGCGCTCGCCTGGGCTGTGCCTCGGTCCTGCGCTACTGGGTAGAGGTCCAGCCGGAGGTGTTCGCGGCGGCGCTGCGGCTTGCTGCGCGGCCCATATGGCTGGCCGAACAGGCGCGGACCCGGAAGCTCTGGCACCGGCAGGTTGAGCAACCCGAGGTCGCCCAGCATCGCTGGGTCGAACTGCATGCCGGAGAGTTCTGTCGACCAGTGCATCATGCAACCCGCTGCAGAGCGGGCGGGTACAGATCAGGCCGCAACTGGTCTCGCGGGATGCCGGTAGCTGCCTCGATCCGCAGCATTGTACAGACCGAAGGCTTTCTGCGTCCGTTCAGCAGATCATGCGCATGGCCAGGACTGACGCCGATATGCGCAGCAAAAGCCTTCAGGCTCAGGTTCCGCTCCGCGCGGTATGTCGGCATGTCCATGCACCATTCTTCGCATATCGCGAAATTACGCGCAACGCGAAACTTCGCGGGGCGGGTCTAACGCCTTCGGCTACCGCGAGGCACGATCAGGGCATGCCAGGAGCAATTTCAGTGACGCATCAACACCTACGCGCGTGGCGGAAAGCTGCCGGATTGACGTTGGAACAGCTTGAGAACATCGTCGGTTCCAAGTTCAACACAATCAGCGGTTGGGAAACGGGGGCGCGAACGGTGGACCTAGATGACCTCAAGAAGCTGGCCGACGCATACGGAGTTCACCCAGCAGCCTTGCTATTCGCACCTCCAGGCGGTCCAAAGTTTGAGCAATTAAAGTCGGCCGACAGTCTTCTAGAGGGAATGGACGAGGAAACGGCAAAGTTGTGGTTTGATATGGGCCGTAAGCTTGCGTCAAAGACCGTCCGCGATGCTTAAATGGCTTGGTTACGCAGTCCTGGCATTTGTCGCTTGGTGTCTTCTGGCGGCACTGTTTGGACCCGGCGCGAAAGAGCAATTTCAGAAGTCCGCGCCGGCCTACGCCTCGGCCATGACGAACGACTACAGTTACAACACCTGCGTCGTGAACACGGCCAATCGCCTTCGTGCGACGCGGACTGATTTTCTGAAAATGGCAGAAATGGCTTGTAGCGTACACTAGCGATAGCAGAGTGCCTGCGCACTTACCTGAGAGCGCGAAAATTCGCGTAATGCGAAAATAAGGCTAGACGCATAGTTTCGCGTTATGCGAAGGTTCCTCCGTCGCCTGGCACATCGCCCGGCCCGGAGGTCACGATGCCCGACGTCCCCACCCCGCGGCCCGACCCACACCTGCCTCCACCCGGCGTCGAGTATCAGTCGTCCTGGCCGATCTACGACCAAGGCGCCCAGCTCTGGGGCTACGAGCTCGTGGGCGTTGGCCACTACTGGCGCTCGGGCCCGGTCTACAATGAGCGCAGCATGGCGCTGCGCGCTGCTGGCAAGATGCTGGCCTGGACGATCCGCCGGGCAGCCACCCCGGCCACTCACGCCGCGCAGGTGGCGTGATGCTCTGGTGCGAAGCCCACGTCACCCGCCGCACCCCTGCCGGCGCCGCGATCCGCTGCCCGGCCCGCATCTACTACCGCCTGGACAGCTACACGCCGCCGCTGCGCGCGGGGCGTGACGGCCAGGACGAGGCTGGTTGGTTCGAGTTCGCGTTCATGGGCGCCGAGCTCGACGGCGAGCCTGCCGAGGCACCTGGTCCGCTGACCGACGCCGAGCTGATCGAGCTCCACGCGTGGTGGTCGGCCGATCGCGACGCCCAGCAGGACGCCACTCGCCAGGCCGAGGAATTGGCCGCGGTGCAGGCGCAGCACGCGGCCCGGAGAGCGGCGGCATGACGCGCAACACTTCGCCTACCGCCCCGTCATCTTATGCGGTCCTGGCGGTTCACCCGGACTCGTTCGATCCGTTCGGGCCCGACGCGCTCGGTGCCCTGCGCGAGGCGTACGCCTGGATCGCCAACCCTACCCTGATTGGTAACGGCGAGATGATATACAGCACCGCGCGCTACAACGACCTCGTCGCAATGATGGGTCGGGCGCTCTCTGCGGCGCAGGTGCCCGCGTGACCCGCGCCCGGAAGTCCGCAGCGCTCCCCACCGTGGCCGAGCTCGCGCCCGCACCCATCGCAGAGACGCCCTCCACCCCCGAGGTCGTCACCTCCATCAAGGGTTTCGGTCCGACGTGGCAGTGCCGCGGCTACCAATTCGAGGTCGGCGGCACCTACACGCACGATGGCCCGGTGATGGCGTGCGAGGGCGGTTTTCATGCTGTGGCCGGCTATCCGCTGGAGGTGTTCAGCTACTACCCGCCGGCCGGCAGCCGCTACGCCGAGGTCGTGCAGTCGGGTGCTCTGTCGCGCCACGGGTCGGACAGCAAGCTCGCCAGCGCCACAGTTTCGCTGACGGTCGAGCTGTCGCTGGGCGACTTGATACAGCGCGCGGTGGCGTGGATTTTTGATCGCTCAACGCCGGAGGAAGGTAGTCAGGCCACCGGCGTGCGCGGCGCGGCATCGGCCACCGGCGTGCGCGGCGCGGCATCGGCCACCGGCGTGCGCGGCGCGGCATCGGCCACCGGCGTGCGCGGCGCGGCATCGGCCACCGGCTGGAGCGGCGCGGCATCGGCCACCGGCGTGCGCGGCGCGGCATCGGCCACCGGCGTGCGCGGCGCGGCATCGGCCACCGGCGTGCGCGGCGCGGCATCGGCCACCGGCGTGCGCGGCGCGGCATCGGCCACCGGCTGGAGCGGCGCGGCATCGGCCACCGGCGTGCGCGGCGCGGCATCGGCCACCGGCGAGAGCGGCGCGGCGATGTCATCGGGACCGCAGGGCTGTGTCCAGGGTGCCGAGGGCTGCGCGCTGTTCCTGGTCTACAGGGACGATGGCACCGGCGACATCCTCCATGCCTGGGCCGGGATCGCCGGGCGGAGCGGCATCACGCCATTGACTTGGTATCGCCTCGGCAGCGACGGCCAGCCTGTCGAGGTGACGCCATGACCCGCGCCCCCGCTTTCTGCCGCGCCTTCGCCCCCGACATCACCGGCGTGCTGATCGTGGCCGCCCTCGTGGGAATTTTTCTGGCATGACCTATCCTCTTACCGCCCTCTGGGCCGGCCACAAAGTCACCCAGCGCACGGCCAATGTGCTGCACGCGGCTGGCATTCGCACTCCAGCGCAGTTGAAGCGCCTCGACTTCGCTGCCTTGCTCGCCCTGCCAGGGGCCGGGATCACGGTTGCAGCCGAGGCACGTCGTTTTGTGCAGCCCGACTTCGTGATCCCCACCGACGCCAAGGCGATCAGGATACGAGTCTGGATGGCTGCTCGAAGTGCGCAGTCCTGCGCCGAAGCCGCCAAGTACAAGCGCAACACCAGACTGAACACCCGGCCAGCCTGGACCCCCGCCGACATTCAGGCATCGAAATGACCCGCCCCGAATCTGCCCGCGCTTTCCTCGCCGCCACGTCGCCCGCCGTGCTCGCCGTCTCACCCCGGATGTCCATCGTCGAGGCCCGTGTCGAGTGCCGCGCGATCCTGGCAGCCGATCCCGACGCGCACCCGATGGCCTGGCTGAGCGCCGCTGAGCTTGCGCACCACGGGGCGGTGCATCTGCACGAGGGCCGCGTCGCTGCCGGCTTCGACGCCGCCCTGGCCCGCGAGCCTGGCCTGACGTGCCGAGAGTGGGCGGACCGCAATCCGTTCGTGCCGCTGCCGCCGCCTGATCGGCTTCATAACGGCACTGAGGATAACCATGCCCCGTCCCTGTAAAGTTAATCATCGCGAGCGTCGTCCGGCGGTAGATCGGTTCTGGGCTAAGGTAAATAAGACTGATACGTGCTGGTTATGGACGGCGGCACTCAACAACTATGGGTATGGTTCTATATTCTCAGAAGGTAGGGAAGTTTATGCACATCGGTTCTCATACGAACTGCATTCTGAATCAATACCAAAGGGAATGATCGTTTGTCATTCCTGCGACAATCCAGCGTGCGTTCGGCCAAATCATTTGTTCGTTGGAACCCATGCAGACAACGCAAGAGACAAATCCAGCAAGGGACGTTGCAACTCGGCGATCGGTGAACGGCATGGAAATGCCAAGTTCTTAAATGAAGAAGTTTCCATCATGAAGCATATGTTTCGTTATGGCGTTTCAAAAGCTGTAATATGTGACACTTGTAATATTAGTGTTGATCATTTAAGAGAAATTATAAAAGGAAAGAACTGGAAGCATGTTACTTAAATTACTTATCCAAATACAATCTGACGTCTGATCGTCGGAGGATTGCGGGGCGCGCTCCGCAATTCCCTGCCGATCGCGCAGGCCATAGACACAGGACACAGCCATGACGATCTACACGATCCAGAACAACGAGACGATCCAGACCCCGCAGGACGAGACCGGCAACATCTTCCTGCTTACCGGCAACAGTACCGTCGTATCAGCCGGCGCCGACCTGATCTTCGGCAGCAACGCGCCCGGCACGACCAGCACGATCTACGCGCTCGGCATCGCGGCGGCACCCGCCGGCTACGGCAACGATACCATCGTGCTCGGCCAGGGCAACGCGACCGTGCTGATGGGCGGCAGCGGCAAGGCCGTGGTGTTCGCGGGGGCCGGTCATCTGGACCTGTTCATGGGCCAGATCCCCGGCCAGCTCGTGACCGGGATGGGCGACATCAACGTGATCGGCGACCAGAGCGGAGCGGGTATTTCCTACACTGGCGGCGTGCACGACGTGCAGTCGTTCAACGGCGGGTCGTTTGTGCACGAGAACAACGGGCATACGGTCACGCTATGGGCGGCAGGGACGGTGTCGTGATTGAGTCCGACAACACCGGCGGCGAGTTCTGCGTCGTCAAAATGGACAACCCTCAGTCCCCAGTCCACGAAGGAATGCCGACGCGCGTGAGGCTGATCGGTCCGTTTGCCACCGGGGCCGAAGCCTCCAATTGGGCCATGAACCCGGCAAACAACCCTCACGACAATCCGTGCTGGCAGGTGGTCTGCCTTGCTGGCGACGCACTCAGCGGCATCGCGCTCGTCGACCCCGCAGCCTGAGACCCCACCCGCGCCCGTCCCCGCGACGGGCGCCCCTACCCACACCGCGCAGGACACACCCGCCATGTCTGCCCACGCCCTGACACTGCTCGCTCGCGACCTTGACGCTCAGCCCAGCGGCATGACGCCTGCTGCCTGCGCGGAGTTGGCCAATCAGCTCCGCGCCTATGCCTGCGCCTGGCAGCGCGAGAGCCTTGCGCTCGACGAGGTGGTCGAGAACGCGCGCGAGGAGGCCACACAGGCGGAAGCCAAGACCCGGGCGCCGATGGTCTTTTTGCCCGTGCTGCGCTTGGTGCGCCGTGGCGAGACGCTGCAGTGACCGCCCGCAAGCTGACCCAGGACCAGATTGACCAAGCGGCCGAGCTGCGCGAGCAGGGCCTGTCAATCGGCCAGATCGCAAATCGTTTCCGGTGCAGCGAGGGGTGGATATACTATGTCCTGCTGCGCGCAGGTGCCGATAGCCCCAAGGTCGCGACCCGCGAGCTACCGCAGACTGCACTTGGTCCTTCGGTGTCCATGCGCAACGGGCGCCTCGTGCGGCATTTCCAGCCTGCGGAGGATGCCTTGATCCTGCGCCTGTCAGCAGGCGGCATGGGCGAAACCGCCATCGGACGCGCACTTGAACCGCCGCGCCGGCCGCACTCGGTCAAAGCTCGGCTGATGACGCTCGCGCGACACGAGGCTCGGCGCGATGCAGCGCGGGACGCGATCCATAAGGCCCGTATGGCTCCCGCCACGGCGGCACGCCCATGACCGTCCTCGTCCTCGCCTGCCTGCTGCGCGTCAGCACAGGGGCACTGCCTCTGGCTTCCGTCTGCCCTACCCCGCGCGTCGCCGAGCATCCGGTCCGCGAGCTGCACCGGGTCGTGCCTGTGATGCAGCGTGCGCACGGGTGGAGAACGTGACGCGCCCGGACCTGCCCACGACCAGCATCGTGTCCCCAACCCCGAATCTCTGCTTCGCCAATCCGTCGACCGTTGGCACCCTCAACCTTCTTGGAACAATCCAGATGTCCGATGACCGGGAGTTGCCGGTGGATTGTCACAGTCACAGCCGCGGGATCATCTACTCGCTGATCGCCATGCTGGCGCTCTACGCGGTGGTGCTCGTGGTGCTGGTGTGCCTGCCATGAGCGCCGCGCAAGAAATGCCGCCTGACCAGGTGCCCGAGCCCGGCACCGAAATCGCCCTGCTCGACCGCCCGTTGACCGCAGCCCTGGTGTTCGCGCCCGGCGGCGTCACCTCGCTGCTCGACGCGATGACCCGCCAGGTGCGCGCCACCGAGATCGACGTCACCACGCCGAAGGGCCGCACTGCCTGCAAGAGCCTCGCCTACAAGGTGTCGCGCTCCAAAACGATGCTCGACCAGATGGGCAAGGATCTCGACGAGGAGCTGCGCGCGCGGATCAAGGCCACGAACGCCGAGCGCGCGACGATCCGCGAGCGTCTGGACGCCCTGCGCGACGAGGTGCTGGCGCCGGTGGTGGAGTTCGAGGCGCAAGAGGAGCGCCGGGTCGCGATGTTGCGGCAGCATCTCGCTGACATCTCCTGGCCGCCAGAGCAGATCGCCGAGCTGACAATCGAGCAGATGGCGGAGCGGATCGAGGTGCTGCGCTTGATCGTCGTTGACTATGGCTGGCAGGAGTTCCGGCAGAAGGCGGCCGACGCCTACCAACGCGAGATCACCCTGACCACGGTGGCGCTCGAGGCGGCACAGCAGCGCGAGGCCGAGGCTGCACGGATCGCCGCCGAGCAGGAGGCCGAGGACCGCCGGCTGGCTGCACTGGCAGCCGAGCGGGCCCGGGTCGAGGCAGTCGAGGCCGAGCACCGCCGCCAGACCGAGGCGGCAGCGCAGGCCGAGCGCGACCGGGCGGCGGCAGTTGCTGCGGAGCACGCACGCCAGGTCGAGGCCGCCGAGCAGGTGCGCCGTGTGGCGGACCGGGAGCGGCTGGCGGCCGACCAGCGGGCCCAGCGCGCGGAGCAGGAGCGCGTGTCGGCCGAGGCGCGGGCGGCGGAGGCGGTACGGCGGGCGGATGCGGACCGGGCTGCGGCGGCCGAGCGCGCGGACCAGGACCGGCGGGCCGCGGTGCGGGCCGAGCAGGAGCGCGTCGCCAGAGTCCACGAGCAGGAACAAGCGGCGGCTGCGGCGCGCGAGGCCGACAAGACGCACAAGGCCAGCCGCAACAACGAGGTGGTCGCCGACCTGATGTTGGTCGCCGGGCTCGGCAAAGACAGCGCCAAGGCAGTCGTGGTCGCGCTCGCGTCGCGGAAGATCCGTCACACCACCATCAGCTACTGAGGAGAGCACCCATGCCGAACGATATCGCCACCGTGCAGCCGGACCACCTGGTTGCCCAGGATGAGGCTGGCAGCACGTCGCTCATGAACTTTGTGGCCCAGGCGGTGCGCGATCCGAGCATCGACGTGACCAAGCTGGAGGCTCTGCTGCGCATCCAACGTGAAGTGGTGGCCGACGATGCCAGGACGCAATTTAACCGAGCCATGGGCCGCCTGCAGGCTGTCCTACCGCGCATCAAGAAGAACGGCACGGTCGAGTATCCCGTCGACAAGAACAAGCCGGACGGCCCGAAGAAAAAAGCCTTCTCCTACGCGCGATGGGAGGACATCGACACCGCGATCCGCGGGCTGATGCGCGAGCATGGGTTCTCGTTGTCGTTCAATACTTCGCAGCGCGTTGGCGATGGTGGCGGCTTGGTCGTAAAAGGCAAGCTGCTGCACATCGGCGGCCATGCCGAGACGGCCGACTTCGCCTTGCCGCTCGACACCAGCGGCGGCAAGAGCAATCTGCAGGGCTACGCCAGTTCCACCAGCTTCGGACAGCGCTACGTTACGAAGATGCTGCTCAACCTCGTGTTCGAGGGAGAGGACGACAACGGGCAGCAGGCCGATGTGGTGTTCATCACCACCGAGCAGCAGCAGGAGATCAGCAGGCTGCTCGCCGAGACAAAGGCGGACCTCGCCGGCTTCCTCGACTACTTGCAGGCCGAGTCCATCGAGAGCATCCGCGCTGGTCAGTTCGTCGCGGCGATTAACGCGCTCCACAAGAAGAAGCGCCAGATGACGCAGGGGCATCCCGCGTGATCAAGCACCAAGTCGAGCAAGGTTCGGAGGCTTGGCACAAGCTGCGCATCGGTATCCCGACTGCCAGCGAGTTTGACAGGATCATCACTTCTACCGGACTGCTCAGCAAATCCTCCCGCAAGTATGCGCACTGGTTGGTCGCGGAAAGAGTGCTGGGTCGCTCGCTGGAGTCCTTCGACAAATCCGAGTGGATCACTCGCGGCACGGCACTAGAGCCGGTGGCGGCCCGTGCCTATGAGTTTGAACAGGGTGTAAAGACGGAAAAGGTCGGTTTCTGCACCACAGACGATGGGCTGATCGGCGCCAGCCCCGACCGACTGATCATCGGTGCTGCCGGTGGAGTCGAGCTCAAGTGCCCGGCTCCGCAGACACACATGGGCTACCTAATCGAGGGTTTCGGCAGCGACTACATCGTGCAGGTGCAGGGCCAGATGTATGTGGCCGAGCTCGACTATGTGGACCGGTTCGCCTTCCACGACGAGATGCCTTCCGTCAGGGATAGAACCTACCGGGACGCTCCGTTCATCCGGAAGCTTGCCGATGCCCTGGAGGAGTTCAACGACCAGCTCGACGCCATGCTGGAGCGCGTGCGGGCCTTGGGCGCCTTCGACATGAGCAAGCCGGTCTCGCCGGTCGACGCCGCCTATTCGCCAATTACGGAACTAGTGGAGGATTTCCGGTGAAGGTGTCGCTTACCGACCAGATCGCCTCGGTCAACCGCGAGATCGGCATGCGCCGCCGAGTCTACCCGGGTTGGGTGCGCCAGAAGAAGATGACCGAGGGCCAAGCCGACGCCGAGATCGCGGCCATGGAGGCTGTCGCGGAGACGCTACGCGCGCTGCCTGGGTGCGAGCCGGCGCAGAGGGACCTGCTGCGATGAGTGACCCCACTGCCGGCACCCGTGGCTTCGTGGCGGGGCTGATCAAGGCCATGGAGTTCATGCCGGACGGCGAGGCACGCGACCAAGTGCAAGCCCTCTGCGATGCCGTCCAGGCACGTGACAGCGAAGGTCCGGTCCATTGGATGACAGAAGACGGGTGCGCGGTGTGGGTCTACCCTTGGATGCGGAAGGACGGCCTTCCGGGTCTCTGGTGCGCCTGTGCCAAGTCGCCGCCGTTCAGCGCCGTCCGCGCATTTCCACAGGCAGTGCGCAACACGCGGGAGGACGCGCTGGCTGCGGTGCCAGACGTGCTGTCCCTGGCGCGCGAGGGTGTGGCGCGGCGGGTGGCGGGGAGGATGGGGCGGTGAGCGAGGCTGACAGCGCCCCCACAGGACCGTTCCCTGGTGGAGCACAGGAAATCACGCGCGCGGTTCGCGAGTGGTTTGCCAGCCCGGCCGGGCTGGCGTTTTGCGCCATCCTCGCGCGCCTCGCCGAAAGTATGCCGCCACCAGCCACGCCACCGCTCACTCTGCGCCGGCCGCGTCGCCTTCGTGCCGTCGTCCAGCCGCAGGAGACGCCCGATGCCTGAGCCCACCTGCTACCGGGTCGCGGACCTCGCCGAGCGCTGGTCATGCTCGCATAGCAAGGTCCGTGCGATGCTCCGCGACGGCGTGTTGCCTACGCTCCAGCTCGGCACCATGCTGCGCATTCCGATCACCGCCGTGGTGGCGTACGAGGCCCGATGCCAGACAGACCTCGCCTCACCCGCGTTGCCGGCCGCGACACCTGGCACATCTATGACGCCCGCCGTCGCATCTCTACGGGATGCACGGATCGCGCGGAAGCTGAGGCGGCCCTAGCGGCCTACCTGCGCGGCCACGACAAGCCCGCGGCGGCCAGCGTCAGCATCGCCCTGATCCTGGACCGCTACCTGGCCACCCGGAAGGACAAGGCTGTGCCTGGCCTCGCCCGCCTGGAGTGGGCGCACAAGCCTCTCCGCCGATTCTGGGGCGAGCGGCCGCCGGGGGCCGTGACCGAGGCCGAGTGCCTGGCCTACGCGCGGCGCCGCGCCAAGGACGCCTCCGGGCCACATGGCAAGCCGGCCGGCCCCGCCACGATCCGCACCGAGCTGCAAGCCTTGCGCGCCGCCCTGCGCTGGGCGGCCGATGCCGGCGGCCTGATTGCCGCGGCGCCGGGCGTGCCGCTGCCGCCGCGGCCAGCGCCCCGGGAGCGGTGGCTGGAGCGCGAGGAGGCGGACCGTCTCATCGCTGCCTGCCGGTCGCCGCACGTCCGCCTGTTCGTGTTGCTGGCGCTGCACACCGCAGCCCGCAAGGCAGCGATCCTGGACCTGACCTGGGATCGGGTGGATCTCGACCGCAGCCTGATCGACCTGCGGGCACCCGGCCGGACGCAGACCCGCAAGCGCCGGGTGCCGGTACCGATCAACGCCACCCTGGCCGCGGCGCTGCGGGTCGCTCACGCCGCAAGGGTGTCCGAGTGGGTCGTGGAGTACGGCGGAGGCAAGGTCGCCGACGTCAAGCACGGCTTCGCGCGAGCTGCCGCCGCGGCTGGGCTCGAGCAGACGACGCCGCACACCCTGCGCCACACCGCCGCGACGTGGATGGTGCAGAGCGGGGTGCCGCTATGGGACGTGGCGGGGATGCTGGGCAACACGGTGGCGATGGTGGAGGAGGTCTACGGACATCACAGTAGCAGCCACCTGCGCAGGGCGGCGGATGCGCTGGGCTGATGCAGAAATCTTTGCGTCACGTTACTTTATGTGTTGCGTCACGTGACGTATGGGGCTAGGGTTCTTTCACCGGCAGCAAGCAGGCGTCGGCAGCGAGGATCGGGACCATGCAGATCACCTACACCAACGCCGACGGTCGCACCCTCCACACTCTCTGCCGCAACGGGGCGGATGGCGCGGAAAAGCTCCTCGCGAACGTAATGCCTGCCTTTCGCGAGCGCTTGGCCGCCAAGGGCCGCGAGCTGGTCGACGCCAAGGTGGTTGCCGACCCCGCCGGCCCCTGGACCGAGACGCGCCGCATGGACTACTGCCCGGCCGAGGTGCGGCAGGTCTCGATCCAGACGACCTCGCGCCCAGTCCAGGCCTCCGCAGCACTGTCGGCTCCTCGGATGCCCCGCAACCTGACGGCCCGCCAGCAGGCCGAGTGGCAGCACGATCAGGGCGTCAACGAAGGCGGCGAGGGCTACAACCCGCACCGCAACGGCAGCGCGCCCACCTACCGCTGATCGCCACCGCACCGTACCGCAACACACGACAGGATCAGCACCATGACCAAAGCCGCCCTAACCTCCATGCAGGTCATCGAGGCCTGCGACGCCGGCCCGCCGCAATGGCGGCGATCGGTCTGGACACACCCGCCAACCTGCTCGACGTGATTCGCACGATGTGGGCTGCCCAGGACCAGATCTCGCCCGTCCAGGACCGCCAGCTTGCAGCGCGCGACTGGATGCACCTCGCCTACACCGCCAGCGCCACCAAGCTGCCGGGAGCCGCGCCCGTGGGCCAAGTGGTGCCTTTTCCGGGAGCCAAGGACTGATGCCCCGCAAACTCCCGGAAGGCCGCACCGCGCCCCTCACCCCCGCCGAGCGCCAGGCCGCCTATCGCCGTAGTTGCGCGCAGCAGGCCGAGGACCTGCGCGCCGCGCTCGTGGCCGTCACCAAAGCCACGACGCTGCGGCAGGCGCGAGCCATAGCAGCGGCGGAGATCGAGGGTTCTTGACCCCTTCCTGACCGGGCGAGATGCCGATACTTCGCCGCTGCAACAGGGGCCAGGTGCGTGCGTGCACACACGGGCTGGTAAACCCTAACGATCCGAAGCGTTTTCAGCGCCAAACGGCACTGGAAAACCGGATTTTCCCAATAGAAACGCGGGGCTCCGCAGTGTTCGGGACGCAGGGGCCGGAGGTTCGAATCCTCTTACTCCGACCAAGACATCGCGCCGCCCCGGGCGAAGCAGGCAGGCAAGGTTGCGGCCCGCCCTACGTATTGACCTGCAAGGCAAGCAAGG
>JAABUT010003714.1_pt1 | contig 12764 bp, 10 predicted proteins | sample 5559281 | NCBI WGS metagenome assembly JAABUT01 (sample SAMN10711880, study PRJNA513359) | rock metagenome | isolation source: Antarctica rocks | place: Antarctica: Victoria Land, Ricker Hills nord | collected 2016-01-04
CGATAGGGATCGCGGCCAGCGACGATCTCGACCGGTGGGAGGTGATCGGGGCGCTCCTGCCCGATCCCGCCGCACCCTACGAGGCCAACGGCCTCTGCGCGCCCGGCGCGTTCGTGCATGCGGGGCGCGTCCACCTCTTCTACCAGACCTACGGCAACGGCCCGCGCGACGCGATCTGCCACGCCGTCTCCAGCGATGGACTCACCTTCGTCCGCGCCGCGACGAACCCGATCTTCGCGCCGACCGGCGGCTGGAACAACGGGCGGGCGATCGACGCCGACGTGCTGGCGCACGGCGACACGCTGTTCCTCTATTTCGCCACGCGCGATCCGGCGGGGCGACGCCAGTTGCTCGGCGTGGCGACCGCCCCGCTCGCGTCCGATTTCGGGCGCGCGGCCTGGACCCAGCGCTGCGACACCCCGATCCTCGCGCCGGAGTTGCCGTGGGAGCAGGAGTGCATCGAGGCCCCCGCGACCTGCCGTCGCGGCGACACGCTGTACATGTTCTACGCCGGCGCCTACAACAATCGCCCGCAGCAGATCGGTTGCGCGAGCAGCAACGACGGGTTGACGTGGCGACGCCTGAGCGACACGCCGTTCCTCGCCAACGGCGCGCCCGGCAGCTGGAATAGCAGCGAGTCGGGGCACCCATTCCTCTTCACGGACCAGGATGGCCGGACCCACCTCTTCTTCCAGGGGAACGACGATGGCGGGCGAACGTGGACCCTCTCGCGCGTCGAGGTCGGCTGGGACGAGCGAGGGCCACGGCTACTTCCCTAACCGGAGAGGGGATACGGCGCTGTTCGCCGGACAGGAAGGGATGCGAATGAGCACGCATGCAGACAAACCGCGCGATCGCGACGAACTCCTGGAACGGATGGCGATTTCGCGCGATACGATGCTCGCCCTCTTCAACCGCCTGGGCGACGCGGCACTGACCGGGCCGCAGGACGCGGCGGGCTGGACCGCCAGGGACCATTTCTTCCACCTTGGAGCGTGGCGACGAATCCGGCTCGCGCGACTGCGCGGCGAGCCGGAGTACACAGCGGTCGGCTTGCCAAACGCCGCCAGCTATCGAGAACTTTGCGACTCCGAGGACTTCCGCGCGATCAATGACTACATCGCAAAGCAGGGTCGGCTGCGCCCACCGCAGAACGTGCGCACCCTTTTCGTCAGTGTGGACGACGCGCTGCGCGCCGAGATCGGTCGTCGCGACTTCGCCAGCCTTTTCGCGGAGACGCGCTCCGACGCCAGCGCGGGCGGCCCGCTCGTCGATTCCGTGATCGGCAACACCTACGAGCACGACCCCGATCACCGTGCGTATATCCTGCTGATCATCGTGGAAGAACATTGACCGTCTTCTGAGCCCAGTAATAACGGTTATGGGCAGCGAGTGATCGCCCGTCATCTATTTGTATCATGTACCCTATGAAGGATCGTTCTACTGACGACGAGCTACAAGTTTTTAGTTTGTGCATTTGAGGGCGGTGACAAACTCCCTGCCCGTTTTCAGGAGTTGTGCGGCCTTGTTATCGATTGAGGCCGCTTGGTTCTGTGCCTGCATTGCCGCGGTGGTCACCGTGGCGATAGCCTCATTCGCCGCGCTCACCGCCTTGTCCACATCGGCAGCGCTGTACTGAGGGATAGGTGATCCTGTCGTGTTCGCCGCGACCGCTCGTTGAAGTGTGCTGAATGCCCCTTGCACGTCTTGGATGTCCGCCTGAACCGTCTTTAGGTCGGAATCAACGGTGGATTGCACCACATCGAACGAGCCGCGCGCCACTTTGATGCTTCCGTAATCAACCTCGACGCTGCCAAGATTCACCCGAACTTGTGACAATTGCACGCAGCTCAACGGTTTCTTTGCGGCCTCATCCGTCACTTTCTGGTAATCCGCCTGCATGGTGGCCCAATCGTTGTTGTAGTTCTTTAGTACACCATCATACTTGGCGTCCTGCTGCAAGCGTTCGCTGCTACTTAACAAGCGCCGCAAGGCATTCGCGAGGGTGGCATTGGCATCGCGCACGGCGGCTTGCTGCCTGTTCTGAGCGGAGGCCGTTGCCTGCGCCTCTTGGTTCTGTGCATCGGCGGTTGCCTGTGCCGCCCGCGCCTGTGCCGCCAGTCGGGCGTCGTCCTGCTTCAACGCCTCCACAGCCCGGTTGTAGTCGGTCAGCGTGGCGGCACGGAAAGCATAGGGGGTGGTCACGCCTTGCTGATTGGGAATGAACAGGGTTAAGGTTGAGCCGTCCACTGTGCCTGAAAGGGTGGTAGCGAAACCCAACCCAGCAGGGATGGTGAGCGTCACACGACTGTCGGCGCGAATGCCGGTGAATCCCGCGCTGCTCGTAGCGATACCAAATCCTGTCTTGGATTTCGGCCCCGCCGATTGGATGGTCCCGGACAGGGTGTTGCCGTTGTCCGTCCATTCTACGAACATGTATCCATCAGAGAAGGTCGCCATGTAGCCGCGCAAGTCGTTGACGATAGTGGTGGGCGTTGGCGGAACAGTAGGCATGGGGATACTCGTCGGCGCTGGTATCGCTGGCATAGTGGTCGCTTGCAGACTAATAGGGGTGGCACCCTGCGTGGAAACGTTACCCGGAACCGTACAGCCCGCCAGGAGCAAGGCTACAACAAGCGCTAGAAGTGTAGCGAGTCGCTTCATTGATTCATTCCTTAACGTTACTCAACTACCAGTGCAATATGCTGACAACTTCTACGACGAGTTATGTTTCAGCCCGCGCGCAAGACCGTGCCGAGGCGGCGCGCGGCCTCGGTTAGTTCAGCCTCGGGGTAGAGGCCGAAGGCGAGGCGGATACAATGCGCGCCGCCGCTGTCGAGGTGGAAACGCGGGCCGGGCGCGTAGCCGACACCCGCCGCGACGGCACGCGGCAGGAGCGCCGCCGCGTCGCGCCCACCCGGCAGGCGGACCCAGATGAAAAAGCCCCCTGCCGGGAGTGTCCACGCGCAGTCGGGCGGCAGGTAATCCGTGAGCGCCGCCGCCAGCGCATCGCGGCGGGCGCGATAGGCCGCGCGCAGGCGGTCGCCCTGAACCGCGAAGCCGCCGTCCTTGCAGAAGGCCGCGACGGTGTTGGCGGTGAAGTGATTGATCCCGCCGCCGCTATCGAGGAGGCCGCCGCCACGGATCCGCTCGACCGTCGCGGCGTCGGCGTTCAGGTAGCCGAGGCGCAGGCCGGGCGCGACCGCCTTGGCGAACGAGCCGAGCCGGATCACCGTGCCAACCGGCGCGAGGCTCCAGAGGGACGGCGGCGCGGGGCCGTCGTAGGCCAGCTCGCGGTAGGCATCGTCCTCCACGATCGTCAGGCCCGCTGCGGTCGCCACGTCGAGCAGCGCGCGGCGGCGCGCGGCGCTCAGGCTGACGCCGGTGGGGTTGTTGAAGGTCGAGACGGTGTAGAGGAAACGGGGTGTACGCCCCTCGCGGCGCAGGGCCGCGATCGTGTCGGCCACCGCCTCGGGGCACAGGCCACCGGCATCGCTCGGCACGGCGACGAGATCGAGCGGATGCTCGCGGAGGATACGGACGGCGAGGTGATAGGTCGGCTGCTCCACCAGCACGGTATCGCCAGGGCGGGTCAGCAGCGTGCAGACCTGATCGAGCGCCTGCGAGATGCCGCCAGTGATGATGATCTCATCGGCGGCGGGTGCGCGCTCCTCGCGCGCGCCGATGTACCCGATCAGCCAGCGCAGCAACGGACCCGGCCCCTGCTGATTGCCATAGGCCAGCGCCGCCGCCCCGTAGCGGTCGAGCGCCGCACCCGCCGCATCGCGCAACCCTTCCACGGGCAGCAACGCCGGGTCGGGATGCCCCCACCCGAGGTCGAGCACGCCCGGCTGGTGGACGATCTGGACGGTCGGAAGCGCGGCGGCGTCGAGCATCGGAACTCCGGGCGAGTGGGCGGAGTGGGCGGAGTGGGCCAGTAGGGAGTCGTCGGTCGTCGGTCGTCGGTCGTCAGTTCGTACTTCGTCGTCCGTACTTCGTACTTTCTCGTCACTGGCCTACTGGCCCACTCCGCCCACCGTGCCCACTCACATAATCATCGATCAACAGGCGCGCGATGCTCGGCTTGCCGGGGATACTCGGCAGCGTATCGGCGGTGAACCAGCCCGCCTCGGCTAGTTCGGACTGATCGACCGTGATTTCGCCCCCGGCCCATTCGGCGGTGAAGCCGATCATCAGCGAGTTCGGGAAGGGCCACGGCTGCGAGGCGAAGTAGCGGATGTCCTGCACCGCGATCGCGACCTCCTCCTGGAGTTCGCGCCGCACCGTCCCTTCCAGCGATTCTCCCGGCTCCACGAACCCGGCCAGCACGCTGAAAAAGGCGGCGGGAAAACGGGCGTTGCGCGCCAGCAGGATCTCGTCGCCGCGCGTCACCCGCACGATGATCGCGGGCGAGAGGCGCGGGTAGGTGCTGAGGCCGCAGGCGGGGCAGCGCTTGGCGCGCTCGCCGGGGATTGGCGCGGTCTCCGCGCCGCACCGCCCGCAGAAGCGGTGATTGCGCCCCCACTCCACGATCTGCACCGCGCGCCCACCGAGCGAGAAGAGATCGTCGTCGATCCGCTCGTAAACGCTCCGCAACGGACGCGCCGCGAAGCCCTCGGGCAGCGCCAGCGATAGATCGGTGCCGAGATCGAGCGCCCAGGCGTCGCGCCCGTCGAGCAGCCCCAGGTAGTGCCGCGCCTCCGGGGCCAACTCGGCGTCTTCCGGCGCCGACAGGTATGGCACCTCGACTTCGGCCCCCGTTTCCCGGACCACCAGCCGATCCCCGGCGAACGCGAACCACCACGCCAGTGGCGTCGGCGATTCGGGCGCATCGACCGCGCCGACGAAGAGCCCCCGCACGTCCACGCCCGACCTCCCCTATCGCGCGGCCACCGCGCCGCGCCGGTGCCGCGTATCATCGATCATCGCCGGATCGCTGTCGAGTTCCGCTGCCGGGTCGGATCCTCACGCCGGGGTGGCCTCGTCCGGCGGCAGTTCCGTTGCCAGCGCGGCGGTCGCCTCGCGCGCGGCCTCGTTGAGTCGCACAAGCGCCGCCGTCACCAGCGCCAGATCGTCGCCGAGCGCGTCGGCGACCCGCCCGGTGAAGCGCTGCCCCACCTCGGAAAGTTCGCCGGTCAGCGTCTCCCCTTCCGGCGTCAGGTGCAGCGGGATCTGGCGGCGATCGCTGGCGGCGGTCGTGCGCGCGACGAGGCCGCGATCGGCCAGCTTGATCACCAGGCCGCTCGTCGTGGAGACGGTGATCCCCAGCGCCGTCGCCAATTCGCCGGTCGTCACGCCCGGCTGACGACGGATATGATACAGGACACGGAGTTGCGGCAGCGTAACCCGATGGCGCTCCCAATGGCGCAGGCGCACGCTATCCAGCTCGCGGAACGACCGCCAGTATTCGCGCTCGAATTGCCGCACCATCTTCTCACCCATTCAGGCTTCGGCCTTCACTCGCCACGCCCCGGCGCGTTCATTGTACGGCACCGCCGTAGGGGTCACCAGGGAGGATCAGCGGCCTCGAAGGGGTTGACACGGGGCACCAAAGGCGCTACCATGCGAGAGCGACTGTCGGACAGTTCGCAGCCTGATGCCACACCTCGATCGCGCGCTGACCACAGGGAGGAGGGTAGACCGATGGCAGGGACTGTGATAACGCGGCGTCCCCGGCGTCAGCGTCGTACCCTTCGGACTGCTCGGTAGCGCGATCCTCCCCTAGCATGACACCGCCCCTTCCCGCACCGAAACAGTACCGCAGGCGCGACAACCGCTGACGGGCACCCGTGTGCCATTCGCGGTCTGTTCCGTTTTCCCGTGCGTGAACAGCCCCCGCTGCCGGGATGCCGATCCGCGATCGTGATCGCCGTGGTCGCGCCGCCGCATGCGCGCCACGGCACCGACACCGTATAAACCGGCAAGCAGCGAGCAGAGGAGTGTTCACCGTTGGGGAAGAAGAGCAGGCAGAAGAGCATCGACGAGGCCCAGATGAGCGCCGCCGCCGAGGATGCGGCGCTCGTCACCCTCGCGGAGGCCGCAGCGGCGACGGCGGCGGCGGAGAAGGGCTTCATCGAAGGCTTGATCGTGGAGGGGAGCCGGGGGGTCTACCGGGTGGAGACGGCGGAGGGGCCGATCCTCTGCTCGATCCGGGGGCGCTTGCGGAAGCAACTCACCTACGCCAGGAGCGGGCAGACCAGTATGCGCCACAGCGTGAAGTCGGTGAAGGTGCAGGCGCACGATCCGGTGTCGATCGGCGACCGCGTGCGCGTCCTGCCGAGCGGCGGCGGGGAGGGCACGATCGAGGAGATCGTGGCGCGCGTGGGCGGCTCGTTCAGCCGCGCCGACCCAGACAAGGGGCGCGGACGGCTGACCGCGATCGCGGGGCTCGACCAGATCGTCGCGACCTTCGCGGCGCAGGAACCGACCCCGCACCTGCGCGTCCTCGACCGCCTGCTCGTCCTGGCGGAGGCGCAGGAACTTGCGGCGGCGATCTGTATCGGCAAGCTCGACCTCGGCATCGAACCGTGGCTCGCCGCGCGACTGGCGGTCTATCGCGCGATCGGCTACCCCGTCTATCTCGTCAGCGCGCAGACCGGCGAGGGGGTGGCGGCGTTCGGGGAGGCGCTGGCGGGGCGGACCTCGGCGCTGCTCGGCCCCTCGGGCGTCGGCAAGTCGAGCCTGCTCAACACCTTGCAGCCCGGACTCGGCCAGAAGGTCGCCGCGATCGGCACGACGACGCACAAGGGGCGGCACACCACGACCGGCACGCGCCTCTTCCCGCTCGACGGCCCCGCCGGGGGCTATCTGGCCGACACGGCGGGCTTCCGCTCGCTGGCGCTCGGACGTGACACGCTCGACCGCCTGGACTGGTGCTTCCGCGAGTTCCGCCCCTTCCTGGGCGAGTGCGCGCACAACGACTGCACGCACCTCCACGAGCCGAAGTGCGCCGTGCGCGACGCGCTCGCGGCGGGCCAGATCGACCAGGAACGCTACGACAGCTACCGCCGCCTGAGCAACGCCGCCGCAGAGACCTTCGACCTGGACACCGAGGAGTGAACGCGATGATCTTCCGCACCCGACAGCGCCGCCCCCCGATCGCCCGGACGCGCGGCCCACCCCTGCGCCGACCGCGACCAGATAGCCGCGCCATCCCCGACGCCTGCGCCCGACCCAGCCCAACGGGCGACAACCGAGCGCCCGACATTACGCACGGCAGGCGATGAACCGGCGAGGCCCACGGCACGAGATACCCTGAACGCCACAACAACCCACCATAGTCGAAAGGAGCGTCCGATGCAGACATCGACACCGACACCGAGTGCAACGAGGACGACGGGAACGGGAGACGCCGCGCGCGTCGGTCGGCCCGACGCGGCGGCAAGCTGATACGTAAACTATCTTGTCCGATTACCATTAGGGGGAATTTTGCGATACACTTTCTTCTACTATCGGCAATCAATAGGCATTGGGACTTCTGATGTTAAAGTCAAATGTTACAGAAACATTATTCTTTAGGATAAGTCCCGCTATCTCAAAGACGATCCTCGCTATTTGGCTCAAAGACCCTAGTCTTTCCCCAAATCTCATTGCAGATGCTATCTCAGATATCATCAATGTATTCAGAAACAAAACCGAAGACTTCTTCGCTCAAAAACAAGGAGCGTACGAGTTTGCTCAAATTGGAGACAAAGTAGTACAGAGTTTGTTACCAATTTTTGAGGCTGAGTCTTCCTACTTAACTGAAGACAACATTTTTGTAGCGACTTTAGCCATATCAAACACCCTGAATTCTGCCGGAATAAATGCGCAATTATTAGCAGAGAATGATTTAAGTCCAGCACTGCTTTACAACCATTTCATCACTTCCGATCCGAAAGCTATAACAGAACTGAACGAGTTAGAAACGCGGCTATATTTGCGAGCTTTATCGGAGTGTAGCCAAGCAATTGTTGATATTGCTTCTCAGCTACCAATATATTCAGAGCGTACATTAGGTGAACTTCTCAAACGTACTACTTCGCTTAGTGAGGTAGCAAACGAAATACTAGCAACGGTAAAAAACATAAGAGATTCGAGTCGTTACGAAAACAAGAATGATGAAGCAAGAGAGTACTTTGAAGCAGCTTATCGACGACAAGTTGAACGTAAGCTTAGCAGAGTACAAATCCTTGGTATAGATGCATCTCCTTCGAGTTCGAAATATGGGTTATCAGTGGCCTATTTATCACTTACTGTAAATCAGTATGGTCGCTTTCGTAATAGCAACTCTCCAGTATCATATGTTAGTGTCGAACGTGCTTTATCACAGACTTACCGTCTCTTTGTCTTAGGTGCGCCCGGTTCTGGTAAAACCACACTATTGCAATGGATTGCTGTTAATGCTACTAGCGGTACATTCTCGCCTACCTTACGAGCCTGGAATAATAAAGTGCCGTTCTTTATTAGGCTACGCGATTACGCAACATCATCACTACCTTCACTTTCGGACTTCGTGCGAACATTCGCCCCATCAATCCAGAGTGATATGCCTGACAACTGGACTACCAGCTTACTACGTTCTGGACGAGCACTAATATTGATTGATGGTTTAGATGAGTTACCAAGTTTACAGCGAGAAGGTGCCAAAGAATGGATCGAGGATTTAGTCGCGAATTATCCTGATTCACACTATGTGATCACTTCTCGACCATACGGGGCCACCCCATATTGGCTCACACAACAAGACTTTACTAGAGTAGATTTACAACCTATGACCCCAACCATGATTGATGCGTTTATTGTTCGTTGGCATAATGCTGTTCGTGCTGAACTTATTGATGAGGATGAAAAGCATGATATGGAGGCATTAGAAAATAGCCTTAAGCTAAGTCTTCGTAAGAACCGCTCAATTCGAAACCTTGCACCTAATCCCCTTCTTTGTGCAATGATATGCGCTTTACATCGTGACAGATACCAGCAACTTCCTACTCGAAGAGTAGCTCTTTATGAAGCAGCATGTGACATGCTGCTTGAAGAGAGGGATCGGCGTCGCAGAATCTTGACCGACCATGAATTAGATTTAGACTTCGACCAGAAGAAAATCCTGCTTCAACGTTTGGCTTATTGGATGATGAATAACGGTTATCCTCAAATTCATCGAGAAGAAGCAGAACATCATTTCCACTTAAATTTGAGAGGTCTACAAGGTATCGGTTCTAAAGTCGAAGCTCACGCAGTCTACACATTATTGGTGCAAAGAAGTGGCATAGTCAGAGAACCGGAAATCGGAGTCCTTGATTTTATACATCGAACCTTTTTGGAATACTTGGCCGCTGTTGCAGCGATTGACGCCCGTGATATTGGGGCATTAGTTAAGCGGGCAACAGATGAGCAATGGCATGAAGTTATTTGCTTAGCAGCAGGCATTGCAGATGCAAAGGGCCGTCAATTATTGATCAGCAAGCTAATAGACAATGGCGACCAGGGAAATCTGGACAAGACTGCTGCGTATTTATTAGCTGCGGCATGTTTAGATACAGTGGTTCAGATCGAGCCCTCGCTGAGAAATCGAGTGGAAGAGCGCTTAGCCTCGCTGATCCCACCAAAAACTACATGGGCTGCAACTGCGCTATCAAGAGCAGGAGATTTGGCAATCCCGTTTCTGGCATTGAAAGACTCTTATTCACAAGAAGATGCTGTACTTTGTATTTATGCTCTCGCCGAAACGAGAAATGAGGCGGCTTTAGAAACTCTGGCAACTTATTCTAAAGATTCACGTCATGCTGTATTAGCACAACTTACGCAAGCATGGCGCGCTTTTGAACAAAGCGAATATGCTCACAAAGTTCTTGCTCATTGTAGTGAATTGATTTTTACGCGTGAATCTCCTATTGGTGGCTGTAAACACCTCCATAATGTAACTCGACTTAGCATACTAAATGATTACAACCTTACTGATCTATGGCCAATTTCTCATTTATCGCAACTCACTATGCTGAATCTGACAGGCTGTAACGCGATCGAAAACTTAGAGCCATTAGCATCCCTCACAAATCTAAAAGAGCTTATATTAATACAATGTGAAAGAGTAGAGAATATTGAATCTCTCAGCTCTCTAAACAATTTAAGCGTATTAGATATAAGACAGTGCGATTGGCTCAACGATTTTGGTCCATTAGCCAATCTAGCAAATTTACAAGAAGTTCGTCTCAGCAAAGGGCATTCGGAAGATGCAGTTGCATTTTTACGCTTTCTAAAACCACAGATACGGATCAAGGAATATCCGCGTTAGTCATCTCCCGTACATAAGCTGATGACCAAGTGCCTTCATGGTCGACTTCTTCACCCGATCCCTCCGCGCATGCTTGGTGGGCCACTACGACCTACGCCTGCATGTTGTCCACCGCGATGCCGTCCCCTTGATCCTTGCCTCGTTCGGCGCTCATCGCTCCAATTCACTCGCCCGAACGACTCCTCGCGCAACGCCGCAAGGGCGGCTGTGCGTTAAGAGCCGCCCTCAGTTCCATGCCCTACTCCTCAATAACCCTGTCATCACCGACGAGCGTCAGGAGCGCCAACGCCGGTATCGTGGCGCTTGTGTGCTATCCTCCACCCCGCAAGTGCCGCGCGGCGCGGGATGGGGGTGGGATGGTGGCGATCGGGGCGATCATCGTCGGCGCGGGGCGCGGGGAGCGGATGGGCGGCGTGGACAAGGTCTTCGTGCCGCTCGGCGGTCGCCCGCTGCTCTGCCACAGCCTCGATGCCTTCCAGGCGAGCCCGCTGATCGACCGGATCGTCCTCGTCCTCGGCCCGGCGAATCTCGCGCTCGGGCAGGCACTCGTCGCCGAGGGTGGGTGGGACAAGGTCGGTGCGATCATCCTCGGCGGCGCGCGGCGGCAGGACTCGGTCCGCGCCGGGCTCGCCGCGCTGGACGGCTGCGACCTCGTGGCGGTCCACGACGCCGCCCGCCCCTTCCTCACCGCCGACCTGATCGCGCGCGGGGTGGCGGCGGCGCGCGCGCACGGCGCGGCGATCGCGGCGATGCCGGTCAAGGAGACGATCAAGCAGGTCGGCGCGGACGGCCTGATCCGCCACACCCCGCCGCGCGAGCAGTTGTGGGCGGCGCAGACCCCGCAATTCGCCGCCCACGCGGCCCTGGCGCGCGCCCTGGCGTTGGCCGATGGGGCGGGCCGGGTCGTCACCGACGAGGCGGCGGCGCTCGAGGCGCAGGGGGAGCCGGTGGCGGTCTTCCCCGGCGCGTACACGAACATCAAGGTGACGACGCCGGACGATCTGCTCCTGGCGACGGCGATCCTCGAAGCGGAGGGGTGGCGATGAGCGAGCGGGAGACGCGCGTCGGGATCGGCTACGATGTACACCAACTGGCGGCGGGGCGGGCGCTCGTCCTCGGCGGCGTGCGGATCCCGGCGGAGCGCGGGCTGCTCGGCCACTCCGACGCCGACGTGGCGCTCCACGCGATCATGGACGCGATCCTCGGCGCGGCGGCGCTCGGCGACATCGGCGAGCATTTCCCGCCCGGCGATCCGTCCTATCACGGGATCGACAGCCGCGAACTGCTGGTCCGCGTGCGCGAACTCGTGACCGGCGCGGGCTGGACTGTCGTCAACATCGACTGCACGATCGTGGCCGAACGCCCGAAGATCATGCCACACGCCGCCGCCATGCGTGACGCAATCGGCGCGGCGCTCGGCATCGCGCCGGATCGCGTCGGCATCAAGGCGACGACCAACGAGGGGATCGGTTTTATCGGGCGCGAGGAAGGGATCGCCGCGATGGCCGTAGCGGCGCTGAGTCGGCGATCGGAGGTCGGCAGTCGGCAGTAGCGGCGCGGTGCCGATGGCGGGCACCGCCTGTCAGCGAGCCCGCTACGGACTACGGACCACGGACTATCGACTCTTCTCTGCCGACCGCCGACTGCCGACCGCCGACTATTTTCGGAGGGCCAATGCGCGCGCTGATCCAGCGCGTCACCCGTGGGGTGGTGCGCGTCGAAGGGGAGATCGTCGGGGCGATCGAGGCGGGGCTGGTGATCCTGGTCGGGGTGGGCGCGGACGACGCCGAGGGCGACGCCGACTTCCTGGCCCAGAAGATCGCGGGGCTCCGCATCTTCGGCGACGAGGCCGGGCGTTTCAACTTCTCCCTGGTCGACACCGGCGGCGGGGCACTCGTGGTGTCGCAGTTCACCCTCTACGCCGATGCGCGCAAGGGCCGTCGCCCCAGCTTCGTGGGGGCCGCGCCGCCCGAGCGGGCGGAGGCGCTGATCGAGCGCTTCGCCGCAGGACTCCGCGCCGCCGGCGTGACCGTCGCGACAGGGCGCTTCCGCAGCCACATGGCGGTCGAGATCCACAACGACGGCCCGGTGACTCTCTGGCTCGACACCGTGGAGCTGCGCGGCGGAGGTTAACCGGCCCGTCCGCAGAAGGCCCCACGGCACTTCCTACCAAAGTACCACATACGCCCATGGAGCACGCTGCTATACTCGGAGGCGAGAGGGCCATCCGTACCGGCCAGTCGGCGTATTCGGCCTTGTCTCGCGCCGCGCCGCGTCAGCGCGCGGTGCCCCGACGCGACGATGAGCACGCGTCACAAGGGAGGAAATCGCGTGAGTATCTGTCCGCATTGCCAAGCCGAGAATGCGTCCGGGGCGACCAGCTGCCAAGCCTGTGGCAAACCGCTTGCCACGGCCACGCCGAGCGGGGGCTTGCCGCTGTGGTTGCGAGCCCTGAATCCGGAGGGCCAGGCGGAAGAGGATACGGTCGTCG
>JAABUT010003715.1_pt1 | contig 12760 bp, 10 predicted proteins | sample 5559281 | NCBI WGS metagenome assembly JAABUT01 (sample SAMN10711880, study PRJNA513359) | rock metagenome | isolation source: Antarctica rocks | place: Antarctica: Victoria Land, Ricker Hills nord | collected 2016-01-04
CTTGCACGAATTCATTCTTCAAATCTTAGTTTCGTTACAGATTTCGAAACGCTGAATCTATTGAATCTCAAAGAGAATGTGTGTCATCTTTGTCATCGATACTGTAAGCAAGTGAACTTTTACATTCGTCATTCATCGAACTTCATTGTCGTCTACTTGCAGAGCGATTCTCATAAACGTCGCAAGCTTGACGACTTTTCTCAGACAGTGAATTGATTTGTACAACAGCAAAACCTCGATGCTGTTTTTGAAATGATCAATCACGAGATCTCTGATAAATTAGATTGTCGAGTCTGCGACGTGAATCATCTTGAGCGAAGTTCTTCGACAAAAAGAAGATTTCTCATTGATAATGTCTCGAAGTCTATGACAAAGAGACGACGATTGTGACTCGAAAGTGCATGTTGAAAATATTTCAACGTGATTAGATTTTTTGCTCTGCAGTGCGCATCAAAATCTCGTCTTACTAGTTATTAAGAAACTCAATTTTCTAGAATCAGAAACTTCATCTCTCTAATCTCTTTAAACTCATCAAGATGAGTCTGTAGTACTTTCGAATCATGCGCGTTCTTTCTCTCAGCTGCTAAAGACTTTCGTTTAGCTTTGAAGAGATCTGACTGTTGATCTAATCATCGTTTGACTCAGTTATCGCTCAGTAGAGATGAGAAATTTCAACGAGAAAAGTTCTGAGCACGAAGAAAGTTTGTCGTCGATTGCAGCAAGTGTAGTCTAACTGACAAGTTTAACTCAAGTTCTCGTACTGCTGTTTTGAACTGATAATCTCTTAGTCTAGATCGAAGTCTTTCACATGAAACAAGAAACTCGCGCGCAATTTTCGCTCGATTAGAATTTTTCCGCGTGTTTATGACTTCAATAGTCTTCTGAATGTGATCTTCGATGATAGCGTATGTAGAAGTCATTGCGTGAAATTTTGACGAAATTTTGAAGGTGATGAACCAAAAATAGAGTTAAAATATCGTCATATCTATCATGCTATCTATCTTATTGAAATGCTACTAAGCCTTTTTCGAAAGAAGATAATACGTAGTGAAAGAAATTTAGTGATTTTCTTCAATAATACGCTCATACTTTATTGCATCAGTGTAATCGCAGCTTTCGTGATAGAATAAGCAAAGCGCTAATTCGATAGATGCTTAGCGTAGAGATTTAATTCGAAGAAACTGTCTCACATGTCTGAGATTCTTTCATCGTTTCTCGTAATAGCAACGCGTGATCATAGCGAACATCAGATATCTCAATCTAACGTCAACAAGTCAACTTAGCGCTGAGATGAATGAGATCACAGAGTTCATCGCTTTTATCTCTGCTGATGCGCTTTACAGATGTCTGTCAAGCGTAAAAATTGATTCTATTGCACACAAGTGTCTATGAAAGCGCTTAAAAATTCGTGACTCTTTCGACCATCAAATCATGCGCTCGATAGCATCTGTATGTAACAGTCATTACGAAAATCAACTGCATCTGAATAATGACATTAGCTAAGACGATGCATTGATCTCGTGAGACGTTTTCGCTACAACATCTTTGCTTCAAAGTTACTGATCATCTTCAGAACGAGAATGTACAACAAAGTTGTCTACTGTATTGATCAGTGTATGAACTTTTGAATTCTTTCAGCAGCGTTCATCGTTTATCTACACTCTTGAGTTTCTTGATTTAAAGTTTGACTGTGATTTTGATCTCTCATCTTCACTACGTATTCTTGTTCTGACGCAGACTCAGTGTATGATGAAGAATCAGCGAGTGAGTTGTCGCTGTAAAGATTGTTGACTTTCTCTGAAGTATGATAGAGAGTCATGATTTTGTATGTGAAGCGTTGACGTCATCGTTCTCGTCAACTGATTGAATATGTCGTTGCTGTAAGATGATCATGCCTAATTCTGATAAGCACAATGTAACACATGATGAAAGCTGCATTCTTTGATCAGACAGCAGTGACAATGATTGTATATTCTGATCTGCGTCTGTCGCGATTTTACTTTCAAAGAATTCAATATCTTGATCTGACAGCTAGAGATTGAAGTAATTGTTATACTTACGACGAGCGAAACTGATTGATCATGAAATTCGAGAGAATGCTCACTATATAGAAATTATGAATGATCTGAACTGTAAGCAATCTTCGATGAAATGAGCATTTGAGAGAGCTAGAGATTTAGAATCGAGAAGGCGTGCCTGAAATCATGTAATGCGAAGTCTCAAAACAAACTTACACATCACGATGTTTTATTTTTAATCTTAAAGACTAGACATCACAAACTTTTCAGTACAGTGAAAATGACTGAGATACATCGACAGGCAACACGACTTGCAACGACTGCAAACTCTGACATTGAAATGAGCGCGAACAAATTGAAGATTTGATCACTGCAAGATACGCTCAACCCGTTACTACGAACGCTCAAACGCTCTCATGAGAAACAGCGTCTCGATTCTCAACTGTCTGTTAACGTCAATAGATTGTCGTTCTTGACATCTTCGATCAAAAAAAAGATCAAAGTGAGTGAGAACTCGATTCAGAAATGCAGTTCTTGAAGTTCGTATCATCGATTCATGAAGTTGAAGCAGGCTGAATCTTCAACAATCTCTCACGATCGTGAGCATCTTCTCGTTGCAGTCAAGAAGAAGAAGTACAACGATGAAAGCACGCTTGACAGACTCAGATCAATCTCGAATCACAACGTCGTCGATCTTGTGAAAATTTTTTACGACGAGAAAATCATTTATATGATCTATGAATGTATGAAAGTATCGCTTAGAAGTCTTTCATCTACATCGAAGAAAAAGTTGAAGCATTTCAAGATTGCAGCGATGTGTAAAGAGATTTGACTTCGTTCTTGTACATCATCTACAAGTAGCTAACTTTCATCAGATTCTTGACGAACTTTTCTACATATACACAGAGCTTCAGCTTTATTACGATGAACTGAATTGTGATAACGTGTGATTGAAACGAGACGATGTCGTTAAGCTGATCAACGTTGATGACGTCATGCTAAATGATGTAAAGATCAGTGAAGACATCGAACGCAAGAATGTGTGTACGATGAGTCTTGTAATGAAGAAGTTAATGAAATCGAAGATCAGTCTACAAAATTCTGATTCAATCATCTTGAAATATTCAGAAAACTGGTCGAATGATTGAAGAATTCGAACATTTCTGAAGATGACTCAGTTCTCGATTCTGAACGAGCTTAAAAAGATACAAATCTTCTGTCAAGAGTCGCTCAACTAACTCTCAACTAGCAAGTCGACTTTCTTTCAAAAGAGTCTATCTATCGATGTCTAATTTCTCGTGTCTGTATGATCGAGATCTCTGCTAGAAGAGAATGAAAGATCTTTGATTAATGTGTACTTTACTGACATTTCGTGATCGCTGCTGAACTTTCTGAAGATATGACTTGAATTCAATGTACAGAGACTATCTATCTAAAGCTAAATTTCACTCTCTCTATGATGATCTGAGAACAGAGACTGTCTTTCTTTTCGTGACTGAAATTCGAGTTTCAACAAGCTAACATCATTGTGAATCTGATACTGTATCAATTTTCGAACATCATCTCGAACGAACAATCTTGCAGAGACTGAAATTACGACGTTATGTTTGAGTCTCATAAGCTGAGTCAGAAAGCGTATCAATAACTAACATCTTTTCTCGTCTGTGTCTTACGTTGTCTGTCAGAATTTCTCTTACGTTTGCTCTATCAGACATGTACATCACACGATCGTGTTTGTCTCTTTACTCTATCTTGCTAGATTCGTCGATGTTCTTGAAGAAGTGATTCTTGATCATTCAAATCATGAGTTGCAAGATCTGACTTCTTTTTAGCACGAATTCTCAAGACTCAATCATTCTGCATCTTACATAATCATCGTCATGAATATCTTCATTCAGAATGTCATTAATAATTTCTTTCTTGTAAAAATGTTCATCTGTCAATTCTCTTTATCAGTCAATCTGTAGAACAACTCTGAAAGAATCAAATGCTAACTTCATTCTTTCATCTGTCACAGTAGATGCATTCGTCGAATGCAAATCTGATCATTATTGTAATCTTGAATCAACTTCTTGACATACGACAGCTGAGCGACGATGTCAAAGTCAGTGACAATCAACATAACAGAGTCATAAGTGCTGATATCTATGATGCGTTCATGAGACTCTGTAAATCACGCGCGAACGTAATCTTCTTTCTTAGCGTTCTCGACGCAAGATTTGTGAACGTAGATCAACAGTCTTCTTGTGAAGTCAGAATTCGATTGAATCAAGCAACAGATGAACGAATTCTGCTCTTCAGTTCATGAGATGATCACAAAGAAATGACTTTGTAAGAAAGATCATGAACTGACTTGTGATATGCAAACATTGATGTACTGCTCGACTCTTACTTTTCATATTCGAGACACAATTAGATTTATCTTGACAATGTCATCAACATTAGCGACTGATATTTGTATAGCGTCAGCTTGAACTTTCGTTTGTCTCAGAGTCAAGTTGTGAAAGGCAAAATTGATCGTTTCTAGCAGCATGACGACGATAAGAAAATCATCAGCAATTAGAATATATACGCGGTCGAAAGCATTGCTAAGTGAGAGATGACGTCATAACGCGAGAGCTGTCGTGATCGCTAGAGCTTGATGAAATCGAAGAAAAATTTCATACGAGAATCTTCGCATCGACGATAAGACGAACAATAGCAGCGAAGCAATGAATATCACTCTCTGCATAATGAAGTAATGTCAGCAATGAGAAGTGACATGTGAGAATCGATCTTATCACAAATTCATACAAATGCACTTTGTTTCGAAAGAAAAATCTCTCTCTACTCGACAAAGCTGCTGCAACATGAAAGATGCTAAGACTAAGAGTCATGAGTTTCATTGAACTGTGAAATTGTTTTCAGATATGAAGAGAAGTCTCGAGTAAATCAGCGACAAAGCTGAGATGACTGTCAAGCAGCAGAGATATGAATTGAATCACGATCAGAGTATCAGCTCTGAAGCTCGCCTGATTCAGATTTCTAATCTCAACTGCGCTGCAAATCGTCGTTTCAGTTCAGTAAATGATCTGCAAAAAGAGCTCGTGACGAGTTCAGAAAGACAAGAATCGACGTCGTTGCAACACGTACGAGTAAACGAGATGCTTCAAGAGAAAGAACAGAGTGCGTAGTCTTAAGAAACTTCACATCTTTGAGATAATATTGTATAAGATAGTAGTCGCGAAAATATCGTTGACGATGATAGCATAAATCTGTGTTGAATTCATGATGATTTGAACTGCGAACTCTCAAAGAGTTTGTACTTGAACAGTCGTTCTTCTAGTGCTCTCAATAGTCAATTGTCAAGTTTACTGAGAATTCTGAGCTCTTGTTTCACAGAACACATATAAATAGAGACTGATACTAAAAGAAGAATCATGACGCTTTGATCTATCATCTGCAGTCTCGCGCGACAAACGTTCTGATGAGTGAGATATTTTTAGCTGAAAGCGCTCAATTTTCCTATATATTTCTCTGAGTCTCTACACAGTTTGACAAACATCTTGTCACATCATGAAGACAACAGACGAAAAGAAATCGAAATGTTCACAGAGAATAGCACGAGAGAGATTTCGTGAAAGGAAAAATTGTTTATTCAAAAAGACATACGAAGTAGGCAAATTGTATCAAACAGACATCTATCTTGTTCTTTATCGCAATCATCGATTCTACATCTACAGTTCAAGTGACGAAGCTTCTTGATCATCGTTCGAGAAACAGATCGTAGATTATCTTCACAATTCTAGAGAGTTTCTTTGACAATGTCAGAATGAAAGCTTTTCTTTGTCGAATCGCAAAAAATCTTGTGACTTCATGAATAAGTTCAGTAGCTCGAAATCGTCTATCAAAGCAGCAGCGACAATCATGATGATAAAGATGAAGTCTTCAGAAAAGAAGAATGATGATGCAAAGAATCAACGACGTGATCGACAACAGCGAATACAGTCATATTGATGACACATTTCGAACGCATCGATCTTGCAAAAATCATCAACGAAGATTCAATCTACATTCATCTTCTTTCAGCTTTGAAATTACTGTGAACACTAGTCAGACGTCAACAGACGTCAAAAGAACATTCAATTGTAAGATTTATTTTAGATAATTTAGTAATCAATGTACAACGATCTGTCAGTACTATTGTGTGTCATGTACTGTCTTCAATGTCTTTTCTCAACCTTTATCAAATGAATCAAACTCATGCAGTTATAATTTGTGTATCTTATATTGTTCAATGATGAAGCTTGAAAACAGATTATTAGAGTCGACTAAATACAGTGTTTATTCAAACTAACATTCTTCAGACTACAGAAAAAGAAAGCTAAAATGTGACGTTTCTAACACTCATTCATAGAAGCTCTGTCGAGACTTTCAACAATGCTGTCGTTGCTGTTGCTGACAAAATAAGAAGAAAGTGAATGATTAATATTGATGCAATTGTCAACTTCGTCAGCTGTGATGAGTGATTTCGTCATTGACGACTCATGAGCTGTCATCGTCTCTTTCGATGAAGATTCATTCAAATCGCGACGCTTGAAAAGTCAGACTCGAATTTCAGCTGTTAATCGTCAAAAACATCTGATCTTCTGATACGAATGATTCTGAAATGATATACGACGTATGCAAGATGAAATATGATTGACTTTCTCTTGCTCTGTCTTTGCAATGCTGAGCTTGTTTCTGATGATGATGAGACACATGTTGAATATCGTTGATGATTATAGAGATTTCTTGATTGATGATGTGTGAAAGTTGATGATGCATAATGACAGCGATGTCTAATCGCTTTCTTATGTATGAATTCTCAAAGAGCATTCTCGATTTCCTTTTCTTAAATTCTCAGTTGAAGAAGCATGAGAGTGAAAGATGAGATTCAAAGACGAGAATTTGACTGAGTCTTGCGCGCGATTATATGTCAGGTGAGATTAACAAGCTAGATGAGATTGATAGTCTAAATACAAGCAGAAATGTACTCTACTCGTATCGCTCTCATAGTAGTGTATGTATCTTATTTAGACGCAAACGCGAAGAATTCAGATGACTATCTTATGTATGCTAAAGCATTGACATTATGAAAGTATACTGTCATTGTTACAATTTTCTATCAGTCTATCTAGATAAAGACATTCTGTGTGAAACTGAACATCATTACGAAACGCACGATCGAAATATAGAAAGACGTTCACAATTCACAAACAAGACTCAATATTACAGCTAAAACGCAGAAAGTCATGAAAAGATGAAGAGATTCGTCAACGCTCTTGAATGTAATCTGCGAGACTCTCGCGAAGCTGTTCGAGCTTGAGATGAGCGTTGACGATATGTCACTGACGATTGTTGTCGCTCTTGTGACATCGCTCGAGAATTTGAGACTTGTCGAAGAGAACTGACCGCTCGAAATCACGAATTGAACTGCGAAGATAGCAATCTCATAAGATGTGATGATTGAGAGAATCATTGATTCGTCGCTTGTCATCGACTTGAAACCAGAATTCATACCTGTTTCAGAAATCAGACTATGTGTGTTGAATTCAGATCAGAAAATCTCAGTAGCATTTGACACGAAGCTGTTGAAATACTTTGAAGACATGTTGATGTTACTCGTCGACATATATTGAATTTCAGAAGCTGTACTCGTCAAGCTCGAGAGTGCGAGATGCCAGCTCATTGTTGTCATAGAAGCGAAGTACGCAAAAGAGTCGATCTTATCACTACCTTCGACTGTTGCTAGAATTGAGTTGTGTGCATTGTCATCGATTGTGACGATTGTCGTGTTAGCTGTAATTATTGCTGTGTTAGTGACTGTCACAGAGATAGATCTTGCTGTGTCTGAGATGTGTGTCAATTTAGCATATGCAGAAAGATTTCGAATTCTTGACATTCATTTTTGCGCTGTCTCACGATGATTCTTTATATGAGAAATTCGAAAATTCAACTCAATCATCTATTATCACATTCAAAAAGCTGATATTGAAGCTATTCAGATCTCATCGCTTACTGATCGCTTTTAGCTATGTCGAGATCACTTTCTGCAAGTCTTCGCTTCAGAATACTACGTCTTTTGCTACTTCATTGATGTTCTAAAGATATCGTCGAAGAGATTCACTGTCACTTTGATATCATCTATAGAATTCAGAAGAATCTCTTCATGTATGACTCTTTCTTTAGATCTCAATTTCGACTCAAAGACGCTTCTCGAAAGATCTTCAAGATCGCTGAAAATGATCTCATAGTCTATCTCGAAGATCAGTCGTGAGTCATGCAGAAAGAGATGATTTGATACATATGAAAGAAGTGAAACATTAACATGCATCAATTCACGATATCAAGAATTCTGAAGAGAAGAGACTGAAGTATCAAAAAAGAACAGCGTGTAGAAGTCAGGCAAAACAATGAGCTTCGTTTGAATTGAGTAGCAGACATGCTTCGTTTGACGGCTGAACAGCTCGTGTTCGTGAATGAGTTCTTATTCAATGAGATCACAGACTGACGTCATCAAGCCTATGCTTCTGTTGATCAATCAGCTCGCTATCAAGTCTCTAGAACGAGAGAGCATTGCTGAAATGTTCTTTCGATCTATACGAAAGACGAATATCTATTCTGCATCGATATTCGCAAGAGTTGATTCAACGACGAGACTTTCTTTCAATGACTAGCAGATGAACTGCTATCTCTATGCAGTTTCTTTTCGACTTCAAGAAGTGTGATCATCATGAATAATGTGAATGTTCATTGCAATAGTTGAATTGAAGAGCTCATCATCTCACACGAATGTCAGGTAAGCTATTTGCCTCGTTGAATTGATGATCTATCACTGATATGAATGTCAGATGCAATATTTGCCTCTCTACTCGTCGAATTACAATCTCATAGAACTCATCTTCAGCGTATTAAAGATCTGAATTCGTAGACATTTTGACGAGATATGACCTCATTTTGAAGGCATCTTTGATGACTTTCTTCATTATGCTGTCGAACGAAGCAGATGCAATAAATTTTCAAGACAGCACTTCAAGCATTCAGACTACATTTTTGAGACAGATATCAGAGCTTTGAAACAAGAATTGAAGGTAGAAAATCAGAAATTTGACTATGTTTAACGACTCAGTTCTAATAGAGTCTTTCGAATGCTCTAGAGAGAGTGAGAAGATCATCTAGAGAGAATGAGGTGAGAGAGTCATCTAGAGGTAGATTTTGACTTTGACGTTGAGACATTTCGAATAAAACGATGTCAAGAACGTCAGAAACATCAACAAACAAAGAGATCTGAATAGCTTCAATTTTGAGCAATTGAGAGAGCGATGAGATTGATTTTCGAATTTCTCATACAATCGAATCATCGTGAAACAGCGCGAAAATGAATGTCAAGAATTCGAAATCTTTCTGCATATGCTAAATTCTCAGTTGAAATCAACTCTCAATGATGCTGAACTCGCTTGCGAAATGCTGAGCTGTGAGACTTGACTGCTGTTCGTGAGTCTCTATAAAAAAATGACACAAAAACAGAAAAGTCAAATCTCAAGCCTTCAATGACTAAAGCGTCTACGCAGTACAAAGAGAGAACTGTCAGCAGACTCATACTTCTTGATTTTTGTATAAATGTCTGAATTCTAGATGAAGAAATATATAGCAAGAGAAATGAGATGAATATGTTGAGCAGAACGAAATGAGAGAAGCGTACAGGAAAAAGATGCGTCCGTATCAAGGTTTAAGTATGAGTGAAAGCGCTTACGAGTTGACATCTATATTTAGCATTGTCAACTTCTCAGCAAACTTTCCCGCTTGAAGACGAGAAATCTATAAATAAGAACTGAGAATCTCGAGATTCTCTCTTGAAGGCGAAAGGCACTCAGATTCTGTTCTCGAGAATTCTAAGATACGAATTTCTGTGCTTTGCGTGTTGACGAAAAATTCTTTAAAAGAAGTCAATTTCGAGTATTGTAATGCTCTTCATAAAGAACATACGCAAGAGAAGAACAGTTGATCTGATCTTTTTTTCATCATCGTCGATATTTCATTTCATTCAAGATTCATTGATATAATTTCTTCATATCTTCATTCTTACAGTAATTTCTAAATAGCGCTCAACGATTTCTCAAATTTCTTAGAGATGTCTGAATTATCATTGTACGAGAGCTTCGTCATCGAATTCTTCATCAGACAAACTCGTTCTCAAATGAACAAATTCACTATATTCTATACTGAATCATCTGAGCGATCTCGATCATCTCGAAAGAGAACGCAGAAATCAACTGACGAATTGCATGACAGTCAGTCTGAAACAAATCTTGCAGAGAAATCAATATCGTCTGAGCTCAGAACGAAAGATGATTCATTTCGCGACAGATTCAATATTCTCAGATTTTCAACTAGTCAACAACTCAGACAAGTACAGATGTCATCATCATCAATATCAATCTTGCAATATAATACTGCTCAGAACAATTCAATCATGTCTGAAGAAGACTCTTCATCTAAAGATAGAGCTCTTCAATCTATTTCTTTGAACTCAATGTCAACAGTATCGTTATTAAAGTCATCACAAACATCATCAAGATCATTGTACTCATCTCTAGAAGAAACATCTTCAACTGTGCGATTGAACGTCTCATCAGCTGTCGAGATGACTCTCGCTTCGAATAGTCAAGACAGCAACGCAGAAGCGAAAGCGAAGTTCAATGCTCAGCCTACTCAAAATATTCAATTCATAGTTTCTTCTTCAAGACAGAGAGAGCGACTGTACATCTCATCAGCTGTCGAGAGAACTCTTGCTTCAAATAGTCAAGACAGCAACGCAGAAGCGAGAGCAGAGTCTAATGTTCAGTCTACTCAAAATATTCAACTCATAGCTTCTTCTTCAAGACAGAAAGAATCACAAGTCATTCAATCATTTCAGATTAATTCAAACTCTATATCACTTGAAGCATTCAGAGCAGATCTAGAGCAGCAAGAGTACAATTCGAATCAGATTGCTCAGGCTGTATTCATCGAAAAGAGAAAAGACAAGATGATGATTGAGAATGACGAAGCGACTTTTCATCATAGTGTCTTTGACAATAACGATAGAGACTCGGACGAAATAGACTCGAACGACATAACAGAAGAAGACAAACAACAGAAGTCGAATATGCTGAATTCAGCAGTGTCAATTGAAACGAAGATCGAGATGTCGCCTAAGATATTGAGTATTTATCACGAAATTCGTGAAGATCTCAAAGCGCTTTGTGTTAGAAATCAGCATAGAGCGAGTCATATGAGTGTAATGTAACGAGTATATAAATGCTAAGAAAGAAAAGTATCTAGAAGAGAAGAATCGACTATCTATATGACTCAGAGAAACATAAGCTAACTCTGAATAGAGTTGACTTTGAAACAATTCAATAGTCTAGTGACGAGCGATCGACGATAGTCAGAAACATAGTCATCAACATAGTCATCAACATAGCTATCAACATAGCTATCAACATAGATACGTAGCTAGAATCATAACAGTACTTCCTCTCTTCAACGATTCATGTTCGCATGAATGTATTTTCTTAGCCTTGTGTAGAATCGAAATGTCTATTGTAGCAGACTAGCTATGTAGAAAGAAATCGACTTGCTCAGCGAAGAGATCGACTATTGACTGATGTCATTGAAGCAGACTCACTAGAAGAGAATCGACTAGCTCATCGAAGAGATCGATTGTGATCGTGTCATTGAAGCAGACTCACTGCTGATTCAGACCTACTACACAGTAGAGCTTGTTTCGTTCGTTGATCGACTCAATCAAGAGATCAATCATTGTTCATCTTTGTAGCAGACTCACTTTGAGTGTCGTTCAAGCAGACTAACTATCGAGTGACTGACTCGATGACGAGATCAATATCGAACGCGTCTTTGTAGCAGACTCACTAGTTGCACGCGAACGAGTCGACAGATCGATTCACTGATAGGTAGAGTGATGTGAGTAGATGAATCATCGCATTGACGAAAGATGTCATTGAAGCAGACTCACTAGTTGCATGTGAACTCGATGACGAGTCAGATTCACTGATAGATAGAGCGATGAGAATGAGTAAATCATCGCATTGAGAATGTTGTTGAAGCAGACTCACTGAGATTTCGATATAGAAACAAGCTCAAAGATTTGCTTGTTGTCGAAGACATTATTGTGTCATTGTAGCAGACTCACTAGTTGACACAGAAACACGAGGTAGATCGATTCGCTGATAGATAGAGCGATGAGAAGATTATCGCATTGAGAATAGATGTCATTGAAGCAGACTCACTAGTTGCACGTGAACTGATAGACGAATCGATTCACTGATGAGTAGAGCGATGAGAAGATCATCGCATTGACGATGTCTTTGAAGCAGACTCACTAGTTGCACGTGAACTGATAGACGAATCGATTCACTGATAGGTAGAGCGATGAGAAGATCATCGCATTGACGATGTCATTGAAGCAGACTCACTGAGAATTTGCTTCTCGAGATAGAAACTTCACGCAGTTCTAGACTGATTTCTTTGATTGCTCTTTGAGATAGAGGCTTCACGCAGTTTTATGACTGACCTCGTTTGAATGCTCATCAAACTCGAAGAATTTCTTGCGAATTTGAATGAGCGATGTATTCGCTGATCTTTGACCTAGTCGAATGATTTCAATCGTTTGTTTATACTCGCTGATCAGCGCACGAGTTCGAATCTTTTGTTTATTC
>JAABUT010003716.1_pt1 | contig 12755 bp, 11 predicted proteins | sample 5559281 | NCBI WGS metagenome assembly JAABUT01 (sample SAMN10711880, study PRJNA513359) | rock metagenome | isolation source: Antarctica rocks | place: Antarctica: Victoria Land, Ricker Hills nord | collected 2016-01-04
AAAAAAGAAAAGTTGAATTTTTTTAAAATCCCCTGAAAGCTAAGGTGGTATTCCTTTTCAGAGAAGGCTAAAAAATATCTTGCCATTTTTGGTTAAGTTTTAAGTTGTTAGATACTAATGCCTCCACCAACTTAACCGCGTCCACGGCTTCCTTTACGTCGTGCACTCTTAAAATATCAGCTCCGTTTTGTAACACGATTGTATTTAATACTGTCGTTCCGTTTAAGGCTTCTTCAGCCGTAGTCCCAAGTGTCTTATACACCGTAGCCTTTCGCGAAAGACCGGCCAATATTGGCTTTTGAAGCATTTTAAAAATGGAAAGATTCTTTAGCAAAGCAAAATTATGAGCGATGGTTTTAGCGAAGCCAAATCCAACATCGATAATTATATCATTAATTCCTGCTTTTTTGCATTCTTCTGTTTTCTTAATAAAAAAGTTGAGCACTTCAAGCGCAACATCTTTATAGTTTGCATGTTGTTGCATTGTCGCCGGTGTTCCTTTCATGTGCATGGCAATATAAGGAACCTGTAAAGAAGCTGCCATTGGTATCATTTGTTTATCTAAAGTTCCGCTGCTTATGTCATTTACCAAAGATGCGCCCGCAGCTACTGCTTCTTTAGCAACTGCAGAATGATAAGTATCAATCGAAATAAAACTTTCAGGAAAACGGTGATAAATAGCTTCAATTGCTGGAATTACCCTTGATAATTCTTCTTTTAAACTAATAGCTTCGCTGCCAGGTCTGGTGCTTTGTCCGCCAACATCAATAATACCCGCACCTTCATTCAGCATTTTTTCAGTTTGTCGTAATACATCATCTACAGACGATTTTCTGCTGCCTGCATAAAAAGAATCTGGAGTCACATTTATAATGCCCATAACAACAGGTCTGTCAATAACCAGCAGTCTGCCTTTACAATTGAGGATAAACATTGCTTCGTTTCCTTTATTTTTGGCGAAGTTAGGGTAGTCGGGCAGGAAGTCATTAAGTCATAAAGTCAATAAGGGATTGGGGCAGTAGGAGATAGGGGAGGAGTTCGAGTTAAAAGATGAAATTAAAAAGAAGTATTTAGTACCAGGGATGTATGATTTGGGCTGTTGACCATGAACTATCGACCATGATGGACTATGGTCTTTAAACCACGATCAACGAAAATAAAAATGAACACATTACATCAATACGAGGAGGTTGTAAAAAGTTGCAGGGAAATATTTCTCAAAAAAGTGCAGGATTATGGAACATCGTGGCGGGTGCTGCGGATGATCTCTATAGTGGACCAGGTTTTTATTAAAGCGCAGCGCATAAGAACCATCCAGGAATTAAAAGAGCAAAAAATAGCTGATGATATTGCCGGTGAATTTAAGGGCATTGTAAATTATGCTGTAATAGCATTGATACAAATTGACAAAGGAACATATATTGTTGAAGACCTTGCAATAGATGACGCTGCGAAATTATATGATGAAAAAATATTGATAGCAAAATCATTGATGCAGGATAAAAACCATGACTACGGCGAGGCATGGCGCGAGATGAGCCAGGAAAGCTTTGTTGACCTGATACTTGTAAAACTCTTGAGAATAAAGCAAATACTGTTAAATGATGGACGAACACTGATTAGTGAAGGTATAGATGCTAATTTTACCGATATAATCAATTATGCAATTTTTGCATTGATACTAATTGGCGAAGGAAAAGACTAATGCTATGAAAATCACACTTTATATAATAAGAATTATCGTTGGTGTTCTATTTATTTTTTCCGGTCTGATAAAAGCAAATGATCCCACAGGCCTTAGCTATAAAATGCAGGAATTTTTTGAAGCGTGGGGATTACAATCTTTAGATAATTATACATTAGCTCTTGCAGTTGTCATGAATACTTTTGAGATTATTGCCGGGGTAGCAATTTTACTTGGCTGGAGGATGAGATTGTTTAGCTGGCTCTTATTACTGCTGATAATATTCTTTACTTTCCTTACCGGTTACGCTTTGCTGTCGGGTAAAATAAAAACGTGTGGTTGCTTTGGTGATTGCATACCGCTTACACCCGCTCAATCTTTCATAAAAGACCTTGTGCTTTTGCTGCTGATTATTGTTATTTTTATTAACAGAGACATCATCCCACCACTGTTTAATCGCACTGCCGGCGCTTCTCTTATCACATTGGCAGTCTTGTTTTGCATTGTTTCGCAATGGTATGTACTAAAACATTTACCTGTAATAGACTGCCTCGCTTATAGAAAAGGCAATAATATTATAGAGAAAATGAAAATACCTCCAGGTGCAGTTGCTGACAGTTTTGCGATAAAGTTCAGGTACAAAAAAGCTGGTAAAGAAGTCGAATTTGGAAGTGATAATTTTCCTGAAGATTTTAATGACAGCACTTATCAATTTGTAGATCGTGTACAGGAACTGGTAAGGCCGGGAACTGCAATTGCGCCAATAAGTGATTTTATATTGTACGGGGAAAGCGGGGAAGACACGACAATGGCCATTCTTAATCAGCCGGGGCATTATGTTATGTTATTAAGCAAAGATGCAAATGAAGCAGAAACTGACTGGAATAAGCATGCAATTGCTGTTTCTGATGTTTCCAGGCAAAAAAGAATTCCTTTTTTTGTTGTAACTGCAACTACAGAAGCTGCACAAAAACAATTACCGGCATTGCAGAACATACAATATTTAAAATGTGATGCTACCGTAATAAAAACTGCCGGCCGTGTTAATCCTACCTACTTCGTAATGAAACAGGCAAATATAATTGGTAAGTATGCAAACAGTGACTGTGAAGAAGTTATTAAACAACTCAACAGCCTAAAACAATAATCAGCTTTCTAAACCTTCAACCATCATCTTAATTCATGTTTTCATATATCATAAGAAGGTTAATTTATGGAATGCTGGTTTTACTGGGAGTTGAGATATTAGTTTTCTTTTTATTTCAGGGGTTTGGCGATCCTGCACGATTGGTTTTAGGTCAGACGGGGGACAGTGCAACTATTAATAATATCCGAAAAGAACTATACCTCGACCAGCCAAAATGGAAGCAGTTCATTTTTTATATAAATGATATTTCTCCTGCCAGCATTCATTCACAAGCAGATATTGAAAATAAAAAACTAAAAGGAATTTTTATAGGTGGCAAAACAAAATTTGGTTTAAAAGTTCCTTATCTGCGAAGGTCGTATCAAAGCAAAAGAGATGTTTTGGATGTGTTGGCAGATGCCCTGCCCGGAACAATGCTGCTTGCATTTTCGGCTATGCTTATTGCCACTGTCATAGGAATTTTACTTGGCGTATTAGCCGCCGTAAAACAAAACACGTGGTGGGATATTTCTGCAGTTTTTGCCAGTGTTTTAGGTATTTCCGCACCTTCTTTTTTTATGGGCATTGTCATAGCCTATGTTTTTGGTTTTGTCTTAAGCCATTACACAGGCCTCAACATGACGGGCAGCCTTTATAATATTGATCCTTTTGAGGGAAGGCAATTGCAATTACAAAATTTGGTTTTGCCTGCCATAACATTAGGTATAAGACCATTGGCTATCATAACCCAACTCACCCGAAGCGCTATGCTCGACGTGCTTGACCAGGATTATATCAGAACAGCATATGCAAAAGGATTAAGCAAAAAGGCAGTGATATTTAAGCATGCATTGCGCAATGCGTTGAACCCGGTAATAACAGCCATTACCGGATGGTTTGCAGAACTGCTCGCAGGAGCTTTCTTTGTTGAATATATCTTTGGCTGGAAAGGTATTGGTAAAATAACTGTAGATGCGCTTGAAAAATTAGACTTCCCGGTGGTAATGGGAAGCGTTTTAGTAACAGCAACTTTTTTTATTGTCATAAATCTGCTTGCCGATATTCTGTATGGTATTGTAGACCCAAGAATACGAACAAAATGATTTGCTTTAAAAGTAATATAACTTATAGATTTTCATGCTTTTACAACCCTTTATTGAATAACTACTTCTTTTATAACTTTCTCGCCTAAAGCTTCGTTTACCCTTTCAATTATTTTTTCTTTCTGGTACATCAGTTCCTGTCTTAGCGGCCCGACATGGGTATGTATGAAAAGAGTATGATTTATAATTTGAATCTTATCCGTATACTTTGCAATGGTCTTTCCCATAATCGTTTCCCATACCTGCTCTATCTGCAAAGCCTGTATGCCTGTTCTTAACTTGCTTTTTTTTAGAAAAGCTTTTATTGCATCTCCGATTGAAATTTCAGCCATAGGGTTAAAGGTAAAAATCAATTTTAGAAGTTAGAAGGATTGTGGATAACGAAAAGTAATTCGTAATGATTTCAATCTTTATTTAATCAAATTCTTTTTTTCATTGATTTACCTGACAAATACCCATTAGCCTCAAAGTCATGAAGAATTATATATTAAAAAAATTTGAAGAAAAAAATTTGAGACGTTACAAATAAATAAGGTCATATATCTTTGATGACTTAGCGGTTGCAATATTATTTGTAACGGTTAAGTACACATAAGAAAGAAAATAAAAATCAACATATAGATGGAAATACCTAAAACGATTGCTTCAAAAAGAAGACGTATTATTGAGATAACTTCAATATTAATTGCATTTCTGATTTCATCGTCTTTAAAAGGATATTCTCAAAAAGGAGCAGTCATAAATATAGAAAGCGCTCACAACGCCATAGTATTGCAGGTTGATACCGGCAACAGGCTTGGAGTCATTTATTTTGGTGAAAAACTTAAAAATGTTGGTGAGTATCAAAGCATACCGGCGATGACAAAAAGACAAGCTGATGTTGATTATTCCGGTATTTTTCATTCGGCATATACACCTGCGGGCTCGCGCAACCTGGCAGAACCTGCCATCCAGGTTACACATGCTGACGGTAATACTTCGCTTGATCTGCAATATGTCAATTCTTCAACAAAAAAGATAGATAACAATATATCTCTCACATCAGTTTTACTCAAAGACCCTGTTTATCCATTTGAGGTAACATTGTATTACAAGGTTTATCAAAAAGAAGATGTGATGGAGCAATGGTCTGTTATCAGGCACAGGGAAAAAGGAAACATATTGTTGCAAAAATTTGCTTCTGCCAACCTGTTTTTTTCTGCTAACCAGTATTGGCTAAGACAATACCATGGCGACTGGGCAAGAGAAATGCAGCCCGAGGAAACAAGACTTACTCCGGGTATAAAAGTGCTTGACAGCAAACTTGGTACTCGTGAAAATTTGTACCAGCCACCAAGTTTTATGGTATCATTCAACAGTCCGGCAACGGAAGATGAAGGTAAAGTACTGCTCGGCTCTGTAGAATGGTCTGGTAATTTCAGGGTTGATCTGGAAGTAGATCCGCTAAATGATCTACGACTGATTGCCGGCATGAATAACTTTGCTTCGGAATATTCGTTAAAACCTTCTGAAGAATTTACCACGCCTGCTTTTTTATATACCTATTCAGAAAAGGGAAAAGGAGAGGCGAGTCGCAACCTGCACAACTGGGCACGCCAATACAGAATTTTAAATGGAACAGGCTCAAGAGAAACATTGCTCAATAACTGGGAGTCTACTTTTTTTGATTTTAATGAAAGTATTTTGTCTGACCTTATTAAAGACACTAAGAAATTGGGAGTGAACGTATTTTTATTAGACGATGGCTGGTTTGGCAACAAGTATCCTCGCAATAATGACCGTGCGGGTCTCGGAGACTGGCAGGAGAACAGGGAAAAATTACCAAACGGCATTGGTTATCTTGTAAAAGAGGCACAAAAAAACGGTGTAAAATTCGGCATTTGGGTAGAGCCTGAAATGGTGAATCCTAAGAGTGAGTTGTATGAAAAGCATCCTGATTGGGCTATACATGAGCCAGAGCGCCCCGAACATTTGTACCGCAACCAATTGGTGCTCGATCTGAGCAATCCTAAAGTGCAGGATTTTTTGGTAAATATATTTGATACGTTATTTATAAAGAATCCTGGTCTTGCTTTTATAAAATGGGATTGTAACGCCGTTATTTACAATGCTCATTCTGCTTACGAACAAAAGCAATCTCACCTGTATATTGATTATGTAAGAGGCTTGTATAAAGTAATGGAAAGAGTGAGAGCAAAGTATCCTAAAGTACCGATGATGCTTTGTTCAGGCGGCGGCGGAAGAGTAGACTATGGTGCTTTGAAATACTTTACAGAATTTTGGGTAAGCGATAATACAGATCCCCTGGAAAGAGTTTTTATGCAATACGAATATTCCTATTTTTTCCCAGCTATTGCACATGATAATCATGTAACTGACTGGGGAAAGCAGCCGCTTAAATTCAGAACAGATGTAGCGATGATGGGCAAGCTGGGGTTTGACATTGTAGTGAGTAAGTTAAGCGAGAATGATTTACAATTTTGTCAGCAGGCAGTGGCAAACTATAAATCAATTAGCGATGAAGTTTGGCATGGAGACTTATACAGGCTAATGAGCCCGAGAGAAAATGATTTTGCATCTTTAATGTACGTAAACAAAGATCAGAATAAAGCGGTAATGTTTAACTATCTTGTGAGTAACAGGTTTGGAGCAGGCAGCACTTTGCCGATAAAACTTAAAGGTTTGCGGGCTGATAAAAAATACTCGGTAAAGGAAATAAATCTTTATCCCGGCACAAAATCTACCCTTGCAGACACGAATATTTTTTCAGGAGATTATTTAATGACTATTGGATTTAACCCAAATGTGAATGTTAAAAGAACGAGTGTTATTCTTGAGATAAATGAAACAAGCCGATAAAGTGTAGCAGTTTCGGTTGACTTTTTTCACGCAAAGTTGCAAAGGAGCAAAGGCCCAAAAGTTTTTCTTTGCATCTTTGCCTGTGTTTTTCTTTGCGCCCGGCGTAAAAGCTGCTTAACTTGTAGTATAGTCTTTATAAAAAATCAGTAAACAAATGATACAAGATCAATCGCTTCTCATTCAAAAAGTTTTAAATACATTTCAAGCTATATATAAGGAAGAGCCAATTATAATAAGGTCTCCGGGGCGTGTAAATATTATTGGCGAACATCTTGACTACAACGAAGGTTTTGTGTTGCCTGGCGCAATTGATAAGGCGATATATATTGGTATTAGTAAAAGAAATGATGAAAAGCTTCATCTTCATTCTGTTGATTATAATGAAAATTTTACTGTTTCGCTTCAGGATATAAAACCGACAGAAACGTGGTCCACTTACATACTCGGAGTGGTTGACCAGTTAATAAAAAAAGGTTATAAAATCAGTGGTTTCAATCTTGTGCTCGACGGTGACGTTCCTGTTGGTGCCGGGCTTTCTTCTTCTGCTGCCGTAGAATGTGCTACAGCATTTGCCTTAAACGAATTGTTTTCATTAGGCCTTGAAAAAATGGAAATGGTTAAAATTTCACAGAAAGCAGAGCAGACTTTTGCAGGAGTGATGGTTGGCATTATGGATATGTTTGCAAGTATGTTTGGCAAAAAAGACCACGTTATAAAATTGGATTGCCGGTCTCTCGAATATGAATACAAACCCTTTAAACTGGAGGGATATAGTATTGTTCTTTTCAATACAAATGTGAAACATTCACTTTCTTCTTCGGAATACAATACACGCAGAAAACAATGCGAGCAGGGGGTGGCCTGGGTAAAAGAATATCATCCCGAAGTGCGGGCACTGAGAGATGTTGACATGAATATGCTCAATGAATTTGTATTGCCAAAAGATGAAATTATTTATAGAAGATGTAAATATGTTGTGGAAGAAATACAGAGATTACTTGCAGGATGTGAAGACCTGGACAGAGGTGATATAAAGGCTTTGGGGCAAAAAATGTTCAGAACGCATGAAGGGCTAAGCAAGGAATATGAAGTAAGCTGTGCGGAATTAGATTTTTTGGTGGATGCGGTTAAGGATAATGAAGCTGTTTTAGGTGCAAGAATGATGGGCGGGGGATTTGGCGGGTGCACTATAAATATAATAAAAGATGAAGCTATACAAAGCCTGCAGGAAAGACTAAGTAAAGAATATACAAAAGCAATGGGACTGGAGCTGACGACATACATAGCACAAATTGAAAATGGAACCGGAAGAATAAGATAATAAAGTATTGGTACAGAATAAAAACCATTCTGCACACAAATATATAATCGCATTATTTTATGAAGTTCACTTTATGCCTTGCTATTTATTGCGTCATTTTTACTTCTGCGTGCCAATCGCAGAACATGGTCAGTGCCGCTAATGCGTTTATAAATACATTAGACTCTGCTCAAAAAGCCCGCGCTCTTTATCCCTTCGATGCTGATGAACGATATAATTTTCATTTTTTTCCTATAGAAAACAGGAAAGGTATTTCATTTAATGAACTCACCACTTCTCAAAAGCAGGGAGCAAAAAGTCTAATCAAAACCTGCTTAAGCGAAGATGCAATGAAAAAAGTTGATGAAATAATGGGCCTTGAAAATGTTTTAAAAGAGATTGAAAATAGAAAAGCTGATGATCATTTCCGCGATTCGGGTAAATATAATTTAACTATTTTCGGATTACCCGGAAATAATACGACATGGGGATGGAGGTTTGAAGGACATCATATATGCTATAACTTTTCTGCTAAAAATAAAAAACTGGTATCCGGCACTCCCGGCTTTTTTGGAGCAAATCCTGCTATTGTTCGCAGCGGTGCGCACAAAGGCTTGCAGGTTTTGAAGGAAGAAACGGACAAGGGATTTGCATTGCTTCATGCACTAACAAAAGAGCAATTAAAAACTGCAATTATTGATACAACTGCTCCCGGCGACATCATCACTTTTATCAATAGGAAAGCTATGATTGATCATCCATCCGGCGTTCGCTATTCTAACATGACCACTGCGCAACAGGAACAATTGTTACAACTGATAAATGTTTATGTACATAGGTATACAAAATTATTTGCTGATGAAATGCTCAAAGAAATACAGCAGGCAGGATTGAACAACCTGAGGTTTGCATGGGCAGGTTTTACAGAACCTGATGCCCGTAAGCCAAACTATTATCGTATCCAGGGGCCTACGATTATTATTGAATATGATAACACCCAAAATAATGCAAACCATATTCATAGTGTTTTGAGAGACCTTAAAAATGACTTTGGGGGAGATCTTTTATTAGAACATTACCAATCAGATCATTCTAATCAATTAAAACATTTTTAGAGAAATTGCTTTTTGTATAACATCTGCTGCTATTGCTGTTGTTCCATCATTTTAAGTGTGTCAAAATAAAAATCCTGCAAGGAAAACGTATTTTCAATGCTTTTTAATTCAATAGTTTGGTTCACATCATTTGTTTCAGCAGCAAGAACCCATTTGTGATTTTCTTTGCGCCAGAGTTCTACATGTACCCGCCGGCTATCTACCATTAAATATTCAATAAGAGCAGGTATAGAGCGGTACATTTCAAATTTGCTTCCCCTGTTGTAGCCTTCAGTTACTTTAGATAAAATTTCTGCAAGTAACACCGGGTTCTTTAAGGTCATATTGTCCTGGTATTGTACATTATTACAAAACACAGATATATCAGGGTAAGTATATAATCCTGTTTCGGGAATAAAAATTCTTTGATCACTGCCAAAAGGCCTGCATCCTTTACCCCTCAATTTAATACCAAAAGCAATAATCATGTTTGAGGAAATAGCATTATGTGCCGGTAAAGCTCCAGCCATTGCTTCAGGTGTATCGCCTTCAATTTCTCCCATAGGAAAAATTTCACCCTTATAGTATTCGCTTTTGTACGGCGCCGTCAATTCCATTTGAAAATACTCCTCAACTGTATATTTTTTTTTAGGTAATGCATTCATACAAGTATCAAATGTGTAACAAAGTTACTAATTGTTAACTATGATAATAATTCTGATAAAAAATGTTATGATGTTTGATAGTTCAACTAAAGCTGATGGAAAAAGTTTAAAGCGAGATAATTGAGCCAATATCTACTTTTATTTTTCCTATAATTAATATTATGTTAAGTGAAAGATATTAAGGCTATCTTCTAAACCTAAATTAACCGTACTTTTTCTTCCAGTTTTAGCACCGATACCCTCCATGGCACACTTTCAATACGGCTGCACCCGTTTCTGATTGTTTAATCACAAAGACTGTTTGCGCTTCTGTAAACTTGCTTTTCTTCAGGGCAATTCTCCTTTTTCGGGAGGACGTCACGCTGTTCAGCAAGCGTCGATTATTTGTGGATGTGAGCGAGTAGCGGTGATTATGCTTTATAACCGTTGGCTACCAATTCAAAGAACTTTTGGTAAGCGTCGCTCATAGCTAAGTCATTCCTTTTCACGAATACAGTAGTCATCGATGACGATTCTGACGAGAGCGGAAATACCTTAACGCCTTTATATTTGTAATGGCGCTGTATGAGCGCAATGGGTAGCAGAGTTATACCAATATTATTCTCTACGGCATTTAAGATGCCTTCCAACGTATCCATTTCAATCAACGAGACTTTATTTACTTCCCAGTCTGTAATGATGAGTTCAAAGTGTTTGCGGTACGAACAGCCGTCGCTGAAGACGATCAATTTTAATTTCTTTTTGGTACGCTTTAGTTGCTCATACGAGGAAACCAGTGTGGAAGTAACAATTCCTAATTCTTCCGTTAGAATGGGCTGTACTGTTAAACGTTCGTCAGCTATATTTCCGGCGACAAATGCTCCGTCTAACTTGCAGGCCAAGACCTCTTTGATCAGTCCGGAAGTTGTACCGGTTTTGATTTTAAACTCCACTTCCGGGTAATCTTCACTAAAAGCTTGCAAAATGCCCGGAACTCGTAATGCAGCTGTTGTATGGATACAACCAATCTTTACCATGCCCTTAAGGGACTGATCTGCGCCTGCGATAGTCCTTTTTGTGTTATCGAGCAATAACAAAATTTCTTTAGCTGTCTTCAGCAACTCGGCTCCGGCTTCAGTCAGCGTAATCGTTCTGGACGTACGTTCAAAAAGCCGGGTATTAAACTCTGTTTCCAGGAATTTGATTCTCGCTGTAACATTAGACTGAACGGTATTCGTCGCTGCTGCCGCTTTGGTAAAACTGCTATGTTCGGCTACAGATTGAAAGATGACGAGGTCGTTAACTTGCATATTCTACCATTAATAATGATACAAATGTATCATTATTAATGGTTTTTAATAGTTGATGGTAGCGTATAATTTTACACCATGGAAAGAACGATGAAATTGAAAGCTCAAAATGGATCATTGGTTCCGGCAATGACCGGCTTTGTTACCTTGCTCGTCAGTAACGGTATTGGACGCTTCGGTTATCCGCCGCTTATTCCGGCATTAGTAGATGCCAAATGGTTTTCTGTCGTCCAGGCCGATTACCTTGGCGCAGCAAACCTGACAGGTTACATTATAGGTTCTATATGCGGAACGCTGCTCAACAGGTATGTTCCATCAGTGACGCTGATCAGAACCATGCTATTGCTTACAGCTGCTTCATTCGTGTTATGTGCTTTCCCCTTTGCTTATCCATTGTATTTCCTCATTAGGCTATTGGCTGGCTTTGCAGGAGGTGTCATTATGGTCATCACCGCACCGACTATCTTTAAACACACGTCGCCTGATCGTAAAGGCATTATTGGCGGCATCATATTTTCAGGTGTAGGTATTGGTATAGCGCTCGCAGGTACTATTATTCCTTTTTTGGTTCAACACGGGTTACAAATTACCTGGTTAACATTTGGTGGCTTGTCTCTCTTGCTGACCTTACTTATCTGGAAAGGATGGCCCGAAGGCAGCAATGAAAAACATGCCCAGAAGTCGAGCCATTCACCCCACAGCAACAAACATGTACTATGGTCAGGGGCTATCATCTTCCTGATGTTATCCTATGCATGTAACGCCGTCGGATTTGTACCACATACTGTTTTTTGGGTAGATTTTATCAGCAGAGGCCTGCACAAAGGTATTGAAGAAGGTACGCGCTTTTGGGTATTGTTAGGTTTGGCTGCTGCAATTGGCCCGATTCTGACAGGGGCGATTGCCGATAGAATAGGCTTTGCCAAAAGTATACGGATAAGCCTGCTAATCAAAGCAATCGGTGTAATACTGCCGTTGATATCAACATCAAACTGGAGTTTGGCCCTATCAAGTATTTTTGTAGGCAGCTTAGCACTGGGCATCAGTTCATTAGCCGCAGGCAGGACCGCCGAATTAGTCGGGCATGGACAACAAAAGCAGGTTTGGAGCCGTATGACCGTGGTATTTTCAATAACGCATGCTGGTACTGCCTACTTGTTATCCTTTCTGTTTTCAGTGGAGCATTCATATCTGTTGCTTTTCCAAATTGGGGCCGCAACATTACTTGCGGGGAGTATTTTAGATTATCTTTCCACTAAATTCGTAAAACACTGATACGAACAAAATACTTCGTACAAAAATCAATTTTTTAAATCATGTGGTATAATACAAGAGTAACACAATTGTTAGACATCAAATACCCTATTATGTTAAGTAAAATTACAGCCAAGCTATATCACCTCATAAAATCCCTCCTCCTTCGCTTCCAGTCAATTCTCGAAATAAAATAAAAAGAGCTACCAATTCGATAGCTCTTTTTATAAAAAATTACATTCAGCTTTTAAAACGGGTGCATCCCAAATTGTCGTTTTCTAAAAATAGTTTAAATTTGGGAAACCAAACGTTTACCGCCATGACTAAAGAAGAATATCTTGCCTTAGCATCCGAGAAGTACGATGAGTTGCAAGCCCTCAA
>JAABUT010003717.1_pt1 | contig 12754 bp, 12 predicted proteins | sample 5559281 | NCBI WGS metagenome assembly JAABUT01 (sample SAMN10711880, study PRJNA513359) | rock metagenome | isolation source: Antarctica rocks | place: Antarctica: Victoria Land, Ricker Hills nord | collected 2016-01-04
AACGCCAGCACCCGCAGCGGCCGCGGCCAACGCGCGTTCGAATGCGCGACCTGTCCCTGGTCCGTTGTCACCCGGCCTCCTGTGCCGTGCCACCGTGGCACAAGGCGATCAGTGCCATCATGACACGAAACGCCGGCACTGTCGTCACATGACCGAGGTGGTCACATACGGGTTGTAGCCGCCGTCAGCGCGACGCCCGCTTCATGACCGGCATGCTGCGCAGCACGGCCAGGCCTTGCTGCAGCTGGAAGTCGGTGTCCGGCTTGAGCGGATCGAAGGCGGGCTGGCCTTCCGGCGGCAGCCGCGGGATGTCCTTGGCGACGGCAGGCAGGTCGTTGCGTGCCGGTGCGGTGTTCTGCGGCGTGCCGCCGGTGTTGCGCAGCGCACCCTTCAGGTCGGCTTCGCGGGTCGGGCCGAAGGTCGGCGCCTCGACGCGGCTGGCCTGCACCTCGATGTCCGGGATGATCCCCAGGCCCTGGATGGACCGGCCGCTCGGCGTGTAGTAGCGCGCCGTGGTCAGCCGCATGGCGCCGTTGCCGGGCAGCGGTATGACCGTCTGCACGCTGGCCTTGCCGAAGCTGCGGGTGCCCAGCACCACGGCGCGGCGATGGTCCTGCAACGCGCCGGCGACGATCTCGCTGGCCGAGGCCGAGCCGCCGTTGATCAGCAGCACGATGGGCAGGCCGCCGGTGATGTCGCCGCCCTTGGAGTTCCAGCGCTGGCCGTCCTCGGTGTGGCGCGCCCGGGTGGAAACGATCTCGCCGCGCTCCAGGAAGTCGTCGCTGACCGCCACGCCCTGGTCGAGCAGGCCGCCAGGGTTGTTGCGCAGGTCGAGGATGACGCCGCGCAGCTTGTCGCCGGATTCCGTGCGCAGCTGCTGGAAGGCGCGGCGGATGCTGGCGTCGGCCTGCTCGGAGAAGCTGGTGACGCGCAGATAGGCGATGTTGCCGCCCTCAAGGCGGGACTTCACCACCTGGATCTTGATGACCTCGCGGTTCATCGACAGCTCGATCGGGGTGGCGGTGCCCTCGCGGCGGATCGTGATGGAGATTTTCGTGTTCGGGGCGCCGCGCATCTTGTCGACCGCGTCGTTCAGGCTGATGCCCTGCACAGTCTGGCCGTCGAGCTGGGTGATGAGGTCGCCGGCCTTGACGCCGGCGCGGCTGGCCGGGGTGTCGTCGATCGGGCTGATGACCTTGATGTAGCCGCCTTCCTGGCTGACCTCGATGCCGAGGCCGCCGAACTCGCCGCGGGTCTGCACCTGCATGTCGCGGAAGGACTTCACGTTCATGTAGCTGCTGTGCGGGTCCAGCCCGGTCAGCATGCCGTTGATGGCGTTCTCGATCAGCTCGCGGTCGTTGACGGGCTCGACATATTCGGCGCGCACCCGCTCGAACACGTCGGCGAACAGGTTCAGCAGGCGGTAGGTGTCGGCCTTGCTGGCGTCCTGCGCGAAGGCACGTGGGAACAGCTGGGCGCCGATCCGGCGCTGCACCACATCGGAGATCGGCAGGGCGGTCACGCCGGCGGTGAAGGCGGCGCCGATCAGCAGGCCCGTACGTAGCTTCATCTGCGAAACCCTCCGCGCCGCGGCATGCTGCCCGCGCAACCATGAACAGATAATGTCACCTGCATGGACTCCTAGCCTGCTCGTCCATTTTTAGCACGCAAGAAACGACCCGGGTTCACCGCCTGGCCGTTCAGCCGCAGCTCGACATACAGCAGCGGCCGGCTGGCGGATGCGCGCGGGTCCCATCCCGGCATGACGCCCACCGGCGCGCCAGTCCGCACCGACTGCCCGACCTGCGCGTCTAGCCGGTCGAACCCGGACAGCACGAAGTGGTAGCCGCCGCCGCAGTCCACGATCAACAGCAGCCCGAAGCTGCGGAACGGGCCGGCGAACACCGCCCGCCCGCCGCAGGGCGACACCACGCGGGCACCCGGCGCCACCTGGTAGGACACGCCGGACGCCGGCCCGGCCTCGGTGGCGTCGCCGAAGGCGTGCATCACCGACCCGCTGACCGGCGCCGCGATGTCGTCGTCGGCCGCCAGGCCCGGACCGGCGGGGCGGGCGATGGCGGCCTGGCGGCCGCGCGCGACGGCGGCGTCGGCTTCCCGGTGGCGGCGGGTGGCGGCGGCCGCCTCGCGCCTGGCCTCGGCCTCGGCGGCGCGGCGGTCCTCCTCGATGCGGGCGATGGCGGCGCGCAGGGTGTCCGCGCGGGCGGCTTCGGCGGCGGCGCGGCGTGAAGCGTCGGCGGCGTCGTCCTCCGCGGCACGGCGGTCCTGGCGGGTGTGGCGCAGCTGTGTGTCCAGGCTCGCGCTGGCGTCGCGCTGGGCGGTCCGGGCGGCGGACAGGGCCGGCAGCTCGCGGTCGATCCGCGCCTGCAAATCGGTCAGATGGTTCTGTTCGGCGCGGATCGACGCCGCCTCCTGTTCCAGCCTGCGGGCGATCCCGCGCAGCACCAGCACGCCGCGCACGGCCTGTTCGGGCGGCTGCGGCACCGCCAGCAGCGTTTCGGCCGGGAACAGCCGCAGCCGCTGCACCAGCGGCAACAGCGGCAGCATGTCCGCCGAACGCGCGGCCAACCGTGCCGCGGCCTCGCGCTGGCCGTCGGCGAGGGTGCGGATGCGCTCGGAGACGTCCAGGGTCGCGGCCTCGGTCGCACGCAGGCGGGCGAGGGCGGTTTCCTGCTGCTGCGCCAGCGCCTTTTCCTGGGTGCGGGCGGCCTCGGCCTGGGACCGGGCGGCCTGCATCACCTCCAGCTCGGCGGCGCGGGCGCGCTCGGCCTCGCGCAGCTGCCGGGCTGTCGGCGGTGCCGCCAGCGCCATCGACAGCGACGCCAGCGTTGCCGCCATCAGCATGGGCAGCGACCAGATGGGCACCGATCGGCTTGCGTGTCCCCGCGCCGTGGGGTTCACGCAGGCTTGGCCGTCAACGCTCGGCCGGTCATCTCCGGCGGCTGCGGCAATCCCATCAGGTGCAGCAGGGCCGGCGCGATGTCGGCCAGCCTGCCGTCGTGCAGGGTTTCGCCGGGGCGGCCGGCCAGCATGACCGGCACCTTGTTGGTGGTGTGGGCGGTGTGCGGCGCGCCGGTCACCGGGTCGCGCATCAGCTCGGCGTTGCCGTGGTCGGCGGTCACCAGCAGGGCGCCGCCGCGCGCCGCCAAGGCGTCCGCGATGCGGCCGAGGCCGTGGTCGACGGTCTCCACGGCGCGGATGGCGGCGAGGAGGTTGCCGGTGTGGCCGACCATGTCCGGGTTGGCGAAGTTCAGCACCAGCAGGTCGTAGCGGCCGGAGCCGATCGCCTCCACCGCGCGGTCGGTCAGCTCGGGCGCGGACATCTCCGGCTGCAGGTCGTAGGTGGCGACCTTGGGCGACGGCACCATCACGCGGTCCTCGCCGGGATTGGGGGTTTCGATGCCGCCGTTCAGGAAGTAGGTGACGTGCGGGTATTTCTCGGTCTCGGCCAGGCGGACCTGCGTGCGCCCGGCGGCGGCGACCACCTGGCCGAGCAGGTTGGTCATCACCACCGGGGCGAACAATGCCGTCATGTGCGGCGCCAGCGCGTCGCTGTAGCGGGTCATGCCGGCGGCGGCGGCCAGCTTCAGCACGCGCGGGCGGGGGAAACCGTCGAAATCCGCGTCGACCATCGGCGCCAGGATCTCGCGGGCGCGGTCGGCACGGTAGTTGAAGCACAGCACGCCGTCGCCGTTTCGCATGCCGCGGTAGTCGCCGATGACGGCGGGGATGATGAACTCGTCGCTGACGTCGTGGCCGTAGGCGTCGTCCACGGCGCTGGCGGCATCGGCGAAGCGCGGCCCCTCGGCCTCGGCCATGGCGAAATAGGCGCGCGACACCCGTTCCCAGCGGTGGTCGCGGTCCATGGCGTAGTAGCGGCCGCTGACGGTGGCGATGCGCACGGCGGGCGGCAGGCTGGCGGCCAGCGCCTCCAGGTCCTGGGCGGCCGAGCGCGGCGCGGTGTCGCGGCCGTCGGTGAAGACGTGCATCAGGGTGGGCACGCCGGCGCGGACCAGCACGCGGGCGAGTGCGACGGCGTGGTCGCGGTGGGCGTGCACGCCGCCGGTCGAGGCCAGGCCCATCAGGTGACAGGTGCCACCGGACGCCTTCAGCGCGTCGATCAGGCCGGTCAACGCCGGCAGCCCGGCCAGCGAGCCGTCGGCGACGGCGTGGCCGACGCGCGGCAGGTCCTGCATCACCACCCGGCCGGCGCCGATGTTCAGGTGGCCGACCTCCGAGTTGCCCATCTGGCCGGCGGGCAGGCCGACATCCAGGCCGCTGGTGCGCAGGAACGCGTGCGGCCCGGCAGCCCACAGCCGGTCGAAGTTGGGCGTCGAGGCCTGGCGCACGGCGTTGTCGGCGCTGTCCTCGCGCCAGCCCCAGCCGTCCAGGATCACCAGCATCACCGGGGTCTTCTCGGTCATCTCGCGGCGGGCCTTTCGTTGCTCGCGCGCAGACTAGCCCGGCCGGTCGCCGCGGTGATAGGGATGGCCGGCGGCGATGGTGCGGGCACGGAACAGCGCCTCGGCCAGCATCACCCGCGCCAGCATGTGCGGCCAGGTCATGCGGCCGAGCGACAGCACGTGGTCCGCCCGCGCGATCACCGGGCCGTCCAGGCCTTCGGCGCCACCGATGATGAAGCACACGGGTTTGCCGGCATCGAGCCACCGGGTCAGCGACGCCGCCCATCCCGCGCTGTCCGGCGCGTTGCCGCCGAGGTCGAGCGCCACGGCGATCGCTCCGGCCGGCAGGGCGGCCAGCAACGCGGCACCCTCGCGCCGCTTGATCTCGGGGCCGCTGCCGCGTGCCTCGGCGATTTCGGTGACGACCATAGGCGGACGGAGGCGGGCGGCGTAGCGGGCGAACAGCTCGGCCTCCGGGCCGCGGCCGATCCGTCCGACAGCCAGCAGGCGCAGTTCAGCCAGCGGTGCCCGACTCGCCCTCGCGCGGGTCGTCGGCCGCCGTCTCGGGCTGGTCGTCCAGCTCGGTGCCCCACATGCGTTCCAGGCCGTACATCTCGCGCGCCTCGGGCTTGAACAGATGGATGATGATGTCGCCGGCATCGATCAGCACCCAGTCCGAGCCGCCGGAACCCTCGATCTGGATGCGCTTGAGGCCGGCTTCCTCAAGCTTGTCCTCCAGGTGGGTGGCCATGGCGGTGATCTGCCGGTCGGCCAGGCCGGTGGCGATCACCATGCGGTCGGCGAAGGTCGCACGGCCTTCCAGGTCGATGACGGCGACGCGCTCCGCCTTGTCGTCCTCCAGGCTGGCGACGATGATCTTCTGGATCTCCTCAAGGCGGGAGGACGGCAGCTTCTTGCGGGCGGCGGGAACGCGCGGCGCCTTCGGCCCGGCGGCGGCGGTCTTCTTGCGCGGCGTGCCGGGGGGGGCGGCCAGAGCGGCGGACGCGGCAGCCGTCATCCGGGCGCGCAGGGCGGCGCGCTGGCGCGGGGGTGCCGCCGGGTCGGTCGGTGCTGAAGGCGGCTTCCTGGCGATGGCGTCAAACTCCTGTGGCAACGGGACGGGCGGCGGTGCCGGACATGGCGTCGAACGGCCTGGCCGAAAGGCGGAGGGCGGTGGCGGACGCGGCGTTCTGGCGCGCGCCCAGGAACACCCAGGCCGGCGGCGGCATCGCGGCCAGGGCCGGCGCGGCCTGGGCGCCGCGCCGGGCGGCGTGCAGCCGGCGCGCGGCCAGGCCCGCCAACGCCCGGTGATTGTAGGTAGGTCGCGGCAGCACGGCAAATGCGACCTGCGCCACGATGCGCCGCCAACGCCGCCACGACGGCAGCTGCACCAGGTTGTCAGCCCCCATCAGCCAGACGAAGCGTACCCGTGGGAAGCGTTGGCGCAGGATGCTGACGGTATCCACGGTGTAGCGCGTGCGCAGCAACCGTTCGATGTCGGTCGCCACCACCCGCCGGCCGTCGGCGACCGTGCGCGCCGCGGCCAGGCGGACCGGCAGCGCCGCCATGCCGGCCGTCGGCTTCAGCGGGTTGCCGGGCGACACCAGCAGCCAGACCTGATGCAGCCGCAGCCGCCGGCGCGCTAGCCGCGCCACGTGCAGGTGGCCGGCATGGGCCGGGTTGAACGATCCGCCCAGCAGGCCCACGCGTGTCCGGCGGCTGTCGCCAAAGCGTGGCAGCAGGCCGGCGGCGTGGGGCACGGTCAGGCGCGCACCTGGCCGGCGCCGGTGATCATGTAACGAAAACCGGTCAGCTGCTCCAGCCCGACCGGGCCGCGGGCGTGGATGCGGCCGGTGGCGATGCCGATCTCGGCGCCGAAGCCGAACTCCGCGCCGTCGCAGAACTGCGTGGAAGCGTTCCAGATGCCGACGGCGCTGTCGATGTGGTTAAGGAAGTGCGTCGCCACGGCCACGTCGGCGGTGACGATGGCATCGGTGTGCTCGCTGCCGTGGCGGCGGATGTGGGCGATGGCGGCGTCCACGCCGTCCACCACCGCCACCGACAGGACGGCGTCCAGCCATTCGGTGTCGAAGTCGGCGGCGTCGGCCAGCGGCAGCGACGGCACGATGGCGTGGGCGCGGGCGTCGGCGCGGAAGCCGCAGCCCAGCGCGCGCAGGTCTTCCACGATCAGCGGCAACAGGGTGAGCGCGATGGCGGCGTCGATCAGCAGCGTCTCGGTGGCGCCGCAGACGCCGGTGCGGCGCATCTTGGCGTTGGCGACGATCGCGCGCGCCATCAGAGGCTCGGCGGCAGCGTGGATGTAGGTGTGGCACAGGCCCTCGGCATGGGCCAGCACCGGCACCCGCGCCTCCGCCTGCACCCGGGCCACCAGGCCTTTGCCGCCGCGCGGGATGATGAGGTCGATCTGGCCGGCAGCGGCCAGCATGGCGGCGACATAGGCGCGGTCGGTGGCTGGCGGCACCTGCACCGCATTCACGGGGGCACCGGCCGCCAGCAGCCCGGCGCGCATGGCCTGGTGGATGGCCGCGGCCGAACGGAAGCTGTCGGAGCCGCCGCGCAGGATGACCGCGTTGCCGGACTTCAGGCACAGCCCAGCGGCGTCGGCGCCGACGTTGGGCCGGCTTTCGTAGATCATGCCGATCACCCCGATCGGGGCCGGAACCCGGCGGATGCGCAGCCCGTTCGGCCGCGTCCAGTCCGCCAGCACGCGATCCAGCGGATCGGGCAGTTCGGCGATGTCGTCCAGCCCCTGCGCCATCGCGGCGACCCGGTCCGGCGTCAGCGCCAGCCGGTCGCGGAAGGCGGCGGAGCCTTCGCCGGCATCGAAGGCGAGGAGGTCCAGCGCGTTGGCGGCGACGATTTCTTCGCCGTTGCGGCGCAGCGACGCCGCGGCCTCATGCAGAGCGGCGTCGCGAACGGACGGCGGCAGGCGCGTTAGTTCAGCCGAGGCGGCGCGTGCCCGCGTTGCCGCATCGCGCAGCCAGGAGGTGGCCTCGGTGGCGTCGACATGCATCGCCATGCTCCCTGTCAGCGGCCCAGCAGCACCAGGTCGTCGCGGTGGACCAGAACGTCGCGCCCGCGCCAGCCCAGGATTTCGGCGATCTCGGCCGAGCGGTGGCCGATGATGCGCGTGGCGTCGGCGCTGGCATAGGCGGTCAGGCCGCGGCCCAGAATTTCACCGCCCGGCCCGCGCAGCTCCACCGCGTCGCCGCGTTCGAAGCTGCCGTGCATGGCGCGCACTCCGGCGGGCAGCAGCGACGAGCCTTCGGCCAGCGCACGTACGGCGCCGGCGTCGACGGTGAAGCTGCCCTGCGGCTCCAAGGTGCCGAGAATCCAGCGCTTGCGGGCGGTGCGGCCCTCGGGGGCGGCCAGGAACCAGGTGCAGCGGGCACCTTCGGCCAGCGCCCGCAACGGGTGGTCGACATGGCCCTGGGCGATGGCCATGGCGCAGCCGGCGCCGGTGGCGATGCGGGCGGCGACCAGCTTGGTGCGCATGCCGCCGCTGGAATAGCCGGGCGGGGGGTCGCCGCCCATCGCCTCGATCCCGGGGGTGATCGCCTCGACGACGGGCAGGTGGATGGCGGCCGGGTCGCGTCTGGGGTCGGCGGTGTACAGGCCGTCGATGTCGGACAGCAGCACAAGCTGGTCGGCCTGCACCATCTCGGCGACGCGCGCGGCCAGCCGGTCGTTGTCGCCGAAGCGGATTTCGGCGGTGGCGACGCTGTCGTTCTCGTTGATGACCGGGATGCAGGACAGCTCCAGCAAGGTGGTCAGGGTGGCGCGCGCGTTCAGGTAGCGGCGGCGGTCCTCGCTGTCGTCGAGCGTCAGCAGCAATTGCGCGGCGGTCAGGCCGTGGCCCTGCAGCGCCTCCGTCCAGGCCTGCGCCAGGCGGATCTGGCCGACCGCGGCGGCGGCCTGCTTTTCTTCCAGCCGCAAGGTCCTGCGGGTCAGGTTGAGTGAGCGGCGGGCCAGCGCGATGGCGCCGGAACTGACCACGATCACGTCGGTGCCGCGGGCGCGCAGTCTGGCGATGTCCTCGGCGACGCCGCACAGCCATTCGGTGCGCGGTTCGGCACGGTCAGGGTCGACCAGCAGGGCGCTGCCGATCTTGACCACCAGGCGGCGGGCGGCGTCGATCCGCGGGGTCATCGCGCGCGGTGCTGCTGGATCGCGTTCCACAGCGCCCGCAGGGCTTCCGGCACACCGTGGCCGGCGACACCGGAGATGACGAACACCGGCGCGCCCGACGCCTTTGCCAATGCGGCCTTGCGCGAGGTGATCTCCCGCGGGGTCATCGCGTCGGACTTGTTGAGCGCGATGATCTCGGGCTTTTCGTCCAGCCCGCCACCATAGGCGCGCAGCTCCTCGCGCACCGTGCGCCAGGCGCGGACGACGTTGCCGGCGGCGCCGTCGACCAGATGCAGCAACACCGCGCAGCGTTCCACGTGGCCCAGGAAACGGTCGCCCAGGCCGGCGCCTTCGTGTGCGCCGGCGATCAGGCCGGGGATGTCGGCGATCACGAACTCCTGGGTGATCGACAGCCGCACCACGCCGAGCTGCGGGTGCAAGGTGGTGAACGGGTAGTCGGCGATCTTCGGGCGGGCGGCGGAGACCACTGACAGGAAGGTGGACTTGCCGGCATTCGGTAGCCCGACCAGGCCGGCATCGGCGATCAGCTTCAGGCGCAGCCATACCCAACGCTCCTCGCCGGGCCAGCCCTTGTCGGCGCGGCGCGGCGCGCGGTTGGTGCTGGTTTTGAAATGGGCGTTGCCGAAGCCGCCGTCGCCGCCGCTGAGCAGCACCACGCGCTTGCCGGGCACATCGAGGTCGGCGAGCATGGTTTCCTGGTCGTTGTCGAAGATCTGCGTGCCGACTGGCACCTTGATCAGCACGTCGTCCGCACCTGCCCCGGTGCGGTCCGAGCCGGCGCCGTTGCCGCCCTTGCGGGCACGGAAATGCTGGGTGTAGCGGAAGTCGATCAGGGTGTTGAGATTCTGCACCGCCTCGAACTCGACGTTGCCGCCGCGGCCGCCCATGCCGCCGTCGGGGCCGCCGAACTCGATGAAGCGTTCGCGCCGGAACGCCACGACGCCGTCGCCGCCGTCACCGGACCGCAGATAGATCTTGGCCTGGTCGAGGAATTTCATGGGGCTTTACGAACGCGGATGACGTGTGAACGAAAAGGGGGCCGGCTTGCGCCGACCCCCGTGATCCAGGCCTGGTCGGGATTCGGTCTATTCGGCGGCGATCGGCAACGGGGTGGCAAGAGGGGGGGTCACCGACACCTGCACGCGGCCCTGAGCGCGGGTTTCGAACTTCACCTGGCCTTCAATCAGCGCGAAGATGGTGTGGTCCTTGCCGAGGCCGACGTTGCGGCCGGGCTTCACCGCGGTGCCGCGCTGGCGGATGATGATGTTGCCGGGGATGACGGCCTCGCCACCGAACTTCTTCACGCCAAGACGGCGGCCGGCGGTGTCGCGGCCGTTGCGGGACGAGCCGCCAGCTTTCTTGTGTGCCATCGGTCCTTCTCCTTATGCAGCCAAGATTTCGGAAATGCGCAGCACGGTGACGTGCTGGCGGTGGCCGTTCTTGCGCCGGCTGTTCTGGCGGCGGCGCTTCTTGAATATGATGATCTTGTCCAGACGGTCCTGCGCGATGACGGTGGCGGTCACCGAGGCGCCGGCCACGACGGGCGCGCCGATGGTGACGCTGCCGGCGGTGCCGACGGCCAGGACATCGGTGAGGGTGATGGTGCTGCCGGCCTCGCCTTCCAGCTTCTCGACCTTGACCACGTCGTTGGCGGCGACGCGGTATTGTTTTCCGCCGGTGCGGATCACTGCGAACATCGGCTTTGCTATCCTGTCGGTCGTTCTGTGGCGGCGGCGCGGACGTACGGCCGGGGTTCCGGCTTGCGCGAAGGCGGGGTTATAGCGCGGCCCGTGCCGGAGTCAATCCGAATGCCGCCGCAGAGCTATCGCCTGCGATCAAGCCGGGCGCAGCCAGGGCGGCTTGCGTGGAGGGGGGTCGGGCGTCACCCCGGGGGGTTGGCCGGTGAAGGCGGCCCAGATCAGCGAGATGGCGGATTGTGGCTCGGGCGGCGGGGCGGGCTTGGCTGCGCGCGATTTGGGAGCCGGTTTCCCGGCTGCGGACGGGAGAGCCAGGCTGCCCTCGGGTGTGATCACCAGCAAGCGGCAGAGCGGGTGCAGGATGCGGCCGGCTTCCGGGGCGGCGGCCAGGAGCGTCGCCCTTTGCGGGTCGGCGAGCAGGGCCTGAAGCTGGCTGCCCGTAGCACGCCGCTTCCCCCGGCAGCAGGCGGATCAGCCAGGCCTGGCTGCGCGGCAGGCGCAGGCCGGCGGCCGGTGCCTTGCGGGCGGGTGCTGTGGAAGCGGGGCGGGTGCGCTGGCGGCGGCAGCCTTCTGCAGCCCGGCGACGATGAGCGTCAGCCAGTGCGCCAAGGGGGTGAAGGAGAAGGGCAAACTCATTGCGGAAGAACACCACATCGACCGCGGCGGCGCAGGGAAATGTTCCTGAAATGTTCCGAGTTCTGGCTTGCTTCACGCGATCGCCTTGCCGCCGGAGTGCGAACGGCGGCGTTGCAGGAAGGCCGGCCTACCCTTATAAGGCGCAGCCGCTTGGAGAGGTGCCAGAGTGGTCGATCGGGGCGGTCTCGAAAACCGTTGAGCGTGCAAGCGTTCCGTGGGTTCGAATCCCACCCTCTCCGCCAATCCCCTGTTCATCACCATCCGCAGATGAACACATGGGACCGACTATTCCCTTGAAATGCCCTAGAACTCCTGATTTTGCGGGTTGCTCTATCCACGGCTGTTCGCTTGCGTTCGCATCCAACCCCTCATAGTGTTAGGGGACGCACCAGGGGACCGTCTTGATGCGGTGGAGTGTTCCCGTTTGCCACACAAGTCCAACGCCCTGACCGCAGCGGTGGTGAAGAACGCCAAACCCGGCCGCTACGGCGATGGCAACGGGTTGTACCTGTTCGTTCGGTCGCCACAAGCGCGGTTCTGGCTGTTCCGGTACACCATGCCGGGCAGCAAGATGCGGGAGATGGGCTTGGGCCGGGCCGGTGGCGGTTCCGCAGACGTCACACTGGCCGAGGCGCGTGCCAGGGCGGCGGCGCTGTTCAAGCTGGTGCGGGCCGGCACCGATCCCCTGGCCAAGCGTGACGCGGACAACGCGGCAGCCAAGGCCACGGCGCACGATGCCGCGACGCGGGCGGTGACGTTCCGCACCGTGGCGGATCGCTACCTGACTGCCCATCATGCGAGTTGGCGCAACCCCAAGCACCGGCAGCAATGGGCGAACACGCTGGAGACTTATGCTTACCCGCACATGGGCGACCTGCCGGCGGGCGAGGTGGCCACGGCGCACGTACTGGCAGCATTGGAGCCGATCTGGACGACCAAGCCAGAAACCGCAGCGCGGGTGCGGGGGCGGATAGAAGCTGTTCTGGACTACGCCAAAGCCATCGACCTGCGGCAGGGGGAGAACCCTGCCCGATGGAAGGGGCATCTGTCGCAGACGCTTCCGGCCCGCGGCAAGGTGGCCCCCGTGGAACATCACGCCGCTTTGCCGTGGAAGGACGTAGGCGCCTTCCTGGCAGCGCTGCGGGGGCAGGCTGGCATCGCCGCCCGGACGCTGGAATTCACCATCCTGACGGCCGCCAGGACCGGAGAAGTGCTTGGCGCGCGATGGTCGGAGATGGACCTGGACGCGAAGCTGTGGACCGTGCCGGCCTCGCGCATGAAGGCGGGGCGTGAACACCGGGTGCCGCTGTCCGAGCCGGCGCTGGCGGTGCTGGACGCCATGGCGAAGCTGCGCACCATTGATGGCCTGGGCGCGGTCGTGTTCCCTGGCGGACGCGACGGCATGGCCTTGTCCATCATGGCGATGACGATGGTGCTGCGCCGGATGAAGCGGGGTGACCTGACCGTGCATGGCTTTCGCAGCACGTTCCGTGACTGGACCGCCGAGACTACAGCCTTCCCGCGCGAGGTGGCCGAGGCGGCGCTGGCGCACACGCTGGGCGACAAGGTAGAAGCGGCTTACAGGCGCGGCGACCTGTTCAATAAACGACGGCACCTGATGGATGATTGGGCTGACTTCTGCACAGCACCCGATGTCGAGCCGGTGGGCAACGTGGTGCCGTTGCTGCAAGGATGAACACACCGGCGGAGGCTAGGCTGCCCAGCCGAACGCTGGGAAGTCCGCCCCAGCTGCCCCTACTGACGCCGGAAGCGGAGCCTCATGCGGAGTGCGCTGAGTGACCAAAAAAGCCGACCATGTGTCGATGAGGC
>JAABUT010003719.1_pt1 | contig 12751 bp, 9 predicted proteins | sample 5559281 | NCBI WGS metagenome assembly JAABUT01 (sample SAMN10711880, study PRJNA513359) | rock metagenome | isolation source: Antarctica rocks | place: Antarctica: Victoria Land, Ricker Hills nord | collected 2016-01-04
CGCCGATGGCCTCACCCCACTAGACCTCGTGCTGTTCAACGCCACCGCCGACGCCTACGGCGGCTGACTCAGTCCCCCGAACCACAACACCGCGGACCGCCCGTCCGAGCAGGTCAGCCAGGTTTCGGTACGCCTCCAAGAGCGCCGCTCTGGCCGTACCGAAACCGACCGGTTTCGGGACGTGTGACGGAGGGCTTCCCGGCTGGCGCGGTTTCCGGTACGGCGGTGGTCGCTGGTTGAGGTCTAGCTGGATCGGGCGGGTCCACCACGACACGAACGTCAGTGAGGCCGGATGCCGGTGCGGCCGCGGTACTGCCCGACCTAGTCGTGGACCTAGAGGAGATCAGCTCGTCGGCCGCCGCCCACGCGCCGCGCGGCGACACGAGGACCCTGTGGCGCCAGTTCGGCGTGGTGGACGGGTCAGTACTGGAGCGATCCGCACCCGGACGGGTGGCTGACCGCGCCGTAGAGCTCCGGGCGTCGGTCGCCCATCAGGTCGGCGTGCTCGGTCAGGCGTTTGGTGCGCGAGGCGAGCAGGTCCAGCTCCGCCCACGCGGTCCCGGGGCCGGCGCCCGCGGCGTCGAGCACCCAACCGTCCGCTCCTACCACGGAGGTGCCCTCATTCCAGTCCACCCCGCGCTCGGTGCCGCAGCGGTCGGCGCAGACGATCGCGACGTGGTTCACCCGAGCGGCGCCCATGGCGATGACCACCTCGGGCGCCCGCTCGCCCTCGGGGTGGTCCACACGCGGCCAGTTCGTCGGCACGGCGATCAGGTCCGCCCCGGCCAGCGCAGCGGTGCGGACCCACTCGGGGAACTCGAGGTCGTAGCAGACCATCGCCGCGATGCGCCCGTGGGCAGTCTCTACCACTGGCGGCGGCGCGGCGCCGGGGGTGAACACCAGGTGCTCGCGGTCCCACAGGTGCGCCTTGCGGTAGACCGCGCGCACCCCCGAGGCGTCGACGACGGCGGCGCTGTTGTACAGGCGACCGTCCTCGCCGGCCTCGCAGAAGCCGCCGACGACCACCGAGCCGTCGCGCCGCGCGCACTCACGTGCCCACCCGGCCAGGACGGGGGAGCCGGCGCCGATCGCCACCGAGCGGGCGTCGTCGGCGTCGGCGAAAACGTAGCCGGAGGTGACCAGCTCGGGCAGCACCACGACATCGGCGCCGGCGTCCAGGGCGGCGGCCACCGCGCCCGTCGAGCGCCGCGCGTTGCCCTGCAGGTCCAGCAGCACCGGGGCGACCTGGCAGGCCGCGACCCGGGTCCGAGCGGTCATCGCGCGGGCTCCGGGCCAGCGTCGGGCAGCGCCTCGGGGGCGTCGACCGACGCCTGGGAGGCGTCCAGGCTGGCGCGCACCCGCCCCGACAGCCCCGGCAGCAGGGACAGGACCACCCCGAGGACCAGCCAGGTGAGCACCACGTAGGGGAACCACGAATATGGTGCGGCGAGGCCGGTGACGTTGCGGCTGATCGTGTACAGCACCAGCGCCATGGCCAGCACCGGCACGACGACCTGCCAGGCCGGTGCCCGCCGCGGCCCGAGGAAGAAGAACCGCAGCGCACCCGCGGTGGCCAGCACGTAAGCCGCCAGCAGCGCGATGGTGCCCACGGTCAGGGCGTAGAACGTGGCGCTGAGCGTCCCGGAGGAGACCACAACCCGTTCGAGCAGCGCCACGACCAGCGCCAGCGCGCCGGACACGACCAGGGCAGTGCTCGGGGCCCCGGTGGGTGAGAGGCGGGCGATCGGCAGCGAGCTGCCGGAGTCGCGCGCCAGGGCGAACAGGATGCGGCCGGCGGCCGACAGGGTGCCCAGGAAGATCGCGAACAGGCTGACCACGGCGGCCAGGGTCAGCAGGTCGCCCAGCCACGGCCCGACGTAGGCGCGTCCGAGATCGCCGTAGGGCGCCCCCGCGCCGACGAAAGAGTTGACCCCGGTCGGGTCCGTGCCGTAGCCCAGGGACTGGGCGATGATCGTCAGCAGGAAAAAGGCGCCAACCACGACGATGGCGATGGCAATGGCGCGCGGGATGTCGCGGCGCGGCTCGCGGGCCTCCTCGCCAAGCGCTGCAGCACCCTCAAAACCGGCGAAGGCGAGGAAGCCGAAGACCGCCGCGGCGGCGATCACGGTCACCCCGGTGCCACTGGGCAGCTCCAGGAAGCGGGCGTTCAGGGTGCGCCCGCCCGGCGCGGTGCCGGTGGCCAGGCGCACGAGGATGACGACATCGAGCAGGACCACCAGCACCGCGCCGACCAGCTCCGCGGTCAGCAGCGAGCGCGTGACCACGTGAATCTCGCGGCGGGCCAGCAGCAGCACCGCGGCCAGCACGACGACGAAGACCAGGGCGAAGTCCAGGCTGGCCGAGGAGCCCAGGTCCTTCAGCAGCTGGTCGAGGAAGAAGCCGATCTCGATGCCCGAGCCGGCGCCGATGGTGACGTAGGCGAAGAACAGCGACCATCCGGCCACGAAGCCCGCGCGCGGGCCGAGCGTCACCCCGACCAGGGCGTAGACGGATCCGGTGTGGGAGATGTGGCGGGAGAGCTTGACGAAGCCGTAGGCCACCAGCGCGACGGCTACCAGGGCGAAGACGAAGGCCCACGTCGCCGCGCGGCCCAGGATCCCGGCCGCGCCGGCCCCGAGCAGGGCCATCACCCCGACCGGGCCGATCAGCCCGACGGAGAACGCTGCGGCGTCGGTGACCCGCAGCTGCCGCTTCATGCTGCCGACCGGCCTGTCACTGACTGGTGCGCTCGTGGTCATGGGGCTCCTCGTCGGCGGTGCGTGGGGGCGGTGGGGTGCTGGTACGACAGGGACAAACCGGGCCGCGCACCGACGACGACGCGACGGGTCAAACGTCTGTATGCCCGGTGACCACCATCTTTCGACCGGGCCAAGTTGATCAAGCCCGGTAGCACTCGGCGCGGTGGCGGTCCAGGCGCAGCGCGGCGGTGGCGGCGTGTGCGGCCATGCCCTCCGACTCGCTGATGGTGACCACGGCGGGGGCCAGGGCGGTGGTCGCCTCGCGGGTGATGTGCTGGTAGGTCAGCGCCTTCAGGTACTTGGCCACCGAGAGCCCGGAGGTGTGCCGCGCCCCGCCCGCGGTGGGCAGGGTGTGGTTGGTGCCGGCCATGCCCTTGTCGGAGTAGGCCACTGTCGACCACGGGCCCAGGAAGATCGACCCGTAGCTGCGCAGCCGGTCGTGGTACCAGGCGTCCTCGCGCGTGATGACCTCCAGGTGCTCGGGGGCCAGGTCGTCCATGAGCTGCGCGGCGACCTCGCGGTCGGCGGCCAGCAGGACCGAACCGTGGTCGCGCCAAGCAGCACCGGCGATCTCGGCGGTGGCCAGAGTGGTCAGCTGCCGGTCGACCTCGGCGATCACCGCCTCGCCCAGTGCGCGCGAGGTGGTCACCAGTGCGGCGGGGGACGTGGGGCCGTGCTCGGCTTGGCCAAGCAGGTCCGCGGCAACGATCACGGGGTCGGCGCTGTCGTCGGCGATCACCGCGACCTCGCTGGGGCCGGCGGGTAGGTCGATGGCCACCGCGCCGAACAGCTGCCGCTTGGCCTCGGCGACGTAGGCATTGCCGGCGCCGACGAGCATGTCGGCGCTTCCCTCGCCGACCAGCCCGAACGCCATCGCGGCCAGGGCCTGTACGCCGCCGAGGACGAAAACGGAGTCGACGCCGGACAGGTGGGCGGCGTGGAGCACGGATGGGTTGGCGCTCCCGTCGGGCTGCGGCGGAGTACAGGCGACCACCTCGGCCACTCCGGCGACCTTGGCCACGCCCACGGTCATGAACGCGCTCGCAGTCAGCGGGAAACGTCCGGCAGGCAGGTAGGCCCCAACCCGGCCGATGGGCACGTAGCGCGACCCGGTGACAACGCCGGGAACCAGTTCGACCTCCACGTCGTGCAGCGCCTCGCGCTGGACGGCGGCGAAGGCCTTGGTGCGGGCCGAGCCGAGCTCGATGGCCTCGCGCAGGTCGGCCGGCAGCCCGTCGCCGGAGGCGGCGAGGTCCTCCGCGCTGACCTGGATCCCGCGCCCGTCGTAACGGTCGAGGTCGGTGGCGTAGCGCAGCACCGCGTCCAGGCCGCCGGCCTCGATGTCGGAGAGCATCACCGAGACGCGCTGCACTACCGCGGGGTCGCGCTGGTTCTCCGGCGTGGGGACCCCGGGGGCCTTGAGCACGGTCGAGCGGTCGGACAGGCGGGCGAGAACCGCGGGGGAGGACAGCACGAAGTGACGGTAGGGACTCTCCTAGCGCGGGACAAGACGACGGTTCCCTGTGGTACCCACAGGGCCAACCTGTTCACCTCTTCAGTGTCGGGGGGCCGCTGACCCTAAGACGGCTGCGCTCGCTGCTTCACGGTGTGCGCGGGCATGCTCACCGCCTCGACGGCGGGTCCAGGCGGTTGGCTCGTGGCCGGCGGTACGGACTCGTGACGCCGCTGTGCTGGCGTGGGCACCCCACGGGGCGCGTGGGTTTCGCAGCGCGGGCCGTGGAGCCCGATGACCGGGACTCGTCGGTGATCACCGCGTGAGCAGCATCGCCTTGGCAAGACGCGCCATCTCCCGTGTCGGCGGTGAGAGCGGGACGCCGGTGCGCTCGATGAGCGCGATGGTGTCATAGAGAGGGTCCTCGAAGGGTGTTGTGTAGAGCGTCGACGGAAACGTTCGGAACGATGCGACCGCTCTGGAGACGACCGTGTCACCCGCCCCCCGGGCGACGAGGTCGAGCGCGGAGTCGACGTGCTCCACCTCGATCCGGGCCGTCAGGGCTACCCCTGCGAGTTGCGCGCGCTCAGCGAGCTGGCGTCGGGTCGGGTCACGCCACCCATAGTGCGCGTCGTACAGGATGAGGTCCGCCGCCGCGAGGTCTTCGAGCGTGACGGGGCGGACCGTCCGGCTCGGGTCCGAGGAGGTGTAAAGCACCTCATCGCGCGCGAGCGGCTCGACTGTGAGGCCTACCGCGTCGATCGGCAGCACCACCAGGCCAGCCTCCAGATCACCCGATGCCACTGCCTCCGCGACCTCGACCGAGTTCAGCCCGATGACCCGCAGGTGCACGTTCGGATGCTGGCTGGTGAACTGCTCGAGAAGGCGTGGCAGGAAGTAGTAGTGCGCGTTTCGCGGCAGGCCGAACCTGGCCGTGCCTCCCTGCAGGCTCGTCAAGTTCCGGAGGGCAAGATCCGCCTCGTCAGCGGCCCCGACCGCGCGTCGTGCGTGAGGTAGCAGCTCCTCCGCTGCGCTGGTGAGGACGAGACGACGGGCACCACGGATGAACAGTTGCAAGCCGTAGAGCTCCTCCACGCGCTTCACCAGCTCGGACACGGAGGGCTGTGTCATCCGCAGCTCGACAGCCGCCGCCGAGAAGGAACCACACGTCGCGACGACGACGAAAGCGCGAAGCTGACTGAGAGTCATAGGTCTAGCCTATGGTTACCCCTGGAAGGGATGTAGTTGTCCTGTGCCGTCGAGGCCGGCACAGTGGCGCCCATGACGCGTGATGGCTGCCTTGCCGTCCTCGGCGCCGAGCAGCTCGCTCTCCTCGAGACACCCGGCCCCGAGGTCGTCGTGGTCGACCTGCTCGGCAGACCGGTCAGGCGCCGACGTCGCCTGCGGCGCTTGTCGCCACTGTGTGCACCTTCTGCGGGCGGCCACGGTCTCGCGTTTGGATGGCAGCGTTGCCCGCAACGCCCCCGCGGTCCCGGTGGTGGGAACCATTGCCCGGACGTGTCGATTTGGCCCTCCTCCGAGCCGCTCACCCTCCAGCGCGTGACGCGGGAGACCGCTCCCTCGATCGGCCCGCCGGGACCCTCCCCGACCCTGCGCCCACTAACCGAAAGCGATCATGAAGACACCTTCGTCCCGACGCCGCGTTGTCCTGCCCACCATCGGCCTCGTGGCCGGGCTCGCCGTGGCCGGGTGCTCCGCTCCCGGCTCCGGGGGTACCAAAGCGTCCGGCACCCAGCAGAGCATCACCCACAAGGTAACCGCGGCCGACGTTAAGGCCGGTGGGGCGACGACGTTGACAATGTGGGCCGACGTCGCCGAAGAACCGCTCATGAAGAAGCTCGTGCCGGCCTACGAGAAGACCTACCCCAACGTGACCGTCAAGATCACGTACAAGAGCTTCGACGACCTCATTGCGACGGTCGTGAACGCCGCCAGCTCTTCGAACGCGCCGGACGTCTTCGAGGGGAACATCGGCTACGCAGTCGACGGCGCACTCGTGAAGGGCGACCTCGTGCGCCCGCTCGATGAGGTCGCAAAGACCTACGGCTGGACGTCCGGCACGGGGGCGTCCACGCTGGGACCGGCGCGCTGGAACAAAGGGGGCACGACGTTTGGGACGGGCACCCTGTACGGCATGTCGCCGATCAGCGAGGTCCAAGGCGTCTACTACAACAAGCAGAAGGTCCGGTCGCTCGGGTTGGCCCCACCCACGTCCATCGCTGATCTCGAGCGGGACCTCCCCCTCGCCGAGAAGGCCGGGGAGCAGCCGATCATGCTCGGCGACTCCGATCAGTATGCGGCCACCCACATCTATTCGGACATTGCGGTGACCAAGCAGTCACCAAGGTCGATCGCAGCCTGGATCGGCGGCGCGGCGGGCTCGACGTTCAAGACCGCCGGCAACGAGCAGGCGGCGCAGACCATGCGGGACTGGGCATCGAAGGGTTACCTCGGGAGCGGCTACGACGGGCTGAGCAACGAGGAGGCTGTCGCCAAGTTCGGGAAAGGCACCGGCGTGTTCTTCGTCGGTGGCTCCTGGAACGGCGCCTCGCTCAAGTCCGCCAGCTTCGGGATCGGATCGCTCACCCTGGGTGGCGTCGGGGCGACCGCATCCCCCTGGCACATCAGCACGAAGTCCAAGCACGAGGCCGCCGCCGTCGCGTTCCTAGCCATGTTGCACACGCCCAAGGTGGGGCAGTGGATCCTCGACACCGGACGCCTGCCCGTCGTCACCGACGGCGTCAGCTCCCACGACCCGCTCCAAGAGGCGACGCTCACGGCCTTGAAGCAGACCATCGCTGCGGGGACCCAGGTCGGGTACTACGACTGGACCACGACTGACATGCTCACCAAGATGGGGGGATCGCTCCAGGAGGTGATGGCCGGCCGGACGACGCCCGCCGCGTTCACCACAACCGTCCAGCAGACCTGGGCGAAGTCGCACGGCTGATCGTGGCCGCCACCCTCACCGGGCCGCTTCCAGTGGGTGCCTCTGCGCGCCGGTCGGTCGCCAGTCCCCGGGTCAGTTGGTCCTCGTTGCTCTACGTCGCTCCGGCCCTCGCGTTCTTCGTCGTCTTCGTCGTCGTCCCGATCGTGCAGTCGGTCCGGATCTCGTTCTACGACTGGGACGGGATCTCCGTTGCCTCACCGGCGGGCCTGTCCAACTACACCGCCGTGTTGTCTGACCCTGACCTCCGTGGCGCCTTGGAGCACTCGCTGGTACTCCTCGTGTTCTATGCCGCGCTTCCCGTCGTCATCGGGCTCCTCCTCGCGGGGGCGATGTCACGGATTCGCGTTTACGGGCTGACGGTGTTCCGCGCGCTGCTGTTCCTGCCGCAAGTCCTCTCGAGCGTGGTCGTCGCCGTGGCGTGGCGTGGGATTCTCGCGAGCGACGGTCCGATCAACGCGTTGTTACGCGTGCTTGGCCTGGGGTCTCTCGCGTACACGTGGCTGGGGAACTTCTCGACCGCCTTGGTCTCGATCGGTACCATCGGTACCTGGGTGGAGTACGGGCTGTGCATGGTGCTGTTCCTCGCTGGGATCTCGACCATCGACCGGTCTCTCTACGAGGCCGCGCGGCTCGACGGAGCAGGTCCGGTCCGTGAGTTCATCGCGGTTACGCTGCCCGCGCTGCGACCTCAGATCTCGATCGCGCTGATCCTGACCATCACCTTCGCCCTCCGGAACTTCGACCTTATTTGGAACACCACGCGCGGCGGGCCGGGTACGGCGACGACCGTCCCCAGCGTTTTCGTCTACCAGGACGCGTTCCAGAACCGACAGTTGGGCCAGGCATCTGCGCTCGCGGTCGTGCTCACGATCCTCATCCTCGTGGTGGTGACCCTTGTTCAGCTGGCGCTCCGCGAACGATCTGGCAAGGCTTCGTCATGAGGGTCGTGCGCGGCGACTCGATTGCTACCCACGCCTTGCTCGTCATCGCCGCCGTCATCGCCACCGTTCCCCTGGTGGCGATCGTCGTGACCTCTTTAAAGTCTGCCGACGGGTCGCTCGACTTGGCCAACTACGCGAAGGCCTGGAAACAGGGCGGGTTCGCCTCGGCGCTCGCCTCGAGCGCCGTCGTCGCCGTTACGGTCGTCGCCGTCACCGCCGCCGTGTCGTGCCTGGCGGGTTATGCCTTCGCGCACATGCGGGTCCCTGGCGGCAAGCTGATCCTGGGGATACTACTGGTCGGGCTTGTCCTGCCCTACGAGGTCACGGTGCTCCCGCTGTACCGGATGCTCGCCGGGTGGGGCCTTGTTGACACGTACTGGGCGCTGATACTGCCGCAGATCGGGCTTTCCGTCCCGCTTGGCGTGCTCTGGATGCGCTCATTCTTCGCCGCGGTGCCGGTCGAGCTGCTTGAGGCCGCACGCATCGACGGAGTCGCCCGGTTCCGGATCCTGCAGAGCATCCTGATGCCCATCGCATGGCCCGCCGTCGCGACGCTGTCGACCATCCTCTTTCTGTTCACCTGGAACGAGTTCCTGCTGGCGCTCATTTTGGTGCCCCAGAACCAAGCGGTGCAGACGGCGCCGCTGTCGCTGTCGTTCTTCTCCGGCGCCGAGCACGGTGCGCAGCCGAACGTCACGGCGGCCGCAGCTGTCCTCGTCGCGCTCCCGATCGTCATCATCTACGTCGTGCTTCAACGTCGTCTCATCACCGGTCTCACCGAGGGAGCGGTGAAGTGAACCGGGACCAGACCGCCAGCACCGCCCGTCACATGCGAGGAGGACCGACCCAGTGATCGACCACGACGACCGCGACTGGTGGCGGACCGCCGTCATCTACCAGGTGTACCCGCGATCCTTTGCCGACGCGGACGGGGACGGAGCGGGTGATCTGCGCGGCATCACCGATCGCTTGGGGCACGTCGCCGGCCTAGGGGCCGACGCTGTCTGGCTCTCGCCCTTCTACCCCTCACCGCAGGTCGACGGCGGGTACGACGTCGCCGACTACCGGGACGTAGACCCGGTATACGGGACGCTCGAGGACGCGCAAGCGCTCTTCGAGCGCGCGCACGATCTGGGGGTGCGCGTGATCGTCGACCTGGTGCCGAACCACTGCTCCCGCGACCACGACCTGTTCCGGACCGCGCTCGCGGCACCACCGGGCAGCGCTGAGCGTGCCATGTTCCACTTCCGGGCCGGCCGGGGTCCGCGCGGCGACCTCCCGCCCAACGACTGGGTGTCGATGTTCGGGGGGCCAGCGTGGACACGCACGACCGACGCGGAGGACCAGCCCGGGCAGTGGTACCTGCACCTGTTCGACCCCGGTCAGCCGGACTGGAACTGGGACGAGCCGCGCGTGCGTGCCGAATTCGAGCTCACCCTCCGGTTCTGGCTCGACCGAGGCGTTGACGGCTTCCGGGTGGACGTCTGCGACGCCATGGTCAAGGCGCCGGGGCTGCCGGACTGGCCGTACCCGACGCACGGGGTGGTGGAGTCCGTCGGCGGGAGGATGCCGCCGATGTGGGACCAGGAGGGGATCCACGAGATCTTCCGGTCCTGGCGCAGGCTCCTCGACGACTACGCGGGTACCCGGATCCTCTGCGCGGAGGCGTGGCTCCCGCCCGAGCGGACCGCACGGATCGTCCGGCCCGACGAGATGCACCAGGCGTTCAACTTCACGTACCTGTCCCTGCCCTGGGACGCCACCGCGATCCGGGACGCGGTCGTCACCAGCATGGCCGCCGACGACGCGGTCGGAGCACCAACGACGTGGGTGCTCTCCAACCACGACGTCATGCGCCACGCGAGCCGGTACGGGTACGAGGGCCGGGTCGAGCTCGAGGCGGGTGTCGGGGCGGACGACCCGCAACCTGACCAAGCCCTCGGTCTTCGTCGAGCGCGCGCGGCCACCCTGCTCATGCTGGCGCTGCCCGGTTCGGCGTATCTCTACCAGGGCGAGGAGCTCGGCCTTCCCGAGGTGACCACCCTGCCCGACTCCGTCCGCCGAGATCCTGTCTGGGAGCGGTCCGGGCACAGCATCCGGGGACGGGACGGGTGCCGTGTCCCCCTGCCCTGGGTCGCCGACGGCCCCTGCTTCGGCTTTTCGGTGAGCGGTGACGCCTGGCTACCGCAGCCCGGCTACTTCGCCGGCTACGCGGTGGACGTCCAGAACGGCGATCCCCGGTCCACGCTCACCATGTATCGACGGGCGCTCGCGCTCAGGAAGGAGCTCGCCCTAGGAGCGGGGACCGTGCAGTGGCTCGAGATCGCGCCGGAGGTGGTCGCGTGGGTGAACTGCCGCACCATCGCCGTCGGGAACCTCGGCCCCAAACCGGTCCGGCTTCCTGCTGGTGAAGTCCTCATCAGCTCGGACGCAGCCGTGGCCACGGGCACGATGCTCCCTCCGGACACGAGCGTGTGGATGACCGTCCCCACGTCAGCAGACATCTAAGCCCGGGTACACCGCCTCGATGCTCGGAGCGGTAGGTCCAGGCTCGGCGAGCAGCGCGTCGCCGAGTACGCCGAGACCGCTCAGCAGCACCGGTCACCCACCGATCGGTAGAGCCCCGACGTGGCGGCCTCTGGTCATCAAAAATCCCGACCACCCCACACCCCGAGCAGGCCACCCGCGACGCGCTGGTCTGCGCCGCCTCCATCCCAACCCCACCCAGATCTTGCGGCTCACCCGTCACGCAGGCTGGAACCGAACCAATACCGAAGCCGCGTGGGTCCAATCCCCGTCCAGACAAAGATGACTTCCGGGACGATCGCGCTGTATTAGAACCGGTCATACCCATAACGATCGTCTCGGCACGACGCTCCAGCAGGGCGACGGGTGATGCGCAGCGCTCTGCGGTCGGCTCCTGCGGCGGTGCCTGCCGCTGCCGTGCCGGCTCGGGTTCGTGTTGTCGGTCAGCGCGACTGGAGCATCTGTTGGCTCATGTCCCACAGTCGGTCAGCGGTGTCGGGGTCCAGGGCGTGGGAGATGGCGTCGGCGGGGATGAGCTCGGCTGTCACGGGCAGCACCCGGTCGTCGACGGGCGCGATGTCGCTGTCCTTGAGGTAGACCCCGCCGATCCCGTCCAGTTGAGGGCTGGTGGCCGCGAACACGACCGTGGCGGCGCCCTGCTCGGCGGTCTTCTTCCCGGCCGCGGGGTCGATGACCGGGTGGCCGTCCTGGTCCAGCAGGCCCATGGCCCGGTACGCGGCGGGGTCACCGCCCGCGTTGAGCTGGGTGCCGAGGACCACGCCGGGGTGCACCGCGTATCCGCGGATCCCGTCCGGGGCCCAGCGCCGGTCCAACGCGACAGCGAACAGCACGTTGGCGAGCTTGGCCTGGGCGTAGGCCTGTCCGGGGTCGTAGCCCCGGGTGAAGCTTGGGTCGTCCCACCGGATGCCACCGAACCGGTGCGCCCCGGAAGAGACGTTGACCACCCGTGCGCCCCGGGCGGCGCCAAGCGCGTCCTGCAGCGCGAGGGTGAGCTGGAAGTGCCCGAGGTGGCTGGTGGCGAACTGCACCTCGAACCCGCGGCTGTCGCGCACGACGGTGCCGGGCGCGGGGACGGCAGCGTTGTTGATCAGGACGTGCAGCGGGCGGCCGGTACCGGTCCAGTCGTCGGCGAACGCGTCGATCGAGTCCGGGTCGAGCAGGTCCATCCGGTGCACCCGGACCTGGTCGATCCCGGCGAGGTTCGCGCTGGCCCGGTCGGGGTCGCGGGCGGGCACCGTGACCGACGCGCCGGCCCGCGCCAGGGCGCGGGTCGCGGCCAGGCCGATACCGGAGTGCCCGCCGGTGACGATCACGTTGATCCCGGTCAGGTCAGCGCCGGCGAGGACCTCGTCGGCGGTCGATGCCGCGGTGAACCCGGACCCAAGCGGGTGCTGCTGGTCGTTCACGGGATGTCTTCTCAACGGGGCAGGGAGAGCGAAGCAGGCCAAGGTGGGGCGGGCGAAGGTGGGGCGGGCGAAGGTGGGGCGGGCGAGAGCGGGGTCGTGGCTGTCTGGTGGGAGCTCCCGGGCCCGCGGGGTGCGGCGGCGCGAGCCCAGGCGGGCTACTTGGACTCGACGCGGCCAGCGGGCTCGGTCGCCGTCGCGGCGGTCATCGCCGCCCAGGGGGCGCCGTCGATGCCGAGCACCTGCTGGAGAAAGGCGGTCGAGGCGCGGCGGACAAGGTCGACGCGCTCCGGGCTCTCATCGGTGGTGTCGGTGCTCCGGTAGGCGTAGATGCCGCCGAGGGAGTGTTCGCCGTCGACGAGGGTGAGCAGGCTCTGAACGCCGGGGCTGAGCATGTAGACGTCGGTGAACCAGTCCGGTCCGCGGGTGGAGAGCAGCGACTGGTCGTGGTCGCCGGCGACGACCAGGGTCGGGGTGCTCAGCCCGGTGAAGTCCGGGCTCATGAACGCGAAGTTCTCCTGCGCGAACGGGGTCAGGTCCGTCCCGCCGAGACCGGTCGTCGACAGCAGCACCCCGGCCTTGACGCGGGTGTCGGTCGCGTCCGGGCCGGGCCGGCCGTCCGCGCCGACGACGCGGGCGCCCAGCAGCATCCCGACCGTCTGGCCGCCCCAGGAGTG
>JAABUT010003720.1_pt1 | contig 12749 bp, 14 predicted proteins | sample 5559281 | NCBI WGS metagenome assembly JAABUT01 (sample SAMN10711880, study PRJNA513359) | rock metagenome | isolation source: Antarctica rocks | place: Antarctica: Victoria Land, Ricker Hills nord | collected 2016-01-04
GCGGAACGGCGCTCGGGCAGGACGACACCGTGACCGCCGAAGGCCGCGACCGACCGGATGACCGCACCGAGGTTGCGTGGGTCGGTGATGCCGTCGAGGGCGACGAGCAGGGGGATGCCCGGCACCTCGGGATTGATCAGGTCGCCGTGGTGGACGTACTCGTAGGGCGGCACCTGCAGGGCCAGGCCCTGGTGGACGGCTCCGTCGGTGAGCCGGTCGAGCTCTCCTCGGGGCGTCTCGAGGATGGGGATGCCCCGCTCGGTGGCGATCTTCAGCGCCTCGCGGACCCGGTCGTCGGAGTCGATCCGGCCGGCGAGGTACATCGTCGTCACTGGCACGTCGGCGCGCAGTGCCTCGACGACGGAGTTGCGTCCGGCGACGACCTCGGAGGAGGCCCTCCCCTTGCGGCCCGCGCCGTGCGACGACCCGCCGCGGCCCGGCGCGGGGCCGGAGCGCTTCGACGGCGAGGTCGCCCGCTTCGCTGCCGGGTGGTAGTCGCGCTCGGTGGCCTTGGGGGTGGGGCCCTTTCCCTCGAGTCCGCGGCGACGCTGGCCCCCGGAGCCGACGGAGGCGCCCTTGCCGCTCTTGCGGACCGCGCCTCGGCGCTGGGAGTTGCCGGCCATGGGGGTGCCTCTCAGGCGTCGGAGTGTCGGGCCAGCGCCCATCGGGCGCCGGAGGGGGTGTCCTCGATGGCGATGCCCGCCGAGGTGAGATGGTCGCGGATGCCGTCGGCGGCGGCGAAGTCACGGGCCGCGCGGGCGGCCTGACGGGCCTCGAGCTGCGCGGCGACGAGGACGTCGAGCGCCTCCAACGCCTCCGGGGCCGATCCCGAGGTCTCGGAGCGCCACGTCGGTGAGAGCGGGTTGACGCCGAGCACCTCCGTCATCGCGACCACCGCTGTGGCAGCGGTGAAGGCTGCGTCGTCGTCGCCCTCGTCGAGGGCCGTGTTGCCGGCACGCACCGTGTCGTGGACGACCGCCAGCGCGCCGGAGACGTTGATGTCGTCGTCCATCGCCTCGCGGAACCCGGCCGGCAGGAGGGAGCCGGCGCCGGCCAGGGATCGGACCCGGTCGACGCGCTCCAGGAAGCCGGTGATCCGCTCGACCGTCGCGGCCGCCTCGTGGAGCGAGCCCTCGTGGTACTCGATCATCGAGCGGTAGTGCGCGGACGTGAGGTAGTACCGGACCGCCAGCGGGCTCGCGAGCCGGACGACGTTCCGGATCTCGAGGGCGTTGCCGAGCGACTTGCCCATCTTCTGGCCCCTGACCGTGACCCACGCGTTGTGCAGCCAGCACCGCGCGAAGCCGAGCCCGGCGGCCCGCGACTGGGCCTGCTCGTTCTCGTGGTGCGGGAAGCGCAGGTCGATGCCGCCCCCGTGGATGTCGAAGGTGTCGCCGAGGTACTTGCGGGCCATCGCGGAGCACTCGAGGTGCCACCCGGGCCGGCCGCGACCATAGGGCGTCGGCCACGAGGCACTGGCCGGTTCCTCCGGCTTGTGCCCCTTCCACAGGGCGAAGTCGCGAGCGTCCTTCTTGCCCCGCGGGTCCGCGTCCTCCGCGCCGGCCATGTCGTCGGGCGACTGGTGGCTCAGCGAGCCATAGCTCTTCCACGAGAGGACGTCGAAGTAGACGTCCCCGCTGTCGTCCGGCGCGGCATACGCATGCCCCCGCTCGACGAGGGTGTCCATGAGCTCGACCATCTCGGGGATGTGCCCGGTGGCCCGCGGCTCGTAGGTTGCCGGCCTGACCCCGAGGAGGTCGAGCGCCTCGGACGTCACCCGCTCGTTCGCGTAGGAGAGGGCGAACCACTCGACGTCCTGCTCGAGCGCATTCCGCAGGATCTTGTCGTCGATGTCGGTGACGTTTCGGACCAGGGTGACCTCGTAGCCGTGACCGGTCTCCAGCCAGCGGCGCAGGACGTCGAACGCCACGGCGAACCGCACGTGCCCGATGTGCGGGGCCCCCTGCGTCGTGAGCCCGCAGATGTACATGCCGACCTTGCCCTCCTCGAGGGGGACGAAGTCGCGCAGCTCGCGCGCGGCGGTGTCGTACAGGCGCAGGGTCACCCGCCGAGTTTACGTGCGCGGGCGCGGCGTCCGAGCCAGCGCGGTGGCCAGCGGGATCCCGACCAGGGACACCGCCGAGATGAGGAGGCACACGGCGACGAGCGCGCCGCCCTGACCCCACGGTGAGGCGAGCGCGAGGTATGCCGTGCCCACCGTGGCCGCGCCCAGGGCCAGGCAGGTCTGCTGGGTGGTGATGAGAATTCCGCTGCCGAGACCTCCTTGGTGCGAGGGCACCTGCGCGAGGACGACACCGAAGAGGGGCATCATCACCAGCGCGCCGCCGACTCCGGTCAGGGCCATCGGCAGGGCGATGTTGAGCGGGGTGATGCGCGGCCAGAGCGTCGCGACGAAACCGGCCAGCACGGCATACGCGACGAGCTGGACCGCCCAGCCGAGGACGAGCGTCCACGAACCGAGCCGGGCCTGGACCCGCGGGAAGACCATCGAGACGACCATGAAGACCGCCGCCATCGGCAGCAGGGTGAGGCCGCCGTCGAGTGGAGAGAGGTGGGCCTCACCCTGGGTCGCCAGCGCGAAGACGAACATGAAGCCGCCGAAGGTCGTGAAGAAGCAGAGCGCGATGGCCAGGCCGAGCCGCATCGGGCGCAGGGCGAGGACGCTCGGCGGGACGAGGGCGGGCCGCCCGGTGCGCTCGAGCCGGCGCTGGTGGGTGCCGAAGAAGGCGACGGCCGGGACGACGGCGACGAGGGCGAGGACGCTCCACAGCGGCCAGCGCAGCGGCCGTCCCTCGGTCAGCGGGAGGAGGAGCAGGACGAGGGTGCCCGCGAGCAGGCCGGCCCCCCAGCCGTCGAGCGGGACGTGTTCGTGGGACTGGGTCTCGGGGATGAGCCGCCACGCCGCGAGGAGTGCGGCGAGCGCGAGGGGGACGAAGACGAGGAAGACCGCGCGCCAGCCGAGCCCGAAGAGGTCGGCCGCGACGAGCAGGCCACCGAGGACCTGTCCCAGCGCCGCGGCGACGCCGCCGGCGGCACCGAAGTAGCCGATGGCCCGGGCCCGGTGATGGCCCTCGAGCGTGGCGCCGATCGTCGCGAGGACCTGAGGCGTCATCAGGGCGGCAAGAGCGCCCTGGGCGACGCGGGCCGCGAGGAGGATGCTGAGGTTCGGAGCGAGGCCGCAGGCGAGCGAGGCGACGGCGAAGCCGCCCATCCCGAGGAGGAACATCCGCTTGCGGCCGTGGGAGTCACCCAGCCGTCCGCCGAGGACGACGAGCGCCGCGTTGGCGATGCCGTAGCTGCCGACGACGAGCTGGAGGGCGGAGGGGCTGGCCTGCAGGCCGACGCCGATCGCGTGGAGGGCGACGTTGATGACGAAGAACGAGAGCATGGGCAAGAAGATGCCGCCGATGAGGACGAGGGTCGCGATGTGCCCCATCGTGGGGCGGTGACGGGGCGGGGCGGCTTCGGCGAGGCGCGCTCCCGGCGAGCCGTCCCGCGCCGAGGTGGTGATGGTGATGTCGGTCATGGGTCCCACAGTGCGCCTGCTCCCAACCTGTGACCAGAAGCCTGGTCATACTGGTACTGGAAGCACCACCCACCCGTCTTGCCACTCGCCTCCAGCCGACGGACGATGGTGCCATGAGCAGTCTCGTCGCGACCACCGACAGCCTTTCCCCGGCCACGTCCGGCGCGGCTGCCGAGCGCAAGGAGCTGGGTGAGTTTCTCCGCAGCCGGCGCGCGCGGATCCGGCCGCAGGCCGTCGGCCTGCCCGGGGGCACCCGCCGGCGTACTCCGGGACTGCGCCGCGAGGAGGTCGCGCAGCTCGCCGGGGTGGGGGTCACCTGGTACACGTGGCTCGAGCAGGGCCGGCCGATCAACGCGAGCGTCCAGGTCGTCGACGCCATCGCCCGGGCGCTGCGCCTCGACCGCCACGAGCGCCGTCACCTCCATACCCTCGCGGGCCTCGGCGACGCTGCGCTGCCGCCGATGGAGTGCGCCGTCGTCGGCGAGACCGAGCGAGCCGTCCTGCGCCAGCTCATGCCGTTTCCCACCGTCGTCCTCAACGGGAGGTACGACATCCTCGCCTTCAACACGGCATACGGGAAGCTCCTCGTCGACCTCGACCAGGTGCCCGACGAGGACCGCAACACCCTCGTCCTCGGCTTCACCTACGACGAGTGGCGACAGGGGGTCCGCAACTGGGACGCCGCCGCGCCGCGGATGATCGCGTCGTTCCGCGCGGCGATGGCACAGCACCTCGACGACCCGCTCTGGACCGGCCTCGTCGACCGGCTGCGGAGTGAGTCGACCCTCTTCGACCAGCTGTGGCGCCGTCATGACGTCGCGCCGATGTCCATGCGCGACAAGCAGGTCCGCAGTCCTGACGTCGGCGACCTCAACCTGCGCTCGACCTCCCTGGGGGTCGTCTGGGCGCCGGGCTCGCGCGTCGTCATCTACGTGCCGGGCGACGACGTCACCCGCCGGCGGCTCGAGCAGCTCCAGGAGCTCTGCGAGGCCTGAGCCGGGCGGTGTTCAGGTGCGCCAGAGGACCTTCGCCGGCGTCACCCGGACGATGAGCCGCTCCTCCTCGGGCTTGTCGGGGTAGGCCTCGCCCTCGTACTTGAGGGACAGCTCGTTGATCAGCGCGGCCTCCGGGTCCTCGGTGACCGTCCCCGTGCCGCGGACCTCGAGGTAGGTGTAGGGCGAGTCCTTGGGCCACATGAGCACGCTGATCTGCGGGGTGCGCCCGAGGTTCTTCGGCTTGCGCCGGCCCTTCGTCGTCGAGAAGAGGATGTCGTCGCCGTCGCGCTTCACCCACACGGGCGAGAGCTGCGGCTGTCCGTCGGGCTCGACCGTGGCGATGGTTGCCAGCTCAGGGGCGTCGACGAGGGCCCGTGCTGCGTCGGGAAGGGTTGCCATGACGGTGCCAACACCGAAGATCCGGGATGTATGCCGGGGGTCGCCTACGCTGTCGCCATGGCGAAGCAGGGGGACCAGGGCTACGAGCGCCTCGACCCCGAGAAGGTCAACGACACGCTGGCCCACCTCCACGACCGGATCGCGGAGAGCTTTCCGGGCCGCCACCTCGCGGACGTCGCCGTCGAGGTCTCTGCCGTCGTGGACAAGATCGACCGCCAGTCCTCCGACAACCTGCCGGTCCAACGGCTCGTCCGCTGGGGCTCCCGGATCGCCATCGCGCTGCTCGTGGTCTTGATCGGTGTCGCGATCGGGTCGGCGATCCGGACCGGGCAGAACCAGGTCGGCGACGTCAGGGCGTTCGAGTGGCTGCAGTACGTCGAGAGCGGTGTCAACGACGTCGTCTTCGCCGCGCTGGCCATCTACTTCCTCATCTCGGTGCCGAACCGCATCCGGCGCCGCCGGGTCCTCGAGACGCTGCACCGGCTGCGCTCGCTCGCCCACATCGTCGACATGCACCAGATGACCAAGGACCCGGACGAGCTCCTTCCCCGGCACGAGGGCGGCAGGACCGCCCCTGGGGTGATGAACCGGGTCGACTTCGCCCGTTATCTCGACTACTGCAGCGCGCTGCTCACGCTGACGTCGAAGGCGGCCGCGCTCTGCGCCGAGGAGTCGACCGACCCGATCGTCCTGGACACCGTCAGCGAGATCGAGAACCTCACGACCGGCATGTCCCGCAAGATCTGGCAGAAGATCAGCCTGTTGCACACTCCGGACCGGACCGCGCAGACCACGACGACCGGCGCGACCATCCCCCTCACCTGACTCGTCAGCTGCCGCGCTCGATCCACTCCTGGAGGTGCGGCTTCTCCGCGCCGATCACCGTCGACTCCCCGTGCCCGGTGTGCACGACGGTCTGTTCGGGAAGGCTGAGCAGTCGCTCGCGGATCGAGCCGACGATCGTGGGGAAGTCGCTGAACGACCTGCCCGTCGCACCGGGGCCGCCCGAGAACAGGGTGTCACCGGTGAAGACGACCCCGAGGGCCGGCGCGTGGAAGCAGCAGGAGCCGGGCGAGTGGCCCGGGGTGTGCAGGACGTGGAGGTCGACGTCGCCCACGCGGATGACCTGCCCGTCGGCGAGGTCCTCGTCGGGAGGTTCGGGCAGGGCCCGGTGCCAGAGGACCCGGTCGTCGGGGTGGAGGTATGCCGGGGCTGCGGTGTGGTGCGTCACCTCTCGGACCGCGCTGACGTGGTCGTCGTGGGCGTGGGTGCACAGGACGGCAGCAAGGCGGCGGTCGCCCACGAGGGCGAGGATCGCCACGGCGTCGTGCGGGGCGTCGATGAGCACGCACTCCCGGTCGTCGCCGACGACCCACACGTTGTTGTCGACCTCCCACGTCCCGCCGTCGAGAGAGAACGTCCCCGACGTCACGGCGTGCTCGATCCGGACACCGCCCGGGGACTGCTGCCCGGGTGCCGGACCGGTCACAGCCTCACGACCGAGCGCAGCACGTCACCGGCGTGCATCTTCGCGAACGCCTGCTCGACGTCGCCGAGCCCGATCGTCTCGGTGACGAAGGCGCCGAGGTCGAAGCGACCCTGACGGTAGAGGTCGATGAGCACCGGGAGGTCACGTGACGGGAGGCAGTCGCCGTACCAGCTCGACTTCAGCGCCCCGCCCCGGCCGAAGATCTCGATCATCGGCAGCGTCACCTCGACGCCCGGGGCCGGGACGCCGACGAGGACGACGGTGCCCGCGAGATCCCTTGCGTAGAAGGCCTGTTCGTAGGTCTCCGGACGGCCGACGGCCTCGATGACGACGTCTGCACCGAACCCTCCCGTCAGCTCCCTGATCCGCTCCACGGCGTCTTCCGTTGACGAGTTGACCGTGTGCGTGGCACCGAGCTTGCGCGCCCACTCGAGCTTGCGGTCGTCGACGTCGACACCGATGATCGTCGTCGCTCCCGCGACCGCGGACCCGGCGACGGCGGCGCACCCCACCCCGCCGCAGCCGATGACGGCCACCCTGTCCCCGCGCCCGACGTTGCCCGTGTTCACGGCCGCCCCGAAGCCGGCCATGACGCCACATCCGAGCAGCCCGGCCGCCTCTGCGTCGGCCTCCGCGTCGACCTTCGTGCACTGGCCCGAGGCGACCAGGGTCTTCTCGACGAACGCGCCGATCCCGAGCGCCGGGCTGAGCTCGGTGCCGTCCGCCAGGGTCATCCTCTGTCTCGCGTTGTGGGTGTTGAAGCAGTACCACGGCTTCCCCTTCGCACACGCCCGGCACTGACCGCAGACCGCGCGCCAGTTGAGGATGACGAAGTCGCCGGCCCCGACGTCGGTGACGCCCTCCCCGACGGCCTCGACGACGCCGGCGGCCTCGTGCCCGAGCAGGAAGGGGTAGTCGTCGTTGATGCCGCCCTCGCGGTAGTGCAGGTCGGTGTGGCAGACCCCGCAGGCCTGGATCCGCACGACCGCCTCGCCCGGCCCCGGGTCGGGGACGACGACGTCGACGAGCTCGACCTCCGCCCCCCTGGCTCGTGCGATGACACCCTTGACGGTCTGTGGCATGTCGACTCCCTGCTGCGTTGGTGGGTCCTGGCCCAGCAGATCACACGGACGCGCTCCCCGGTGTGCGCACGGCACTCGTTAGCCTCGGCGACATGCCCGCCTTCCCGATCCTCGTCGTCCAGCACCAGGCCACCTGTCCACCCGGCTGGCTCGGCGGCTGGCTCACCGACGCCGGTGCAGTCCTCGACGTGCGTCACCCGTATGCCGGGCAGCAGCTGCCCGGGGACCTTGCCGACCACGGCGGTCTGGTGATCCTCGGCGGGTCGATGGGCGCCGACGACGACGCCGTGATCCCGTGGCTGCGCGCCACGAAGGTGCTCATCCGCGAGGCCGCAGCCGACGGCATACCGACCCTGGGGATCTGCCTCGGCCACCAGCTCGCCGCCGTCGCCCTGGGCGGTGCCGTCGAGGTCAACCCCGCTGGAGCCCAGACCGGGGTGCTCGACGTGGGGTGGCTTCCCGCGGCCGCCGAGGACGAGCTGCTCGCCGGCTGCGGATCCCGCGCGGTGCAGTGGAACGACGACATCGTCAGCGAGCTGCCTTCCGGGACAACCGTCCTCGCCCGAGCTGCAGCGGGCGAGCTCCAGGCGGCGCGCTTTGCCCCCACGGTGTGGGGCCTGCAGTGGCACCCCGAGGCGGGCGGGGACCTCGTCCGCCAGTGGGCCGAGGTCGACCGGGCGGCGGCCCCGGCCCGCGCGACACAGATCGACGACCGGCTCCTGGAGGTGGAGCGGGCCGACGAGAAGCTGCGGCAGGACTGGCGCCCCCTCGCGACGAACTTCGCGGCCCTCACCCACCGACAACCCTGAGCCCAGGCCGTGAGTGTGAAGGGTGGTCAGGGGACCGGGACGACGAGGGCGGTCGCGATTGCCGCGACACCCTCTCCGCGACCGGTCAGACCCAGGCCGTCGGTTGTCGTGCCGCTGACCGACACGGGGGCCCCGGCCGCCGCCGACAGGGCAGCCTGGGCCTCGTCGCGCCGGCTGGCGATCTTCGGCCCGTTGCCGATGACCTGCACGGCGACGTTGCCGATCTCGAAGCCGGCCGCCCGCACGAGACGGGCCGCCTCGGCGAGCAGGTTGGCTCCGGGGGCCCCGGCCAGGTCGGGCCGGTCGGCGCCGAAGTGCGCCCCGAGATCCCCGATCCCGGCTGCCGAGAACAGTGCGTCGCAGGCGGCGTGCGCCGCGACGTCGGCGTCCGAGTGACCGTCCAGGCCCCGCTGGTCCGGCCAGTGCAGTCCCGCGACCCAGAGCGCACGGTCCGACCCGTCACCGGCGAATGAGTGGACGTCGACACCGATCCCGACGCGAGGGGCCACGAGGGGAGGCTCGGTCATGTCTGGCTCCTTCGGTCGGACAGCCACGGCGCCGCCTCGATGATGGCAGCCGCGCCCTCCGACGGCGAGAGGTGTGCGGTGTCCAGGCGCAGGTCGGGTGACCACCCGGCATACTCGCGCGCGGTGATGTCCTCCCACGTGGGCTGGACGAGGTTGGCGATGTCGCCGGGCCGCCTCGTGGCGCGTCGTCGGTGGACCCCCGCGTCGCTGCAGCCGATCTCGACCTCGATGACGGGAAGCCCGCGGGCGCCGGCCACCGCACGCCAGGCCGCTCGCGTCTCCTCGACGGGGTTGACCGTGTCCGCAACCACGCAGTGTCCGAGGCAGAGCTGGTCGGCGGCCACGGCATACGCGACCGCGTAGCCGGCGACACCGACCGGGTGGCTGGTCAGTCCGCTGTCGACGATCGCCTGCTCGATCGTGTCGACGCGGACGTGCGCCGCGCCGGTCCGGCGAGCCAGAGCCCGCGCGACCGTCGTCTTGCCGGCGGCGGGGAGCCCGCCGAGGACGACCAGGCCACCGGGCACGTCAGGCGCCCTGGCCGTCCCAGTCGATCGGGCCGCGATGCAGCTTGTGCGGTGCGGCCTGGGCCACGGGCTTGACGACGAGCCGGTCGACGTTGACGTGCTGGGGGAGCCGGATGCAGAAGGCGATGCACTCGGCCACGTCCTCGGCGACGAGGGGCCGGTCGACGCCGTCGTAGACGGAGGCCGCCCTGGCCTGGTCACCGTGGAAACGGGTCAGCGAGAAGCCCTGAGTGTGGACCATGCCGGGGGCGACCTCGACGACCCGCACCTGCTCGCCGTTGAGCTCCAGGCGCAGCGTCTCGGTGAGCGCGCGGGCGGCGTACTTGGCCGCGGTGTAGCCGCCACCGCCCTCGTAGGTCACCAGCCCAGCGACCGACGTGACGTTGACGATGGTGGCTCGCGGCGATCGACGCAGTGCCGGGAGCAGGGCCTGGGTGACGTGCAGGGTGCCGAGGACGTTGGACTCGTACATGCCGCGCCAGTCGTCGGCCTGGCCGGCCTCGACCGCATCGGCGCCGAGCGCGCCGCCGGCGTTGTTGACCAGGACGTCGCAGGCCCCGATCAGGGCGACCGCCGAGGCCACGCTCGCCGCCTCGGTGACGTCCATGACGACGGCCCGGCACCGCTCGCCGAGCGCCGTGGCCACCGCCTCCAGCCGTTCGAGGCGGCGACCCGTGACGACGACCTCGAGGCCGTCCTCGACGAGCCGGGCGGCCGTGGCCGCTCCGATCCCCGATCCTCCTCCGGTGACGACAGCGACAGGGCTCACGCGGGTCTCCTCTCCAGGAGTGTCTCGGCAAGGGCAAGGTCCTCGGACGTGGTGATCTTCAGGGCGAGCGGGTCGCCGTCGATGACGTGGACCCCGATCCCCATCCTCTCGACCAGGCCGGCGTCGTCGGTGACCGGGTCACCCGGCGCGGCGGCGTGGTGCGCCTGGAGCAAGATCTCTGCGCCGAAGCCCTGCGGGGTCTGGATCGCGCGGAGCGCCGCGCGATCCGGTGTCGCGACGACGAGACCGGCGGCGTCCACCTGCTTGATGGTGTCCACCACGGGCAGGCCCGGCACGACGGCCGGGTGTCCGGCACGCACGGCCTCGATCACCGCGGCGAAGAGCGACCCCGGGGCGAGTGCCCGGGCGGCGTCGTGGACGAGGACGATCGACGGCTGGTGCGCGAGCGCGGCGAGACCAGCGGAGACCGAGTCACCCCGGTGAGTTCCGCCCGGCACGACGACGACCTCCACCTCGGCACGGATCCGCGCCGCTGACACCGCCGCCGCCGCCTCATCGAGGTGGGACGGCGGCGCGACGACGACGATGACGGACACGTCGGGGCACTCGGCCGCGGTGGTGACCGCGCGGGTGAGCAGGGACCGACCCGCGAGAAGGACGAACGCCTTGGGGATACTGTCCCCCAGCCGGGCTCCCGACCCGGCCGCAACGAGAACGACCGCGACAGGGCCCACCGGGCTCAGGACGCGAGGACCTCGTCGAGAATGGCCTCGGCCTTGTCCTCGTTGGTCTTCTCGGCGAGGGCGAGCTCGGAGACGAGGATCTGACGCGCCTTCGCGAGCATCCGCTTCTCGCCGGCGGACAGGCCGCGGTCCTTGTCCCGACGCCACAGGTCGCGCACGACCTCGGCCACCTTGATGACATCGCCGGAGGCGAGCTTCTCGAGGTTGGCCTTGTAACGGCGCGACCAGTTGGTCGGCTCCTCCGTGTGGGGCGCACGCAGGACCTCGAAGACCTTCTCGAGCCCTTCCTGACCCACGACGTCCCGGACACCCACGAGGTCGCAGTTGTCTGAGGGGACCTCGATCGTCAGGTCGCCCTGGGCCACCTTGAGCTTGAGGTAGAGCTTGTCCTCACCCTTGATCGTCCGGGTGTTGATTTCCTCGATCAGTGCCGCCCCGTGGTGGGGGTAGACGACCGTTTCGCCGACCTTGAAGACCATGTGCTGTTTTCCCCTTTCGCGACCTCAAGAATACCACGACGCACACGGGGGCCGCGAGTCGTCCACACGTCGTTGTCGCAGGTCAGAGCCTCGAAAGAGCGTCAGAACCGCACGGGTAGACCCTTGACAGCGAGCCGGTCGGCGTGCAACGCGCGGGGTGCATGGGGTCTGCCGGCAGACCCTCCGAGGTCGAGGCGACCGCCGTCGCGCGGACCGGCGCACCGCGGTGAGAGCGACCGGTACGCTGACCGGGTGAAACGGCCCGTGACCCTCGCCCCGCCCGTGCGTCCGACGCTGGCCGTGGCAGGCGCCCTGTTCCTGGCGTTGCTCGGTGCCTGTTCCACCCAGTCGCCCATGCAGACCGCGATCCCCTACCAGGCTGCCGACGGCGTCGCCGCGAGCATCGGCGCCGTCCAGGCCCGTGACCTGCTCGTCGTCTCCGCCCAGAAGGGCGCCGCGGGCCTGCTGTCCGGGTCGGTGATCAACACCAGCCCCGACGCGGTCACGGTCAGCTTCCTGACCCGCGACGAGTCCGAGGCGGGCACGAGCAAGGGCGTTGCCGTGCAGCTCAAGGCGGGCGAGCAGAAGCGCCTCGAGAGCGTCCAGCTCGCCAAGGTGCCCGACGCGCCCGGCGACCTGACCTACGTCGTCATGCAGACCAGCGCCGGCCAGACCCTGGTCAACGTCCCGGTGCTCCTGCCGTCCGGGTACTACGCGACCCTGACGCCGACCACGACCACGGCACCCACCACGACCACGAGCGCCGCGACCACGGCCACGGGCTGACCCCGCCAGCCGGCACGGTCTGACCCGCTTGCCGGCCGCGTCCCCGACGCTCAGGCCACCTCGAGCTTGTAGCCCAACCCGCGCACGGTGACGATGAACCGCGGGGTGCCCGGGTCCGGCTCGATCTTCGCCCGCAGGCGCTTGACGTGGACGTCGAGCGTCTTCGTGTCCCCCACGTAGTCGCTGCCCCACACCCGGTCGATGAGCTGCATCCGGGTCAGGACGCGACCCGCGTTGCGCAGCAACAGCTCCAGCAGCTCGAACTCCTTGAGCGGCAACGAGGTCGGAGCGCCGCCCACGGTCACCGTGTGGCGCTCCACGTCCATCCGCACCGGTCCCGCCTCGAGCGTGAGGGGCAGCAGCTCCTCCGGCTCGGCCAGGCGGCGCAGCACGGCCTTGATCCGGGCGAGCAGCTCGCGCGAGGAGTACGGCTTGGTGACGTAGTCGTCCGCGCCGATCTCCAGCCCGACGACCTTGTCGATCTCGCTGTCCTTGGCCGTGAGCATGATGACCGGCACCGAGGAGCGCTGCCGGAGCGCACGGCATACGTCCGCCCCCGGCAGCCCGGGCAGCATGAGGTCGAGCAGCACGAGGTCGGCGCCGTTCTTGTCGAACTCCACCAGCGCCGACGGACCG
>JAABUT010003721.1_pt1 | contig 12748 bp, 15 predicted proteins | sample 5559281 | NCBI WGS metagenome assembly JAABUT01 (sample SAMN10711880, study PRJNA513359) | rock metagenome | isolation source: Antarctica rocks | place: Antarctica: Victoria Land, Ricker Hills nord | collected 2016-01-04
GCCCGGAGACCGCGACCGTGCCGATCCTGTTCATGACGGCGGGGGTCCACGAGGCGGAGTTCGCGCGGCGACACGTGCGCGGGTATATCAAGAAGCCGTTCGATCTGGACGACCTGCTGGCGCGCGTGGCCTCAGCCCTCGCGGGCGGCGGTGCCGTGGGCAACGGTCGGGTCCGGACGTTGGGCGGGTAGGAGCCCGGCGACCGTCCGCACCAGCGTGGCGAGGTCGAGGGGCGCGGCGAGGTGGGCGGCGTAGCCGTGCGCGGCATACGCGGCGTAGCGTTCGGGATTGTCCCCGGCATAGACGATCAGGGGCGTCGCGCGGGACGCGGCGGCCAGCCGATCCAGCTCCGCCCAGAAATCGCCCGTATCGGCTTCGTCTGAGGCCGGCGTAGGGGCGTCGATGAGCACCAGCGCGATACGGAAGGTCGCGAGGATCTTCAGGCCTGTCTCCAGCGTCGGGGCGACGAGCACGCGGTAGCCCGCCCCGCCGAGCACCTCGCGCAGCAGGTCGGCGACGTCGGCGGTATCGTCCACGACGAGGATCGTGTCGCGCTGGTCCATGCCTGCCCCCTCCCTGTGCGAATATGTTGCAAAACCCGGCCAAGCATAGTGCAACCGGCCACACCGGGCCAGGGCAGCATCGCGCTAGCGGCCGCTATGACCACGAGTGTAGCGGATCGTCCCCGAGAAGGGAATAGGCTGTTCGTATAGGTAGGAGGGCGGGCCGATGCCAACCATCACCGACCCGCCCCGAGGAGGATATGCGGACCCGCTCGCCACAAGCAGCCTGCATAACCAGTATTACGCAGCCACAGACGAAAAGGAAGAGCGATCCGCTTGGTACTTTGGTCCCGATTCGCTTTACGCCGGATTCTCTTCGCCCGTTTTCAGGTCTTTATCCTGTTTGCGCTCCGCCTGGGTCTTGCCCTGCTGCGCCTCTTCCTCCTCCGTCAGCGCGACGGCCCCCGGATCTTCGCCCGGTGCGATCAACGCTTGCTCGTTCTCCATGGCCCCGTCGTCCCCGCCGTACTTGCCGGTGCGGTCTTCGGCGTCCTGCTTCTGCTGGCCTGACATGTCGCCCTCCTGGTGCCGCTTCGGGACACTGGTGTTTCTATCGCGCTGGACGCAAGACCCGGCCGACACGGGATCGTGCGGTCGGGTCGTGGTGTGTGCTACGCGGGGCGGGCGCTTAGCTGGTCTTGTCCTTGACCGTCTCCTTGATGTCGGAGACCGCCTCTTTGACGCCGCCCTTGGCCTGATCGACGTTACCCTTGGCCTTGTCGGCCATGCCGGACGCCTGCGTGTCGGTGTCGCCGGTCGCCTTGCCGACGCCCTCTTTCGCCGCGCCGACGGCCTCCTGCGCCTTGCCTTTGATCTTGTCGCCCAGTCCGCTCATAACAGTTTCCCCTTCCGCCCACACCCATACGGCAGGCTATAACCACAGATACGCAGCACCGACGGCGCGGGTTACAGCATCGTGAACAAAATAAGAGCCGGGTCTAGACTGACCCGGCTCGGAGGAAAGGGAGAGGATGGATGGAGGATGAAGGAGAGGTGGTACGCCGCCTGTGTCACTGCTGGTAGTGTACGACGTTGCGACTGATGGGGGTATCGCCCGGAGGGGTGGATCGCGGTCGGGAGGATGGTACTGACTGATCTGAATAGCCTGAGAATCGGTGGATCGCCACCTGGATGGAGTTGCAGGCGGTCTCCATGAAGACCTAGATCTTAGGGATGAGAGTGTTGTCTAGGCCAGATGTGGTGATGTACTGGCCGGTCGAGGTCTTGATCGGGGTGCCGTCAGATGCGGTAATGAGGAGGTGTCGTCCCATGCATCTGTGGTAACACAATTGATCTGCGCGACATAGCGATCTATGATTGTGACATTGTTGCGTACGTATGCCGTGTACCGAGGAGAAAAAGCAATGGCCTTCGAGTCGCTAACCTACCGCGTCTTGATTGCCTCGCCCTCGGATTTAGAGGAAGAACGGCAAGTTGCCACGAATGTCATCAACGAGTGGAACGCGCAACACGCCTCAACGGAAAATGTCGTCCTGATCCCCATTAAATGGGAAACGCACGCCATGCCAGAGACGGGGGAACGGCCTCAATCATCGATCAATAAACAATTAGTCAAAACGAGCGATGTCGTCATTGGGATGTTTTGGCATCGCTTTGGCAGTGACACGGGAGTTGCCGCCTCGGGCACTGTGGAAGAAATCGACCAGTTCGTCGCCTCACGACGACTAGCAATGCTCTACTTCTCTAACCGCATGGTCAGCCCTAGTAAGATCGATCCCAAGCAACTCTCACAACTCCGAGACTTCAAGGAACAGACATATAAGAAGGCGCTCGTTGGCCGATTCGAGAGCATTGCTGAGTTAGAGAAGACCCTTGCACGCGATTTGACGTTGATGGTTCACGCACTTAAAGCGCGACGTAGGCGTGGAGCGAGTAATCGGTTCGATAATATGCTCAAAGTGACGGAAGTGATCCGCGCGCATAAGCAACACAACATCAGCCTCGATGAAATTCAGCAGTACGAAAAAGCGCTCGGCCTTCGTCGGCCGGCCAATAACGTCTCGACCGATCCGATCAAACCGGGGGAGGTTGGCCCGAACGGGTTCCCGGTTGGTTATGACGAAGAGGGTAATAAAGTTGAGTGGATTCAGGACGAGGATGTCGAAGAGGGTGTCTGGCCGATGATCTTGCGTCGTAGTGATAAGTCAATTAGCAGCGCCCATACCGAATTCTGGGATAAGGTCTGGTGGAATCGCAAACAAAATCTTATCTGGGAACTTGAACAAGAGGAACCTCTATCAGAAGAAACAAAAGCGAAAATCGCCGAGATCAAGAAGAATTGCCGGAAGGTCGAGCGCAAGTATGGCAAGCGCAATCTCGGGTGGGATGATTTTGAGTGGGGATTGTTGAGCGGAAAACTCGCCGCTTTAGCATGGTTAGGCGGAGCGGAGTGGAACGAGTCGCTTGATACCTAGCTCACACCCAACGCCCGATTAACCTCAACTCAATTCACATCCTCCCACCGCATCGTCACGATATCTAGCGCGTTGGCCGCCGTCGAAAGCACCCAGACTGCCTCCCGCCTTCTTGAAGCTGCTCGGCCAGGTAGCGGTGCGCGAGCCGGTGGTGTCCTGGAGCAAAACAGATTTACCGACAGTTACACACCGAATAGATGCGCTACCACTTGATCGATGTTCGACAGTTTTTGGAACTTCGACTTCGGAATATCGCGGATGTTTGGCCGTTCCGCCTTCACCCCTTCTGCGTTACCCTTGGCATGCTTCGCGGTTTTGTAGCCGGACAGATCCGGGAGACGCTCGCCCGGTTGGCCTCCAAACCACAAAAACTCGGTAAAATCTAAGGTCGCTGGGTCGAAATAGGTCCAGATTACACAGCCCCCTGGTTTGTTTGCCAGGGCGATATTGATCGGCACCTTGGCAGTCTTCGCTCCATGAAACGCTGACTTCATCTGGACGTGCCGGATAACCGCGTTGACCTCCAGTACGAGATCATAGCCCCCATCATCAACCTGAGGCTTGAGTAATTCCACTTGCCTGATCCCTTTGAGCCACAGGCAACGCATGACGGACCCAGAGAAGAGATGCTCCAGTAGGGCCTCGCGTTGCGAGGAATGCAGGCTGTGTTCCGATGCGATCACAAAAGCTCCTTCGCTCTACTTCCGGTGACACTCCGGTCTCTTACCACTGTAGCCGCTGCCCCTGAAGTGGTTGTGCGACTCCTGGAATCGCCGCTAATTCGTGGATGAGGCCGTTGCGATCCCATAAGGTGACACCGTTGGCCACCGCGAGTTGCCGGGCCGCTTGGGTGAATGAAGAATTCGTTACCACCATCGCTTGCTGGCAGTGATAGTACCCTCTGGCACTGACGATCTCCTGCACCGCCCCGACACCGACATTCCCGCTGTATCGCTTCGCCTGTACCGCCGTGCGGAGTCCGTCGCGTTCGACGATCAGGTCTGCGCCGAAGTCGCCTTGATAGGGTGTGAGATCGACGCGATAGCCCTGTTGGCGAAAGTGCGCTGCGAGCCGTTCCTCGAACTGCCTGCCGTCCATGTGATCGATGTCGTTGATCCCCGAAGCGCTCAGCCTGCGGTGGTTCCGCCGCTCACGCACGACGATGAACGTGACGAAGAGCACGGCGGCGGCGAGAACGAGGATGATCGTCCATGCCGCACCGAGCGTGTACCAGGCGAACAGGGCACCGATAAACAGGAGACCGCCAAGACTCTCATCTTTCCTGCGCCTCCTGCGACCCGTAGAACGTCGCGCATTGCGACGGTTGGATCGTCGCGCGGCCATATATCCTCCTCGCGTGCTGGTTGTCACCGTCCTATTCTCTTGTGTTGAGCGGGTAAAGGAAATGAGGCGAACGGGCTATTTTCGCGGTACATCCGTAGCGACTATTGCACCGCCCAGCCCTATCTCACCTTACCCTCACTCGCTTTACGACCACTACATCACTTCAGTAGAATGTGCAACCGAGACAACGGCTCGTCATCACCGAGGATCGCATATGGATAAGCGGGACAAGCTCCAGCAGCAACGGCAGGGCACGGAGGCGGGTGACGCGCTCCAGGAGATTCGCCGCCTGCATGAGGGGATCGCCGAGCAGTCCGCCCAGGAGCAAGAGGCTGTTCGGGAGCGCATCGCGGCGCTCGTGCAGGACCTACGGCAGGGTGGCGTCTACGGCAGATACGATCTGCACGTCGGATTTATCGAGGAGAAGGCCGCGAAGAAGACGCCTCGCAAGCGGTAGGCATAAACCTTTACCCTTCCGTCCCAGGCTGACCCATCGGCTGCTGTCCGAGACTACCTGCATGCGGTACGCTTACCCCAACACTGGAGCCTGAACGATACTCCTGACATGGCCTGAACGACCGATGTATTCGCCGCGAAGGAGACCAGCCGTGGCCAGCGACGCCGTACCGTCCCCGCAGCAGCGGCACCGCCCGCGCGACATCAATGCCTTGGCCCGCGTGAAAGGCTACACCGTTGTCACGTTGGAGACAATGGCGGCATCCAATGAGCGCACACGCATCCCAAATGTCTGTGCGAAGTACGGTATACCCTGTATCGACCTGATTGGCCTAATGGACGCAGAAGGATGGACGTTTTAGTGCGCTATCAAAACGTATCCCAAAAAGAGAATACTCTTTGTGTTTATTGCGAGTCGCGCGTCGCCACGACCAGAGATCATGTCATCTCTAAATCTTTCTTCTCGACTTTACCTAAGAACATGATTACTGTCCCGGTCTGCTTTGAGTGTAACCAGGCCAAGTCAAAGGATGAGCCACTGCTGCGCGATGTCCTTGTGACTGATCTGAATGGTCACGAGCACCCGGCGGCAAAAGAGTTGTTTCAGGGTAAAGTGAAGCGCTCGATCAGCCGCAACCAATCAGAGTTCGCACGAACCGCGCGATCAGACAGCTATCGCCAGCCATTCTTCGACAGCAAGGGTGTTTACATCGGTAATCGACTGGCTGTACCGGTGGAGAAAGAGCGGATCGACCGCGTCTTAGGGATGATGGTGAGGGGCCTACTCTTCCACCTCAATGATCAGTGCATCCCGCAAAGCTATGTCATCAGCGCGCACCTCATCGACGCGGCAAAGAGCGAAGAGACGATCAGGAACTTCGTCATATTGCCACATCAGGGTCCGTATTCTTGGGGTGATGGCGTGTGCGAGTGCGTTTTTACTCAAGCAGCGGACAGCCCAGCCACAACTATGTGGCTCCTGCGCTTCTATCGGGGTGTGCTCTTCCTCGTCGATTCTTCTCCGGACGGGATGAACTAGCGAAGACTCTTTTACTATCCGAGGTGTGATTCCTGATGGCTGGTCGGAAAGGCAGAGCACCTGCACCCAAGCGTGACAGGCCCCAATGGAGGCTGATTGAGCAGGCTGTCAGGATTCTTGAAGAATCCCTCGACCCAAACGCGGTGGTGACCCACGATGTACGCCTCCGAGAGCTGGTTACTGGCACGCCGCGACAGTGCGACGTCGTCATTCGTTCGGGACCACGTCATCGCCAAACATTGACTATCGTCGAGGTGCAAAAGCGCAAAGATAAAGTGGATATCCAAGGTTACGAAGCTTGGATTCAGAAGCGCGAGAAGTTGGGTGCCCAACATCTCATCTGCGTCTCCTCAGTCGGCTTCACCGAGTCAGTGGAGAAAGACGCCCTCATGCGCGGCGACACCGTCCGGCTGATGACGCTGTGCGAGGCCGGACATCTGCCCAGTTTCTATCGGGTCAAATCAATCGAGATGACTTTCCGTAATCGCCTGAGCCGGGATGTCGAAGTTTTTCTAGCCGGGCGAGCATATCCCTCAACCATTCTCTCAAGCGCGGACGCGGTCTTTACATGCAAGAGTCTCGACGGGCCGGTATCTATCGACGATATCGCCACCGCATTTCTGAGGAATGGACCGCGAGATAGTCACAATGTTGAGCAACGGGGCAACGGAGAGGAGACCCATCGCTACATCATCGATTGTCGCTTTGATGACTGGCTGACTTGGATACACGATAAGGGGTTAGTGATACCGGTCGAATGCGTGCGGATTGTCGAGCACTATACGGCTCATGTTTCGGAGATACCCCTCCAACTGCTAGCCTACGAGCAACGCTTCATTGATGAGGTCTTAGGATGGGTAGTAGCGGCACTGGTCGAGGTCTATGGTCAGCAAATACCGATCAGGATCATCTTCACGCCGCAGGAAAATGGCGATTATCACGTTCGCATGGAGACACCATCCATCGCATCCCGATCAGGCATCGAATCGGCTGAGTTTGGGCTGGAGTTAGGCGCCGAAGGCGAGAATATCCCCCAGATGTTCTTACACCGAGTCAGCTTTAACTGACTGTCCCGCCCGGCACCTTGCTGTTGACGGGCTTGGCGCAGGCACGGCTAATTGCCCCTTCAGCGAGGGTATCCGAGTTAGTGGTGGTGAGAGTCTGACCATGAATGCCGAGGAAGTTATTGATGTCGAAGGCTGCCACGTAGGTCATGTAGGAAAATTGTAGGGGGCTGTGTAAAGCGCGTTATACGGGAACAGAGTTAGTGCGCTCGAATACACTCTCAATATTTTCATTTCCCTTGGTTGCCAGTATTCTAATTATTCCACCATCACTAGAAATGAATCCTTCTCCATTCTCGAAAGTAGTAGTCGAGAAATAACCTCCCTTGTCTTTAGAGCTGAGCTTCACATCCGTTAGTGCTTCCCCTTTTAAGGTTCCTTCTAGTTGCATAATCCTTCCGTAACGTTCCCATTCGGCTCTTAGGCTATTGGTGCGCTGCGTCATCATAAATTCTGTACCGTCACTCGTTTTCCATACGCATGAAAGGTCTATCAGACGATCGGAATTAACGAAGTACGCCTGTGCAAAGTCAGAAGAAAATTGCTGCTGTTCTTGCGCCCTCTTCACTGCGTCGTCGCGTAAATTCTCGTCGCCAATTTGCTGTTGGGAAAGGCGACCAAATGAAGCCGGAATATTCTTGTGTACGTCTTCCTGCTTCATCGCCTCGTCGAGGATGCGCCTTCCGTCTTCAATGAGACCAGCATCGATGTAAACGTTTGCTAGATTTGATGACGAAAGGGTATTACCTTGCTCGATCGAACGCCTGTAGGCCGAAACCGCCAACGTGGGCATTTTTAGCTGACTGTATTGCACTCCCATATTGTTGAGGGCGTAAGCGTAGTGCGGTAAGGTTTGCAGTAAGATCATGTAATGCAGCAGCGATAATTCGTGCATGTTAGCTTCTGAATAAGCCATCGCAGTCTGAAATCTGATGTCGGTGTCATTCGCGTCATATTCTAGGGACTTTTCTAAGGCTAAAGCCTGTAAACGAAATTCCTTGCGTTCTTCATAATCCTTGCGTTCTTCATAATAGGTAGCAAGACCCCGGTAGAGTGCGGCTAAAGCCGAAGTGTCTTGCACCTCTACAATCGCTCCACGGAGTATGCTAAGTGCTTCTTCTGGACGCCCAAGACGCATCTGGGCGATAGCTATCTGTCGGACTGCCGTTGCCTTATCTTTTGGAGTAATGGCCTTGTGAAGGGCCGAGTTGAATGCGTCCAGGGCCTGGGTCCAACCACCTACATCAATGTAAGCAAGACCGATGAATATGTAGATGTCACCGACGACGTTAGGGAAGTCCTTCGCCTTCTCGGGCAACTCCTTCAGCTTGTCAATCGCTTCGCTATCACCCTTTTTCTGGCGCAAATACCAGTAGATAACCTCATTACGCACCTTCTGCTGAGAATTTAGTTCTTCCGCTTGAACATGAAGGAATGACTCTTCTGCTCGTGCAAAGTCTGGTTTATCCGATTGAAGTTCGGCGAAAAGCTCTTTCTCCCACTCAGTCGATGTCTTAGGCGCAGAGTCAGTGATTTCTTCGATTTGTTTTGCCGAATCATTGGCAGGTGGTTCCAATTGTTGTGTACCCGACTGGCTTTGGACTTCCAATGATGGTTTTGCGGGTATTGTAGGCGAACTCAGATCAACAGAAAGCTTTGTGTCGCCCCGTGAGTAGTCGAACTTTTGCAACCTGTCTTTGACGGCGGACGATATAGCGTCGCGGAAGATGATGAACGCGATGACCAAAACAGCGGCAATGATAATGCCGCCGCCGACCAAGGTTCCGATGATAGCAGCGATTGTTTGTTCGCCCACCGGTCCTCCACTATCTCACAAATGGCCCGAACGTACGCTATAGTATATCAGAGAATATGCTTCTGAGAATGATTACAGTGAAGGGGAAACTGGTCATGAAAGAAGTCAATCTCGTTGCCACGACTCATGTCGATAAGCATTCCATCAAGATTACGAAAGAAGCCTTAGACGGGATGGCTCACAACTACAATAGTGGGCATGTCTACCCCATTAAGATTGAACATGACGTGACTCTACCCCCGATGGGAAAAGTACTGCGTAGCTGGGTAGAACCCTTAGATGACGGTGAATTCGGCCTATTTATTGAGTCAGAATTGTTTGACCTCCAAAAGGCCGAATTGCAGCCGGATGGTCGTGTCTTGATCGGTCAGAGAAGTTCCACCGATAACCGACCCTTCGTTGAACGCTTTATAACACCACCTCAAGAGATCGATTTATCCATCGACTTCACAAACTTTGCACAGAAGGAGCATGTCAAAGAAATCCTAGCTGATGATGATAGTATCGCATTCACGAGATCCGACTTCATCCGTCGTTCTGCCTTGAACGATCCGCAGATGGTCGTGACTCTCACCCAGGGTCTTGCACATCTCTTTATCGGATGGAAAATCATCGAGAAAGTTCAAGAAACAGTCGGAGAAGAAATCGCACAGGACTTCGCCAAGTTTTATCGCTTTATCAGTGATCGAGCTTTGCTCATGGCGAAGAATGCTATTCCTAAGAATCAGCCCATTACCTACGTTTTTGTAGCTCCTGGAATCCCTGCGGTAGAGTTCGTCGTAAGGACAACTGATCCCCAAGTCGTTGCACAAGCCCTTCGTCTTGTGACCCAGCCTACTATTGTGGCTCAAGCCCTTGAGGATTTCACTATTCTCAAGCCGACCGAAGTACAGTTTTTATTTGTCGATAGTGAGTGGAAATTCAACTTCCTTCTTACTGGCGATGGTGGTGTTATTGGTATTAAGGAAGGCTTTGACCGCAGAGTTCGGCGTATCGAATTGGGCTGCGACGAGGAATCAGAAGACAAAATAGAATAATGACTACTATTTACCAGCTCCCGATCGCTACCCGCTTCCACGTATTCGTCGTCGTGCAGATATAGACAAAATTCGCGTCCCAGCAAATGTCTCCCTGGACTCCTGTAGCGGTTGCTGACGATGGTGTATTGCTGGATGGCACGCGCACAGACTTGCCGAAGATACCGCCTTGCGCGGGGTTATTACCAGAGTAGTCAGTGTTGTTAGCGATAGCCACCGTTGAGTCGAGTACCCCGCCTGCATTGTTCTTATAGACCGAGACGCCGCCGGTGGCCGTGTCGGCTTGGAGCCGCATGCCATTGATGGTGATGTTGCTCCAGGTGTCCGCGCCGGAAAAGATGATCGGGTAGCGCTGCGTCTTCGTCACTTGGTCGTCGTAGATCTGCCCGCCCAGCAAATGTACATTCGACGAGGCGGGCTGCCCGAACATAATGCCAGGATGAAGGCCCCAGACAGCATTCTCGGGGTTGCCGTTCTTGATGATCGGGTCGATGATGTTGACGTTAACCGTCGCGGTGTTGGGCGTCCCTCTCCCCTGCATCAGAATGCCGATCTGGTAGCCTTCGATCTTGGGGTTGATGATGGTCGCCCCATTCACCGAACCTAACTCGATGGCAGTGTAGTAGGGCGTGTTGGGTGCCTTGAAGGTCGGATTGATGATCGTCAGGTTATAAATGGCCGTCGCGCCGAACTCGCCGTAGTCGGAGCTGTTACCACCGGTGATACCGCCTGCGTTCTCGAAATAGGGGTTCAGGACTGTTGTGTTGTCGCAGGTGTAGCTGTAGTAAATGGTGCTGGGGCTGATCATGTCCTTGAAATCGGGGTCGATGATCCGCGTGTTGTAGCACTTCTGCCAGAGGCCCAGGCCCGGCCCAATACTCGTCTTGTTGCGGAACTTCGGGCGCACGATCTGCATGTTCTTCTGGTTGAAGACGAGCAACATCTCCAGCGAGCCGCCGTGACCGTCGAATTCGCAGTCGATCATCTTGTTGTCGAGGCCAAGGGTGTTATCCGTCCCGGCATCGGGCACACCCCACTTACACAGCCAACCTCCAGAGGGCGCGTTCTTAAACTTCACCCGCTCGATGACCGTGTGATTGCAGTAGTAGAACTGGGTGCAGGAGGCATTGGTCAGGTTGTTGCAGTCGATGGTCAGGTCCCGCAGAACAAAGTTAGTGACCGGCGTACTGGAGTTGTAGAAGGTGTAGTCGCCTGCCGTCCCGCCCAGCAAGATTGTCACGTCGATGCCCGCCCCGATGACCGTCACGTTTGAGGCGATAGTCACGCGCTGAATATTGAAGAAATAGCTGCCGGGTGGGATAAAGACTATGCCCCCACCCGCCGCGACGGCTGCATTGATGGCGTTCTGCAAGGGTGTGTGGGTCAGGGTGCCGTAGTAGTAGGCCGTGTTGCTGGCGGTGGTGCCTGCGGTCCCGGCGAGCGTCACCTGGGTCGCGGATTGCACGGAGACGATGGTGGTCCGTCGGTCGGTGCCGGACGGGCCTGCGCCGATGACGGTGATTCCTTTGCCCACGTCGGCCGCAGTAAATGCGCCGGCCGCGACAGTGAGGATGGCGCTACCCGCCGCGATGCTCGCCCCCGTGCCTTTGATGGCGTCGGCCTTCGCGCCGTAGGCCAGGATGGAGTAGAACTGGCCGCCGTTGTCGATCAGGGCGGCGACCAGCTTGCCCGTCATCGTGTCCCCGGCCTTGTTGACGGGGATATACCCGAGATTGCTCTGTTTGCCGTTGAATGTAGCCCAATCGGCACTGGACAGAACGCCAGCTTGAGTAGAGGTGGCGCTTTGTAGGCCCGCGATACTGCCCTTCGATTGCCAACGATTGTCACAGATCGCCTGCGAAGGAACAGTCAGCTCTGTCCCAGTGATCGAGTCGATCTTGTTCGCGTGTAAGTCAGGTCCCGTGAGCTGGTCGTGGAGGGTGTTAGCCATGTCAGATTAAGAGACGGTACCGAGTGTCGAGAGGATTTGCCAGTTGGCGTTATCCGATTGAACTGTAACTACCGCATATTGACTACCGAGCGTCTTTGTTGCCGTGCCATCAATGGTTTGGGATGCGGTCGTCCCCACCGTAATGTTATTAGCACCAGAGTTAGCGCGCTTGATGGTGTACTGGCGTCCTTGGCACCCCACAGCTGTTGGCAAGGTGATTTGAAATGCGGCACTGGTGCCGTCAGCCAGAATGGTGGAGTCGGAGGTGCCAGCGGTGTAGGCGCTGGTCTTTGGTGACGCGATGATGGCGGTGGCGATAGGACCATTGACGGTTAGGCGACTGGTGGCAGATGTTGCATTGACGGCAAGATTACCGTTGGCATCAAAGATGGAGGAGTTTGTGCTACTTCCCGATCCTTGCGGCCGGATGAAGAACGTTCCATTGTTGATTCCGAAGAAGATGTTGGTACCGTCCGAGTGCATCCCGACACTTGACCCATGCCACCCGTTACCAAAGGTTATTCCCGATGCGGCTTTGACGGCCGTAGATGCACCGCTAGCTCCGCTAATCTCAAGTCCGTAAGCTGGTGTCGCCGTCCCAATACCCACCCGCGCGTTCGTCGTGTCGATATCGAAAACCTGGGTCGTCCCGTCCTGCTTCGTGACCTTGAGGGTCGTCGTGCTGTTACTCGTCGGCGTGATTGTCGCGCCTGTCGTCCGCGCGTAGCGCCCATCATAAGCCGCCTGCGACGCGACGCTCAGCTCCGTCCCGGTCGTGCCGTCGATGGCGTTGGGGTGCAGGTCCGCCCCGGTCATTTGATTGTGAAGTTTGGTGGCCACAGTGAGTCCTTTCAAAGGGCTCGGTGGCCTCGGGTGTGTGTCCCCATTATCCCATACGGCGCGGGCGGCCTTGACTTCCTTAGGGTTCGTCAGGGAATAACGGTTTCGGCGGCGGCGCGCGGGGCGAGGGTGTAGTTCCACTCGCCGTGGAAAGCGTCGCGCGTGAGCTGGAGCGTCGCCATCTGCGCGTCGGAGAGCTTCTG
>JAABUT010003723.1_pt1 | contig 12742 bp, 13 predicted proteins | sample 5559281 | NCBI WGS metagenome assembly JAABUT01 (sample SAMN10711880, study PRJNA513359) | rock metagenome | isolation source: Antarctica rocks | place: Antarctica: Victoria Land, Ricker Hills nord | collected 2016-01-04
CTCCGCGCCGCGCTCGAACGCGAGGTCGCACAGCCTGTCGGTGCCACCTGTCATGATGAAGCCGTGAACGTGGCCTGATGCTCACTGGGCCGCCACCGAAGTTCCACGGAACTCGGGACATCCTCCAGCCGCGGTCTTCGGACCCGTCGTGACCGCGGCGGAGCAAGCCGCGGAAGGTCCCCCCATTCACCGAAAAGGATTGGCAAAGCAGTCTTATCCACTGCGCACGAACCAGTTGAGGACGGAAGAACCGCACGACGGTCACCAAGGGGTGCGAGGGAAACCAAACGCTTACTCTGGCCAATCCGGGCTGACTTCAGAATCTCCTGATCGCGATCGGCCAACCGGTCAAATCGATATTCAGTCGATGGACTCACCGGCCGACGCAGACCCGGGTCATTCCCAAGGGCGGCGAGGAGCCGCCGGATCTGGCTGCCGGTCCACAGCAGTCACCGATTCGGTTGAGGATGAACCTGGTGGCCCTTCGTCAGGGTCTCTCGGTGGCGCGTGATACCAGGTGGAGCGCCGAGCGGACCGCCTCAGGGTTTTCCTCCGGCGCGATGATCGCCAACACCGTGAGGGCGGATCGGCCAAAATGTCGCGCCAAGAGCAGTGCCGCCTGATTTGCGTCGCGCGCTTCACAGGCGGCGACGATGGCTTCGTGCTCCTTGTTGCCCAGTTCCCAGGCGCGAGCGGGTGAGCCGAACAGGCTGGTCCGGCGGTACCGTTCGCAGCGGTCGACCAGGGGGTCGATGATGCGGGTGAGCGCGGGGTCGCTGCCGTTGATGAGCCGCCGGTGGAATGTTCTGTGCAGCGGTTCCCATGTGCTGATGTCCTGGGCTCGGGCCGCATCTTCCATCGCGTGCAGATCGGCCCGCAGGGCGTCATCATCCGCGGCGGTCAGGGCCGGCACGGTCAGCCGGATCGCGAGCGCCTCCATCAGGATGCGGCTGGCGTAGACGGCGTCGATGTCTTTGGGGTCCATCGGCGCGACACGAGAGCGTTGGTTGTGTTCGGCGATGAGCAACCCTTCGGCCTGCACCAGCCGCATGGCCTCGCGCAGCGGCGTGGTGCTCACCCCGAGCTGGCGGGCGAGTTTGACCTGGGAGAGGACGGTGCCCGGGGGGATCTCCCCGTTCAACAGCATCTCCCGCAACCGGGTGTAGACCTCTTCGGTGTTGCTGACCCTCGGCCCCCGCGGGAGCAACGGCGTCACGGTGTCCGTCATGTGTGTAACTCTACAGAGCGCAACGTCAATATGACGATCAATTGCTCGAATTTAGCCGACAGGAATGTTCGTCCATTTGACAACGCCGGACAAACTCCATAGAGGTGCTAGACATGAGGACATTCCGGAGGTTGACCCGATGCGACCCGCCGCGCTTCCCTGCACGATCGTCGATGTGGGCGGCGCCCGTTGACTCACCGGCGTCTTGGGGGCCGAGGGTATGACCGGGCCCCGCCATGACGGCCGCGTCGCTGTGGTGACCGGCGCGGGGCAGGGCATCGGCCGGCCCATGCGTGCCGGCTCGCCGCGGACGGCGCGCAGGTGGTCCTGGCCGACGTCGCCGACCCGGGTGAGACGCTCTCGCTCATCGAAAGGGATGGCGGCAAGGCGTTTGCCGTTCGATGTGACGTCGCCGACCCTGACAGCATCGCCTCATTGGCAGCGGTGGTGGCAGACCGGGATGGGGCGGACATTCTCGTGCACAACGCCGGCATTTACCCAATGAAGCCGGCCGATCAGATCACTTTCGAGGAGTGGCGCCGGGTGATGGCGGTCAACCTCGACTCGATCTTTCTGTTGTCCCAAGCATTCCTGCCGCATATGCGTAAGCAGGGGTGGGGTCGGATCGTGGGGATCGCCAGCGCCATGTTCCATGCCGGCTCCCCCGGCAGCCTGCATTACGTCGCAGCAAGGGCGGCGTCATCGGCTTTGTTCGGGCACTGGCCACCGAAGTCGGGGTCGACGGTGTCACGGTCAACGCCGTCGCCCCCGGGTTGATCCGGTCGGCCGGTACCAGCACCGGTGTGCATGATGACCTCGGCCTTTTCGACATGGTGATCGGGGCGCAGGCCATCAAGCGCAACGGGTTGCCCGAGGACCTCGCCGGGGCGGTGTCGTTCCTGGTTTCCGATGAGGCCTCCTTTATCACCGGTCAAACCCTCTTGGTCGACGGCGGAACGGCCCGCGCATGAGAGCGGCAGGGTTGAGCGATCTCGGCATCCGGCCCGCGACGCCACCCATCGCCGCGGGCTACCCGGTCTGCGCGGCCTGGACCATATCGGCCTTGCCGTGCCCGATGTGAAGGCGGCCAACGACTTCTTTTCCGAGGTGCTCGGCTGGCACGTTTTCTACTCCCTTGCTCCGCCGTCCGACCCGGTGGGGAGTTCATGTTCGATAATTTCGGGCTGCATCCGCGGGCCGCGGTCCGTGAATTGGTTCATGTCCGTGCGCCGCTGCTCAACCTGGAACTGTTCGAGGGAACAGCACCGGACCAAACGACGACGTGGCCCAGAATGCTCGACATCGGCGGCCTGCACATTGCGGTGTACGTGACGATCCGGCAGCGGCACTGACCTACCTGACCGATCGGGGCTGCACCGCCCTAGGCGGGACCAAACCGTTCACCGGACCCGAGGCCGGCGAAGACGCGAAGTTCGTGCACCGGCGGACCTCGTTCGGCATGTACCCGGAAAGCGTGAGCTACCCGCACGGCAGGGCTTACGAAAACGCAGCATCACTGGCGAGCTGGAATCCAACACAACCAGATGACCTGGCCCGCAATGCGTGTGGGACGGTCATCGGCTGACACATGACCACCGTTTCACAACGAAACCCTGACGCCGGACGGATAACTCCCATTCCACCGCGACCCTGGCGGCACCTGACGCCACGCCGTTGGTCTGCTGCAACGGAATCGGGATGGTCCAGGTCTGTAGCGCGTCTCAGGTCAGCGGCAGCGCGTGCGAAGGGTCGTGAGCGTCCGTCCGGCCAATCGATGCGGTTGGTATCAGCTCACCCATTCCATGGGTCGCAACGGATGCCGGCCGTCCCACCCGCGTGCGGCCTCTGCGATGCGGCCGATGGAGTCATCGATGAAGTCACTCCTGCGGTGGATCTCCACCGCGCCCGAGGGTTGCCTGGGTGTCGTGGAAGCGGAGCTCCAGGTCTCCGGATCTATCTTCCGTCGAGGACCACTTTATGGCCTGCCGCGTGCAGTTCCGCGCTGTCCTGCTCGGGGGTGAAACTCAGGTAAGCGACGTGATTGATGACCGGCAGCGGTCCGGGCAGCAGTCCCTTGGGTGACCTCGACCGGATTGGTGGCGACGATCTGCATGAGCTCGATGGCCAGGGCTCCGCACTGACCGAATGCTGCGGAGTGGTCGAGGACCGCCGGCTCCGCATGATGGGTTAGCTCGTCGAACTGGATGTTCGGTACCAGGAAGAACGGGCCGGGCAACCAACATCGACGACCAATACGAGACGGCCCGCTCGATGTTCTCGACGGCGTAACCGATGTGGCTGATCGGCACAGGCCGGATCAGCTGTTTCCTCACGCTGGAAGCAGCAGGTGTTCGGAGCGCCGGAGGAAGGCGGCGAATGACGTGGGTGCGGTACCAGTCACCTCCTGAACGCAATCGGTCACCAGCGGGCTGGCGGCCTGGTCATGGATGGCGAGGTAGTCGGTGATGTGCCATTCCGGCCAGCCACGCCCGGCGAAATCACGGCGGACGTCGTCGACGGGCCGCTGCACGTAGGCAGTCTCCCGTCCGACGAGGACCGCCAGTTCTGCCGCCATGTCCTGGAAGCTCAGGGCGGCCGGCCCTGTCGGGACCAGAACCTGGGCGTGACGCCCGGCGGTGGTGAGGGCGACCGCGGCGACGGCGGCGATGTCGTTCACGTCGACGATGCCCATTCGGGTGCTGGCGGTGGCCGGCCCGGTGAAGATCCCGGTCTGCGCCGCGGTGGTCAACGCGCCGAGGAGCATCTGCATGAAGTACTGCGGCCGCAGAACGACGTATTCGCAGCCGGATTCGGCGACCGCGACCTCACCGTCGTGGTGCCATCGGCCCATCTGCAGGATCGAGTCGCGGCCGGTGTCGAAGGCGGACAATTTGACGATCCGCCGTACCCGATGTTGCCGCGCGGAGGTAGCGATGGCGCGCTGCCAGCGGACCTGTTCCTCGCTGGGTGGCGTCAGCATGAAGACGGCATCGACGCCGTTCATCGCTGCGTCCAGGGCAGCGGTGTCGTCGAAGGTTCCGGGGATTGCAGTGACCTCGGCGGGGAATGTCACCGTCTGCGGCGTGGAGGGATCGTAGAAGGCTCGGACCTCACGGCCAGTGGTTGCGAGCCGGCGGGTAAGGGCGGAGCCGACGTTGCCGCTTGCGCCGAGAACGAGAACCGGCTTGCGGTCGGGGTTGGCCGCCCGGGCCGGATCGGGGGTTGGAACCCCGTGCCAGCTCCGGGCGTCCATTCCGGAAGTATCGACCCCAGCAGTGGCCGCGTCAGTCATCCGCGGGCCAGTCGGTCGAGCTGGGTTCAACGGGCAGCGTTGGAATAACTAAGAATGAGTCGTACTTACTGCCGCCGGTGTGCAGTAGGTGGTTGCCGTTGTTGCGGGTCTCCAGATGCCGTGACATCACCGCCCCGGTGTAGAAGTCGCTTCCCCGCAGGAGAAGCCGGAATCCTTCGCCCGCCTCGAAACGCGTTCCCGACGGCCAGATCTCGATGTCCACATCCACGATCTGCCCGGCGCTGAGCTTGTCCTCCCGCAGGTGGGTGTGCCACGGCCGGTTGTTGCTGCTTCGGTCAGAGTCGACTGAACGATGCGACACTCGTAACCAGCCGAGCGCCGTCGGTCCTTGTTCTAGGACATTCGCGAAGGGGAAATCGACGGTATTTCCGTCGCGGTCGATCTTCTTGATAGCCACGTACATGTCCATGTCATCGGAGCCGTCGGCCTCGACCCACAACCGGAGTTTCATGCCCCCGATAACATCCACCGCGCTCGTGAACGTGTAATCGAAGCTGGTGTCATCAGCGCTGTCCTTCCCGGCCTCGTAGCGTGCCGTCGCCTCGACTTGGGGTGCCTGCTCGGTGAGCGTATGCGCGCCGGCGTCGAGAAACAGCCGACGGAAAGTGGTCTCGGGGGGTGGCCAGGCGGTGGGGGTGCGTTCGACGCCGTGGTAGGAACTAATCCGTGTTTCCAGTCGGATCGGCGGCCAGTCGTCGACGCCGTTGTCGATGTCCTTGAGGTACCGGTCGAAGAACTGCCGCTGTCGGTTGACGGTCGAGGGCTGGTGATAGTACTCCCATTTCTTCCGGCCGTGTACTTCGAGGTATCTGTGGGGTGAGGAAATCTGTTCGAACGCGGCGAGTGTGCCGCGGGTGTGCAGACCCTGGTCGGACCAGCTGGCGATGACATAGGCGGGCACATCGATCTTGGACAGATCGGGCCGTTTGGTGTCCCAGTAGGAGTCGTCTAGAGGGTGGTCGACCATCATGTCGGCGACCGCCTCGACTTTGGTGGTGGAGTACTTGAGCCGGTGCTTGAGCCAGAAGGTGGGAAAATTGGACGGAATACCGCCGTGAAAGGCGAACTCCCGGTAGACATCGCTCAGGCCTTCACAGGGATTGATGGCCGCGAGGTACGGCGGACGAAGGGACGCCGCCCACCACTGGGCCACCGCCAGGTAGGACACGCCGCTCATCCCGACCTTGCCGTTGCACCAGGGTTGGGTGCCGGCCCAGGCGATGACATCGACGGTGTCGTGTGCCTCCCGTTCGTCCCAGAAGGTGGCGTAATCACCCGCGGACCACCAGGTGGCACGGGGGTCGACGTTGATCACTGCGTACCTGTTGTCGCACCACTGCCGCGGGTCGGGACCCTCGAACGTGGTGTACGCGGAGAGCCATTCCGGCTTGACCCCGCCGCCCTGATTCCCGGACTCATCCTTGAACTGTTGGTACACGGCGCCGCCGTTGTGTTTGCCGTACGGCCCCCAGGCGATCAACGCCGGCACGTCCTGCTCGCCTTCGGGTCGGAACACGTCCAGATAGATGACGGTGCCGTCGGTCAGCGAAACCGCTTGGTTGCGTTCGATCAGCATCCCGTCGTCGGTATTCACCGAGGAGCGGGGTTCGGGAACACCGTCTTCGGCGGGAGAGGATCCCTGCTGAAATAGCAGGTCCTGCTCGTGCATGAATGTCATGCGCCGACGTTTTCCGATCGCGCCTTCGCGATCGCGAGGGTCGGATCCTCGCCGGTGCTGACGAACCGGCGGGTGGCCTCCAGGGTGGCGGTCACCGCGTTGATGTAGCCGCGGGCGAACTCTTTTTCGTAATCGGCCTCTTCGGGACTTCCGTGTTCGGCGTTGGCCAACGCGAGGGTGAAGGTGAACCGGAGCGTCAGTTCACCATCGTCGTCGGTTTCGATGAGGTTGGCGATCTGTCCCAGGACGCTGCCGTTCAGCCGGAGGAAGGTCACACTCTTGAGGGGGTCAAGGAACACCCGCTCCCGGAGAACTTCGGTGTTGCCGTCCGGGTTTCTGTGCAGGATTTGCCGCAGGAAACCGTTGTCGAAGGTTTCCAGGATGTCGCAGTCCAGGATCGGCGCGACGAACAGCGTGGGGTATTGCCCCTTCCACACCAGACCCTGGTAGAGCTGCTCGCGGGTCAGGTGGACATCCTGATCCGCCGGGTTGGCGCGGATCGGCGGGGTGGAAAGCTCAATCATGGCAGGCTCCTCGAATGGGTTCTGGTTGACGGTGGCTGCGATTTACAGGGGCCCGGCGTCGAACAGCGGCCCGAGGTCGATGTAGACCCGTTGGGCGGCGATCAGGCCGTCACGCCGGTCGATCGCGGTGGACACCGGGATCGAAACGGTGCTGCCATCGAGGCGCGTGTATTCGACGATGGCCTCCAGGTAGGCGCTGTCACCGTCCTCGACCACCTTGACGAAGGTGTGGCGCATGCCGCCGATCATGGTGAAGAAGTGCGCCGTTCCCGCACGGACCGCGTCACGGCCGGTGTCCATGTCGTGGTTGGCCATCCGCATCGTCGTGTCCGGCGTGCAGAGCCGGTCCACCACCGTCAGATCCTTGGCGTCCAGGCCCGCATAGAACTCCTCGTACCACGTCGGCGCACCTCGACCGGTGGTTCCGTCGCCGGATGGGCTCTTCTGTTCGGTGGTTGCAGCCATAGCTCACACTTCCTCCGCTAGTACTTCTGATGGACATGACGGCAGACACCGAGCACCATGCAGCCCCGATTGGCTCAAGGCGATTCGGAACCAAGATCACACGAACCTATAGAGATTTGGGCTCTGTGCGGCCTTATTGTCTGCGATATCGCCCACGCTAGCAGAACTCGATAGAGCTTGGCTACACTGATGAGGTTCGCGTCGATGTCTGATCGACGCCCTCGGGCTCGACAGCAAGGAGCGGCACAGGTGAAAGCGGTCATTTTCCACGAGCACGGGGAAAGTCATGTCCTGCAATACGGGGACATCGCCACTCCCGAACCCGGGCCGGGCGAGGTGCTGCTGCGGGTGCACGCCGTGTCGGTGAACCACGGCCCGGACATCGAGACCCGCCGCAGCGGATTCGGCATGAACGCGCTGGCGATGCCGCATGTCGGCGGCATCGATCCGGCCGGAGAGATCGTCGGTATCGGACCCGACGTCACCGGTTTCCGGGTTGGTGACCGGGTTGCAGTGTACCCGGTGATCGCCTGCGGGGTCTGCGACTTCTGCCGGTCTGGCGCCGGCGAGAACTACTGCCCCTACTCACGAATGTTCGGCATCCAGACCCACGGCGGACGCGCCGAATACGTGTGCGCGCCGGTCACCCAGCTTGTCCGGCTGCCTGACGCCGTCTCCTACGAGGCCGCCGCCGCGCTGGGCGTGGCCTACACCACCGCATACCACGGTGTCGTCCAACGCGGGAAGGTGACAGCAGAGGACACGCTGCTGGTAATGGGCGCCGGCGGCGGTGTTGGGGTGGCCGCCGTCCAACTGGGCAAGATCATCGGTGCCCGGGTCATCGCGATCACCGGCGCCCCCTGGAAGCAGGAGCGGGTCCGCGCACTCGGCGCGGACGAGGTGTTCAGCTACTGCGACAACAACTGGCCCGAGCAGGTCATCGCCGCGACCGGGGGGCGTGGAGTCACGGTGGCGTTCGACAACTCGGGAACGGCCACCCTGCCGTTGAGCATCGACTGCCTCGGCCGGGGTGGCCGGCTGTTCTGCTCCGGTGGTACCACCGGCCTGGAGGTGACGCTCAACGTGCGTCATCTCTACCGGGAGCTGATCAGCCTGCTCTTTTATGTGCAGGGCACAAAGGCCGACATGGGCACACTGGTCGATCTGGTCGCCGCCGGCACGCTCGACCCGGTTATCGACAGCTCCTACCCGCTGCGGGACGCCGCCGCCGCCGACGAACACCTGGATTCGAACAAAATGTTCGGCCGGATCGTGCTGCGCGTCGACGAGGAACAGTGACCGCCATCTGCTCCGCCACCGGCAGCCGTTCGCCCCACGCAATTCAACCAAAGAGGGTGGGCCGATGAAACAGGGAAGGGTGGTGGTGATCACCGGAGCCGCAGGTGCCATGGGCGCCGTTTTGGTCGACCGTTTCCTGGCCAACGAGGACACCGTCATCGCGACGGACGTCAACGCCGATGCCCTGCACCAGCTGGACCCTGGCACTATCGCTGGATCCAGGCTGATCACCGTGGCGGCTGACATCTGCGAGGAGGTCGACTGCCGCCGGCTCGCGGACGTTGCGCGGAAAGCGGCCGGCCGCGTCGATGTGCTGATCAACTGCGCCGGGTATTTCCCATTCCGCCCGTTCGAGGAGATGACCTCGCAGGAATGGCGGCAGGTCATCGACATCAACCTGACCGGACCCTTCCTGATGATCAGCGCTGTCCTGCCGCTCATGAAAAACCGAGGTTGGGGCCGGATCATCAACTTCGGATCGGCCTCCGTCTTCGCCGGAGCACCGGGCCAGTCCCACTACGTGGCCGCCAAGGCCGGCGTCGTCGGGCTGTCCCGCTCGTTGGCCAGGGCAGTCGGTGGCTATGGCATCACCGTCAACGTGGTCACTCCCGGGCTGACCCTGTCCAAGGCGGTGCGGGACCATTTCCCGGCCGAACTCCTCGCGGCGCAACGCGAGGCCCGCGCGTTGCCGCGGGATGAGGAACCGGGCGACGTTGCTGGCGTGGTGTTCTTTCTCGCCTCCCCCGATGCGGACTTCATGTCCGGGCAGACCGTCAACGTGGACGGCGGAAAGTTCATGCCCTGACCGACCCACCCCAACGCTGAGAACCTCCTCTCCAGTTTCGTCTCATCTCTGCTCCAAAGCCATCGCCTTAACACACCTGGCTCCCCCCAACCGTGGTCGGCCGATGAACGCAGCCCGCCCATTCAACCCCCGAGAAAGTAGTGACATGCCTGTCGCCGAATTCAGCATCGACAAGAACGTTCCGATCACCGTCCGCGACGGGGTGACGCTCCGTGCGGACGTGTTCCGGCCCAGCGGCGACGGCCGGCACCCCGTCATCATGACCTACGGCCCCTACGGCAAGGACATCCACTTCCAGGACTTCAACGCCGCCGCCTACGGCCTACTTGACGAGCAAGGTCCCCTGATGAACTGGGAGACCGTCAACCCCGAGTGGTGGGTCCCGCGCGGCTACGTCGTCATCAGGGTCGACCAGCGAGGCACCGGCACCTCCGAGAGCCGGCTTGCCCTGTTCGCACCGCAAGAGGCCGAAGACTACTACGACTGCATTGAGTGGGCCGGCGTCCAACCGTGGAGCACCGGCCGGGTCGGTCTGCTCGGCATCTCCTACTACGCCATCAACCAATGGCACGTGGCCGCTCTGCAGCCACCGCACTTGGCCGCGATCGTGCCCTGGGAGGGCGCGGTGGACATCTACCGCGACTGGGCCTACCACGGCGGCATCCTGTCCAACGTCTTCACCGACGCCTGGTGGCTACGGCAGATCACCGGCAACCAGAGCGCCCTGGAACCCGGCCGGGGCAACCCCAACACGGCCATCGACGGCAACGCGGAGTTCCCGGCCGAACTCCGCGCGCATCCCTTCGATGACGACTACTACGGCCACCGCGCCGCGTCCCTGGAGAAGATCACTGTCCCGGTACTGTCGGCCGGCAGTTGGAGCGGCTACGCGCTGCACCTCAGGGGGAACATCGACGGCTTCCTCGGCGCCGGCTCCGAGCACAAATGGCTGGAGGTGCACAGCGGAGACCACTTCGCCCCGTTCTACACCGAGGAATCCCGGCTGTACCAGAAGAGCTTCCTAGACCGTTGGCTCAAGGACGACACCACCGCCTGGCAGGACCAGCCGCCGGTCAAGCTGAAGATCAGAACCGCGGACGGCGGCCAGTTCCGGGCCGAGAGCGAGTGGCCCATCGCTCGCACTCAGTGGACGAAGCTGTATCTCGACGCCGTCTCCGGCGCGCTTGGTAACGAACCGCCGCCCACCGGGGCGCTGACCACCTACACCGCCCCGACCGGATCAGCCACGTTCCTCACCGCACCATTCGCAGACGACGTAGAGATCACCGGGCCGATCGCAGTGCATGCGTGGGTGCAAACGGGGGCCGCCGACATGGATCTGTTCGTCACCATCATCGATCTCGACTCCAGCGGCCAGGAGGTCCTGTTGCAAGAATCCGCTGGCTTCTACGGCGCCGTCGTCAAGGGCTGGCTGCGCGCGTCCCACCGCCGGCTCGACCAGGCTCGCTCACATCCGTACCGGTCGTACCACACGCACGCAGCCGCCGATCCCGTTCCGGTCGGCGAGCCGTTCGAGATACAGATCGAGGTCCTACCCACCAGCATGGTATTCCAGCGAGGCCACCGACTCGGCCTTGTCATCGGGGCGTCGGACCGGCGCGAGGACAGCTTCGTAGGACACACCGACCCCAACGACCGGTCCGGCAGCACGTTCGCCGGGCCTAACAGCATCCACACCGGCGGCGATACCTCCTCGTACCTCCTCGTTCCGATCATCCCCGCTCGCGGCTGAGAGGCGGCCACACAGAATGCCCGCCGTGGTCGGTATTCCGACATCCCTGTGCGAGCCGCTGACGACCTCGACCCGATCGTGCAGGTGAGCGGGCAGGCGTGATGTGCGGGAGATGACGCGGACGGCGTCCCCGTGAAACCACTATCCGCGCGGCGGACCGCCTGCTGGAGAGCTGAAGCGGAGCTGGTCGGGCTGGGTCAGCCGGTGTGGGTGCCCAGGGCGACCAGGACGCCGGCCGTGGCGAAGTACTTGTTCGATCCGAGATCGCGGATGGTTTTGATGCCGAGGTTGTCTGTGAGGGCTTTGTCGTCGGCTTCGGTCAGGCCGGACAGCGCGGACGGCGGCGCGGCCAGGATCTCCTCCAGCCACGAGTTTTCGTACGCCTTGTCCAGCGCCTTGGCCAGGTTCACCGAAACCGCCATCAGGTTCTCTCCATCCCGTTGTGGGGGGTCGCCGGCTGCGACCCTGCCCGCCATCATTCGCCGCTGCGGCCGGTCAGGAAAGGCCGGCGGCGGATCGGTGGGTGGGGCTGGGGAGCCGACGATGCGGTAGCGGCCGCGGCCGGTCCGTTCCAGCAGCGGGTGCGAGCCGATCAGCGGGTTCAGCCCGCTGCGGGCGTAGCCCAGCCGCTCGAGCAGCGTCAGCAGCGCGGCCTTGTCCAGTTCGCGCCCGGCGGCGCCGTCGATCGGGGCGGCCCACCCGGCGCGCGGCTGGGTCGGCGCGGTCAACGCCCACCGGCCGGTCTCGTCGGGTTCGGCGGCCCGGGCGGCGGTGAGCAGCCCGGCCAACTCGCCCTCGGTGAAGGGTGGGATGGTGCTGTACCGGCGGGACCCGGCCACCTCGTCGGCCAGCTCACCGATAGCCAAGGATCCGGCGGCGGCGAGCATGCCGACGCAGATCGCACCGTGCGGGCGTTGTGGCGGGCGTTGCGGCGGCGCTGCTCCGCCTGCGGGCTGACACCGGTCGGCGGCGGCGGTGCCGGCAGGTCCAGCAGGCCGGCGATCCTCAGCCGGGACCGGTGGTCCTGCGCCCGGGTGGAGGGCCGGCTGACCTCGTCGCGCAGCTCCAGGTCGATGGGTTGGGCGGCTTCCTGCGCGGCGACGTCCCGGACCCGCTGCCGCAACACCCAAACGACAGGCCGTGCCGGGCAGCCACCCCAAGGGCGGTCTGGGCGGGCAGGCCGGCCAGAGCGAGGTAGTCCGACACCGGGCGCACCCAGGTAGGCAGCGGCCCGTGCACCCGCCACACCAGCTGCGACACCAGATCGGGCACGGTGCGGCCGGCCAGCGGCCGCCCCAACCGCTCCTGCCCCGGCTCGCCGTCCCCCCGCACATTCTCGGCTGCCGCCCGGGCGGGTGACCGCGAGCGGGTAAGGACGGTCGGTGCTGCCGGGCCCGGATCAGCAGCGCAGCGCGCCGCGGGGCAGCAGCTTCGGCGGCCCGGACATCGGCAGCCGCAACAGATCGTCGTCGGCGAGGCGGCGAAGCTCGAACCGCACCGGCCGGCCCCGCCACAGATGCGGCGCCGACGCCGACTCGTCATCCCCCGTTGCAGGTTCAAATCCTGTCACCCCGACCAATGGAACATCGGGTCTCCCCATGATCGGCGGCAGCGTAACCGCGGCTCACGGAGCGGTGAGCGTCAACAGCGTCGCTTCCGGCCGGCAGCAGAACCGCA
>JAABUT010003724.1_pt1 | contig 12740 bp, 12 predicted proteins | sample 5559281 | NCBI WGS metagenome assembly JAABUT01 (sample SAMN10711880, study PRJNA513359) | rock metagenome | isolation source: Antarctica rocks | place: Antarctica: Victoria Land, Ricker Hills nord | collected 2016-01-04
CAGGAGCGATCTACGGGCAACAGATCCCCGACGCCCTTCGCTCCCGCGTGTCCGGCGCCTACCGGACGGTCAACTACGGCGTCCGCCCCCTCGGCGCTCTACTCGGCGGCGCGCTAGGAGCGACCATTGGCCTACGCGACACCCTCTGGATCGGTGCCGCCGGCGCGTCCTGCAGCGCACTCTGGCTCCTGCGCCCGGCCGTACTCGGACTACGCGAACCCACGCCCGAGACCTAACTGAGGATGACACCCAGCGTCTTTGTCGGCTGCTGTCGAACGTGACACCCGCCCATGGCCTCCGACATGGGCGGGTCATCGCCGATTTCGACCGATGCTAGCGCCGCCGCCGCGAGCTCTGGCGGCCGAGAGTAGCGCCGCCTCTGCGAGCTCGTGCGCGGCGGAGCGGTCCGACCAGGCGACGGCATCCAGGTACGTCTGCCGGCGGGTCCTCACCACGCCCTTGAGCGGGTCTGACCTTGTCCCGGTAACGAAAGATCAGCGGGACACCGTCCCACTGACGATCGTTGTACGGGACGGGCGGGGCCATGCCCAGTCACTGTCTGTGACGAGACGCCCAGCTCGGCCGCTGCTTTGCTGATCGCATTGACCTGCCCAGACAGGGCGGACGCGGCTTGCTTCTGACACCTGGGTCGTCGACCGCGCCGAGATGGTCCCGGTCAGTCGGGGGGTGCTGTTGTGGGTCTGTACCGTGATGCCAGGTCCGGGCTGTGGTTGTGAAACGCGGCGAGGTCAGCTGCGAAGACAGTTTCCAACAGTGTCGGGTCTTCCACGCCGGGGGCGATCACGACTTCGCCCAGAGTGATGCCGGTCAGGGCAGCGGTCACTACGTCCGAAGGGCTCATCCGAGGGATCGCTGACAGGTCCATGCCTTGAACTTCGTGGAATTCGGTGGCCACGATGCCGGGACAGACCACGTGCACGCTGACGCCGGTGTCAGCTAGTTCTGCGTTGAGGGTTTGCGACAGGGCTAATGCCCCGGCCAGGGTGGCGGTGTAGACCGCGCGTTGCCCTGGTGGTGGTGCGGCAGGTGCGGGCCCGGAGAAGGCGATCATCCCCGCGATGGTGATGATCGCGCCTTCCTGTCGTTGCAGCATGCCGCCTAACGCGGCACGGGTCAGCAGGGTTGGTGCGAGCGTCTTGACGTGCACCAGTTCACTGGCTTGTGCAGCCGAGAGGTCGGCCATCGGCATGTAGTGGGCAAGACCGGCGTTGTTGACCAGCATTGTCAGCGGCCTGCTCGCGCACAGGTCAGCAACAGTGTCGATGCCTTCACGGGTGGCCAAGTCGGCCACGACCACATCCACCGACACGCTGCTGGTAGCCGCAGCCAGAGACCTCAACCGCTCTTCGCGTCGTCCAACGACGATCAGGTCGTACCCATCGGTTGCCAGGCGTTGGGCGAATGCCTGACCGATACCTGAGGATGCCCCGGTGACGAGTGCCAGACCCGACATCACGCGACCCCCACAAGGGTTCGGGCTACGACCGGCGTGCTCGAAGTAGTGATGATTGGCTCCCGCTGGAGTGATCCACGTGTGCTGCGCAAGGTGGTTCCTTTCATGGTGATGGATATCAAATAGTGATTTGTTCAGGCGTGCCGGCTAGTACGTCATACCGCTTCAAACCAACCCGGTTGCAGGTCTGGGCCGCGGTACGGATGCGGATCTGGCTGAGGGCAGCACCGTTGATGGACATGTGGAGGTGCCGATTCCACGGTGACAGGCGGGCGGCCATCTGGTCGCCGCCGTTCGACTTTGTCGCTCGGGTCGGCCGCTCTCGGAGCCGACGCCGCGGCGGTCAGCGCCGCCGTTGTGCCGCGTCGAGTGCCCGGGTGCCGTGCGCCCACAGGGTGTCTGCCACGTCGATCGTGACGCCCGGGGCCACGACCGAGTCGATGCGGTCGAGGACCTCGTCGGACAGCTCGACTCCGTCCGCGTCGAGGTAGCCCTCGAGCTGCTCCATCGTGCGGGGGCCGATGACGACGCTGCTGACCGCGGGGTGGCGCGCGGCCCACGCGGTCGCGAGCTGCACGAGGGTGAGGTTGCTGTCGTCGGCGAGGGCGCCGAGCGCGTCGGCGGCCGCCAACTTGGCCGCATTGCCCGGGGCGTTGGCGTCCATCTGGGGACGGTGCGACCGGGGGCCCGATGTGGCGACCGTCTGACCGTTGCGGAACCGGCCGGAGAGCCAGCCGCCTGCGAGCGGGCCGAACGCGAGTACGCCGACGCCGAGCCGCGCACAGGTGGGCAGCAGGTCGTACTCGAGAACGCGGTTGAGGATCGAGTACGGCGCCTCCTCTGTGCGGAACACGCCGTGTCCGCGGCGCTCGGCGAGGGCGCGTGCCTGCGCTATCTGCGACGGCGGCATCTTCGAGGTGCCGAACGAGCGGATCTTTCCGGCGGCGACGAGGCCGGTGAGGGCGTCGAGCGTCTCGTCCAGATCGGTCTGCGGATCGGGTGCGCCGAGCTCGTAGACGTCGATGTGGTCGGTCTTCAGGCGTCGCAGCGAGCCCTCGATCGCCTGCGTGATCCACCGGCGCGAGCCGCCGCCGTGGTTCGGGTTTCCGTCGAGCTTCACCCCGAACTTCACCGTGAGCACGACCTCGTCCCGCCGGTCACCGGTCAGCGCCTCGCCGAGGATTTCCTCGGACTGGCCCGCGGAGTAGCCATCCGCGGTGTTGATGCTCGTGATTCCCGCGTCCAGCGCCCGATGCACGATACGTACGCAGTCCTCGCGGTCCTGGTTGCCCATGGCGCCGAACATCATGGCGCCGAGGGTGAACTGGCTGACGGTGATCCCGGTACGGCCCAGTGCTCGGTACTCCATCGGGGGGTCCTTCCTGTGCCGTCTCCGGCGGTAGGGTCACTCCCCACGGATGAGTGGAGAGCCTGTCCGTTTCAACGATACAGCGGAGTGGATAGGGTGTCCACTATGACTTCACCGCCCACGCGACCGCCGCGTCGTCGAGCGGACGCGGAACGCAACCGCACGCGGATCCTCGCCGCCGCCCGCGAGGTGCTCGCCGACCGCGCCGCCGAGGTCTCGATGGCCGAGGTGGCCCGGCGCGCGGGCGTCGGAATGGCCACTCTCTACCGCAACTTCCCAGGACGGCGCGAGCTGCTTGAGACGCTCTTCGCGGAGGAGGTCGACGAGCTGTGCCGGGCAGCGGGCGACGCGTCAGGCCCGCCGGGGGAAGCGCTGCTCACATGGCTGCGACGCTTCGCCGTGTTCCACGACAACAAGCACCCGATCGCCGCCGAGCTGCTCCGACATACCGACGCCGCCGACCCTGTGTTCGGCAGCGGCCGCGACCGGGTCCTCGCCGCTGGACGACCGCTCCTCCTCGCGGCGCAGGAGGCGCACGAGGTCAGCGACGGTCTCACGCTCGATCAGGTGCTCGACCTCGTCCTCGCAGCCACGACGATCCCGGGCGACCGTGCCTACGTCGAACCAATCCTCCAAGCCGCGCTGGACGGACTGAGAGCCTGATGCGGTCGCCGCGCCGAAATGGCGTTCGAGTCCGCCGGTGGGTGAGCACTTCGCAACCCCGGCCTTTGCAGGTCTATTCCTAGATCGTGACCCTACTGGTGAACGAAGAGCGTGATAGTTGCTGGGACGCCGTGCCCCGGGCGGGTGAGCACTGAACCATGAAGGCACACAGCACGCTGCCGCAGCCCTGGACGAGCTCACAACAAGCACGGCACTGGGTTTGAGCAGGCCGCGGCTCACCTAAAGCTAGCCCGTAGGCGGATCGTCCTACGGTACGTCGTCGACGCGGGTGGCAGGCTGGTTGCCGTGACGACGAACGCGCCGCGGGTGATCGGGATGCTCGGTGGGATGAGCTGGGAGTCCAGCGCCCAGTACTACCGGCTGGCCAACGAGCTGGTGCGCGAGCGGCTCGGTGGTCTGCACTCGGCGCGGATCGTGTTGGCGTCGGTGGACTTCGCGGACGTGGAGGCACTGCAGGTCGCCGGGCGGTGGGACGAGGCCGGACAACTGCTCGCCGGGGCGGCCAAGGGACTCGAGGCCGCAGGCGCCGAGTTGCTGCTGATCTGCACCAACACGATGCACAAGGTCGCCGACCAGGTCCAGGCCGCCATCGGGATTCCTCTGTTGCACCTGGGCGACGCCACCGCACAGGCGGTAGCCCGGGTCGGGCTGGGCACGGTTGGGCTGCTGGGTACCGCGTTCACCATGGAGCAGGACTTCTACCGCGACCGGCTCACCAGCCATGGCTTGCGAGTGCTCGTTCCGCCACCGGCTGACCGGGCCGAGGTGCATCGCATCATCTACGACGAGCTGTGCCAGGGCCTGATCCGAGAGGAGTCTCGGCAGGCCTACCGCGACATCATCGTGCGTCTGGTTCAGGCCGGCGCCGAGGGTGTTGTGCTCGGCTGCACTGAGATCGAACTGCTGATCTCCGCAACAGACAGCCCGGTCCCAGTCTTCCCCACCACCCGCCTGCACGTCGAAGCTGCCGTTGACGCTTCTTTGGCCACACGCTCGAACGTCTGACCTAGCAGGAGGATCCGCGAACGAGACGCGTCAGCGCTGGCGCCGGTGGAAGTTCAGCATAGTTGCCTTCGAGGTCCAGCGCGGCGAACTCGCGGGTGCCCCAAGCGGTGTCGACGGCGCTTCCCAGGTCGCGCGGGTGCAGCACGGCCGCTGCCGCCATCTCGGCGTAGAGCTCGTCGACGTGGTCGACCTCGATGCGGCAGCTCGCCAAGCCCGTAAGAGGATCGGTAAGCGTCTCGCGGTCAAGGCCGTCTGCAGTGACCCGAGTCCGGGCTTTGAGAGTTAGGGCTGCAGGTTTTCTAGGTCTTCCAGCAGGCCCGGGTGCGTCGGCTCCCAGTTCAGCGCTTCGCGGGTGTGGGTGCTGGAGGACGGTTGGTCCATCGCGAAGATCGCGCCGAACGGTCCGAAGGTCTCCTCTGTCACGGTCTGTACGGGCAGGCTCAGCCGCCGCCCGATGACCGTTGCGATGTCGCGGACCGCGTCGCCCTCGTCGGCCACGGCGTGCCAGGCGGTTCCGGCCGGTGCCGATTCCAGGGCCAGCCGGAACAGGACGGCCGCGTCGAGAGCGTGTACCGCCGGCCAGCGTTGGGTGCCGTCACCGGGGTAGCCGGCTACCCCGGTGCGGCGCGCTGCGTCGGTCAATAGGCCGGCGAATCCGCCCTGGCCCTGGTTGTGGACCGTGCGCGGCATACGGACAGCCGAGGCGCGCACACCGCGCGAAGCCAGCTCCAGAAGCGCGATCTGCGAACGACCTCGTTCGCCCACCGGTCCATCGGTTGGCACTTGATCTGCCTCGGTGGAGGTACGGCCCGGGACCCACGGTGTTCCGGAGACCGTGACGATCGGCCTGTTGCTGCCGGTGAGTTCTTGTCCAAGGGCGGACATGGCCGCGCTCTCCTCCGCAATGGCCGCCGCGAGGGCTTCGGAACTGCTGTAGTCGCGCCCGAACGCCAAACTGATCACTCCATCGGCCTGCGCTGCGCCGGCGCGCAGGATGTCCAGGTCGCCCAGCCTTCCCCGCAACGGCTCGGCGCCAGCGTCCTTGAGGGCCTGAGCAGAACTGTCGGATCGGGCCAGCGCGAGAACAGTGTGACCGTGCCCGAGGAGTTCGGCGACGACGGCTGAGCCGATGGTGCCGGTACCGCCGGTGACGAAAACATGCATGAAGTGTTCCTTCTAGTGTGATGGGACAGTTATCCCAACACCGTACATGATGACGAGACACATGTCCCATCACCTATGCTGTGCCTCATGGCTCGATGGGAACCGGGAGCGACCCAGCGGCTCGTGGTCGCGGCCGTTGACCTGTTCACCGAACAGGGGTACGACGCCACCACGGTGGCGCAGATCGCCGAGCGCGCCGGGGTCACCAAGAGCACCTTCTTCCGACACTTCTCCGACAAGCGCGAGCTCCTGGTCGCCGGCCAAGAGACCCTGAGCACTCTGCTTGCCAACGGGATCACCGAGGCCCCCGCAGCCGCGAGTCCGCTACAAGCTGTTGCTGCCGGACTCAAGCGTGCATCCAGCGAGATGGGGCCAACGAACCGCGAGCTCGGTCCCCGCCTAAAGGCAGCTGTCGCCGCCAGCACCGAACTCCAAGAGCGCGACGCACTCAAAAGCGTTGGCCTCGCCGCCGCCATGACAACCGCCCTACTCGCCCGCGGAGTGCCCGACCCAGTCGCGCACCTCGCAAGCGAGATGGGTGTCCTCGCGTTCAAGCGCGGCTACGCCGCATGGTCCGAGGGCAATCCCGACGCCGACGGTGAGCTCGCGCCGCACACCCTGGCCGCCTTGAACGACCTACAAATAGCAAGCACAACACTGCACTGACCAAACCCGCGCGATCTCTGCACAACAATTCATTCCTCGACCCACCCCACCGCACGCGACTCACAGGGCGGACCATCGCGCGCAGCAACCGGCCAGGGGTACGTACAAGCACACGACCGGACAGCGCGATGATCCGAACCCTCCAACCTCCGTCTCAGTTGACGAAGGGCCAAGCGGGACACCCGCCGACAGGACACGCGGCAGTCGACGTCGTTCGTCGGCGTGAGGATCAGCAGGATCGCCGGGCGACATGCACCGGTGAGTACGCCTTGTTCGCCGACAGCCCTGTCAGGTGCCATGCCGCCGGCCGACGCTGCGCTTCTAGGCTCGGGGCATGGCCTCTCCCTCGCGCGTGCTCGCGCCGATCGTCGCCGACGCGGTGCACGCTGCCTTCGGGGACAGCTATCGCGATGAGGACCCCGTGCTGCGGCCGAGCCAGTTCGGCGACGTGCAGGCCAACGCGGCGCTCGCGCTAGCCAAGCGGGTTGGTCTGGCGCCGCGCGCGGCCGCTGCGCGGGTCGCGGAGCAGCTCGACCTCGGCGGGATCTGTTTGTCGGCCGAGGTCAGTGGCCCGGGCTTCATCAACTTTGTGCTGAACGATGCCTGGATCGCCGACCAGGCAAGCGCGATGTCCGTGGATGGCCGTCTGGGCGTCCCGCTACTGCCAGCTGAATGCATTCCGGTCGACTACTCGGCGCCCAACGTCGCCAAGGAGATGCACGTTGGTCATCTGCGCACAACCGTGGTCGGTGACGCCCTCGTGCGGGTCCTGGAGCACCTCGGCCACCGAGTCGTGCGGCAGAACCACATCGGCGACTGGGGGACCCCGTTCGGAATGCTGATTGAGCACCTCCTGGACGTGGGCGAGGACAGCGACGACGCGCGCCTGGTTGCCACCGACCCCAACGCCTTCTACCAAGCGGCGCGCGGCAAGTTCGACTCCGACGAGTCCTTCGCGACTCGGGCCCGTTCCCGCGTGGTGGCGCTTCAGGCCGGGGACCCGGCAACCCGGCGGGTCTGGCGCGAGCTGGTGGAGCTGTCCAAGCGCTACTTCAACCATGTCTACGGCCAGCTGGGCGTGACCCTAACCGACGACGATCTCGCTGGCGAGTCGACGTACAACGACCTCCTACGGGGGGTCTGCGACGAGTTGGAGGCGAAGGGCCTCGCAACAATCAGCGACGGCGCGCTGTGCGTGTTCCTCGACGGCTACACCGGGCGCGAAGACAAGCCTGTGCCGCTGATCATCCGCAAGTCCGACGGCGGATACGGCTACGCCACGACCGACTTGGCGACCATCCGCCATCGCGTCCAGGTGCTCCGGGCAGACCGAGCCCTCTACGTGGTGGGAGCGCCGCAGGCGCTGCATCTGAAGATGGTGTGGGAGACGGCACGCCTCGCGGGATGGCTGCCGGAGCGCGTGACGCCCGTGCACGTGCAGATCGGCAATGTCCTCGGCGAGGACCGCAAGATCCTCAAGACGCGGCATGGCGCGCCCCTTCGCCTGACGGCGCTGCTAGACGAGGCGGTCGCCAAGGCACGGCTCGTTCTAGATGACGCCCGCTCGGACCTCGACGAGCAGACGCGCGCGGGCATCGCCCCGCAGGTCGGCATCGGCGCGGTGAAGTTCGCCGACCTGTCGGTGGCCCACGACAGTGAGTACGTGTTCGACCTCGACCGCATGACCGCCCTGACGGGTAGCACCGGTCCTTACCTGCAATACGCGGTGACGCGCATCCGCTCGATCCTGCGCAGTGCGGGTACGGCACCGAACGGCCCTGTGTCAGTGGCCGCACCCGAGGAGCGGGCGCTCGCGCTGACGCTCCTCGACTTCGGGGACGTCATCCAGGAGGTCGGGACGAGGCTTGAACCCCATCGGCTCTGCACCTACCTCATCGAGGTGGCCCAGTCGTTCTCGTCCTTCTACGAGCGCTGCCCTGTCCTAAAGGCTGAAGAGCCCACGCGCCGGGGACGGCTCGCGCTGTGCGGGCTCGCACTGGGCGTGCTGGAGTCGGGACTGGGCCTGCTTGGGATCGAGGCGCCAGAGCGCATGTGATGGTCTGCTGGCGTCCTCAGCCGCGCAGGCCGTCCTCCCGATCGGCACCAACGTGGCGACGCCCCAATAGCCGACCCTCTACCGGGAGCACCGCAGGCCAAGGGGGGGTACTCCCGGTGGGCCGTCCCAGTAGCCCCGTCCGAATTGGGAGTCCCGCACAGGTGCCCTATCTGAGACACCTTCTTCGGCTCAGGAACGATCGTCTACGAGACGACACACGAGCAACCGGTCCTCGCGCAGGAGCGGCTGTCTCGCGACTCGTGTCCGCGAACTAAGGCACGCGAGGCACGTTCACGATACGTTCGGCGGGTGGCGCTGGTCGGGTACGCGCGGGTGAGCACTCGGGACCAGCATCCCGAGGCGCAGATCGACGCGCTGGCGGCGGCGGGCTGCGAGAAGACCTTCACCGACCAGGCGTCGGGGACGCTGGCCCGCCGGCCGGCGCTGGACGAGGCGCTGTCGTACTTGCGGGCCGGGGACACGCTGGTGGTGACGAAGCTGGACCGGCTCGGCCGGTCGGTGCGCAACCTCAAGCAGATCGCCGACGACCTGCAGGCCAGCCAGGTCGGGCTGCGAGCGGTCAGCCAGGGCATCGACACCACCACCCCTGGCGGCCGGCTGTTCTTCCACATGCTCGCCGCGATCGCGGAGCACGATCTGATCGTGGAGCGTACGTACGACGGGCTGGCCGCCGCCCGGGCCCGGGGCCGCAAGGGCGGGCCGAAGTTCAAGATGACGCCCAACAAGATCGCGCAGGCCCGGTCGATGTACGACGGCGGGAAGCACACCGTGCAGGAGATCGCCGACACCTTCGGGGTGTCCCGGCCGACGGTGTACCGGCACCTGACCGACCGCGGAGCCGCCACCGCCGGGCCAGCGCAGTAACCCGGGGGCGGTGATGGTCGTGGCGCGGCTGACCCCCCAAGCAATGGCCGCGCTGGTCCGCCAGCACCTGGACGACGGGGTCCCGCTGACCCGGCTCGCCCGCGGCCGCCGGGCTGCCCGCCCGCACGGTGCGGCGCTGGGCTGCCAGCTACCCCCACCGACCCACGTCGGCCGCGCTGCAGCGGCAGGCCGGCAGGGCCGGCAGCGACCCCGGCCGCCGCCGGCTGCCCGACGTCCTGGTCACCGCGAATCGGGTCGGACCTGCCTGGCCTGCGATCCGCTCACGCGCGCCGGCCATCAACCGAGTCGGCACCCGTACGACCCGCTTCCCCGCTCCAAGCAAGGTCTTGTTCCAGACCGCGCATCAGTTCTGCTGCGGTATGGCAGCTACCCATCAAGAGAGTTGGTAGACCGTCCCCACCAGTCGGCGCGTTCGGTCATCGTGGGCAACTTACGGGGGGAACGCTCTCTGGCCAACTCTCTGAGTCATTGTGGTTGATTGATGGCACCAGATAGGCGACGGATCGGTCAGGAGTGAGCCACAACTCGATCGACCCGGTGGTCACATAGCCTGTAGGGCGCGCGGCGGCGGGCAGGCGAGTTCTTCGCTGCCATCGCCGTGACAGCGACTGGGATATCACTGCATTGGGATCACGTACATACTGACGCACCTGCCCGGGTCGCCCATCGCCCGCTACTGTCAGCAGGACCGCACTGAGCCACCCACAACGCGAAGCACCCGCCACGGAGGAGATTTGCGTCCGCTGGACCGCTCGCCCGCCGCGGGTCCAAGGCAGGCCCTTCGGGTAGCCCCCAGCAGCAGCGAACTGAGCGTTGACCAAGCCTGGGTACTCGTATAGAGGCCTGCCTGCCGGCGCGTGCCGCGCGATTGTGCAACTCGCCAGCAGCGCAGAGATTGACACTCCGGCCGACAAGAGACGCGCTCCACGGCTCACGACGCTACGACGCAGAGCGCGATCGGCCGGTTCCCCGGGCGATGTCTCGTCATACGCCGGTGTGCGCCTCCGTTCATTTCGGCTTGTGCTTGCGGCTTGACCTGGAACCACCGGGAGGCCGAGGGTCTCTGCCTTGGGCCGGGTCCACACCATGACGCGATCTTGACTCTGCCAGGGACTTGCCAGCCCTACGGCTCGCCGACCGGTAGATAACGTCCTTTATCTACTGGCTAGCGGGAGGCTCGCCCCGGAGCGGCACAGACTCGACGGGCCCGAGAGGAAGCGCCCATGTCTGGAAGGAGATCGTCCGTGGCTCGTTGACTTCCGATGACGATTGCGGCGACGGTCTTGACGAACTCGTCGTCGAGCGGTTCGCGGGAAAACCAGCGGCGGTAGAACAGCGGTCCGAGCAGCGCCGCGACCATGCTCGAGCGGTCAGCTGTCGCGCTTATCTCACCCCTGTCTGCTGCTCGCTCGATGACTTCTCTGAGCGGTGCTGCGTGTCCGTGCTGGATCTTGCTGTGGATGTCGGCGAACTCTGGATCGCGCTCGGCTGCGTCGACGATCGAGGGCAGCACCGACGACCACCGGGCTGTGCCCAGCAGGTGAGCGATGTTGGCGAGGATCGCCGTGACGTCGCCCTGGAGTGAGCCGGTGTCGGGAACCTCCTGCTCGGCGGTGATCCGGGAGCAGGCATCGATCACGAGCGCTTCACGGGTGGGCCAGTGCCGGTAGATGGTGGTCTTCGCGACTCCGGACCGCCGAGCGACTTCATCGATGGTGAACCCCGCGACCCCGCTTTCACTCAGCAGCTCGTACGCCGTCGTCAGCACCCGGTCTCGTGACCGCAGGACGCGAGCATCAAGCGCGCTGGCGTCGCTCTCCCTGGAGGCTGTTGCGGAGCGCCGCAGCGGCTGAGCACTGGTGGAGGGTTCTGCTGCCATGGGTTGATGCTGCCACAACAATACGCTACGGTGGCGTAGCGTTTGCTCCCGGATCGCGGCCCCGACATGGAAAGGACGCAGCCGTGAACTTCGTTTCGATCCGCATGATCACCGACGACCTGGAGCGTATGGTCCAGTTCTACGAGCAGGTCACCGGCGTTACGGCGGTGCGCTCCACGCCGGTGTTCGCCGAGCTGGTGACGCCGTCCTGCACCGTGGCGTTCGGCCACACGCAGACGACTCAGCTGTTCGGGGAGGACACCGCGCGCGCTGCTGACAACCACAGCGTGATCGTCGAGTTCCTCGTCGACGACGTCGACAGCGAGTACGAGCGGCTCAAGCCGCTGGTCACTGAGTGGGTACAAGAACCGACCACCATGCCCTGGGGCAACCGCTCCACCCTGTTCCGCGATCCCGACGGCAACCTCGTCAACTTCTTCACGCCCGTAACACCGGACGCCGTCGCCAAGTTCACCCGCTGAGCCGGGCAGCAGCGTCCGGGGTATGCGGGCAGGTCGACGAGTCGTCCCCCTGCCCGACGTCTGGTCGCGAAGCGCACCAGCAACAGGCAGGACAAGCAGATGACCAAGCCGACCAGCCGCACAGTCATGACCACCGGGCCAACGCCGGGCTCGGCAAGGAGGTCGCCCGGCAGCTCGCCCTGCGCGGCGACACCGCCAAGGTGTACCTGGCCTGCCGCAACGAACTACCGTCGGCATCCCGGCAGCATCCCAGAAGTCGGCGGGATGACCAGGCAGGACCACACCGAGCTTCGGACCAGGTTCTGCGACGGAGGGCCCGCTGGGCGTGGCGACACGCGGTGTCTCACCGCCGGCGTCTCACTTCCAAGGTTGTGGAACGTTGATCATGTCCCGTACGCCGTACCTCTGCGCGAATCTTCATCGGGCGGGTCTACCGGGACAGCGTTGCGCGGTCACGGCCCCCTGCCTGCGGCGTTCTCGCAAGGTTCCCCTTATGGGACAGGTGCCGGAGGATTATCTGTTGAAGGTTGGGACAGTCCCGAAGTGGTCGGCGCTGACGTTCCAGACCTTCTGGTGGGTGACGAGGTCGTACGAGACCGCCGATGTGGCGGTCTTGGCGTCCTTGACGAAGTAGGCGCCGGTGGTGGTGGACAGTCCGGGATCGGTGACGAGTCGCAGAGTTGCGGAGGCGCCTTGCTCGGGGGACAGCATCATGCGTCGGATGAGCCGCTTGAACGGGGTGAGCAGGGGCGGGACGAGGTCGTCGATGATGTCGGTGGCAACGATGCCGGGGTGCACAGAGTTGACGGTGACCCCGTAGGGGTTGAGCCGTCGGGCGGCCTCATAGCCGGCCATGACGGTCAAAAGCTTGGCCCGGGCGTACGCCTCGAACGGCTTGAACCCGGCCTCGGGGTTCAGGGCGCGCAGGTCGGCGAGCTGCGCGGTATCAAGTGTTACGGGGCGCGGGCGACCGAGAAGCTTGACCTGGCGAGTGTCGTTCAGCGTGTCGGAGGCGACGTTGACGATGCGGGCCCGGCCGAGGATGAGCGGGTCGT
>JAABUT010003725.1_pt1 | contig 12739 bp, 12 predicted proteins | sample 5559281 | NCBI WGS metagenome assembly JAABUT01 (sample SAMN10711880, study PRJNA513359) | rock metagenome | isolation source: Antarctica rocks | place: Antarctica: Victoria Land, Ricker Hills nord | collected 2016-01-04
CGGCATGTCGCCGGATGACATCCTGCCCGAGGTCGTGGAGCTGCCCAGCCATCCCTGGTTCATCGGCGTGCAGTACCATCCCGAGCTGAAATCGAAGCCGCTTGATCCGCATCCGCTGTTCTCCGGATTCATCGCGGCGGCCGTGAAGCAGTCCCGTCTTGTCTGAGGCCCGATCCTCCATGCCTGAGACCGGCTCCGCCGCGCCTGAGACGCGCACCGTCCGCGTGCTGGATATCGAGATCGGCAATCACCTGCCGTTCGTCCTGATCGCCGGGCCGTGCCAGATCGAGTCGGAGGCACACGCCTTCGAGACCGCCGAGGCGCTGCGCGGCATGGCGCACGCGGCGGGGGTGCCGCTGATCTATAAGTCGAGCTTCGACAAGGCCAACCGCACCAGCGCCAGCGCCGCCCGCGGCGTCGGCATCGTCCGCGGCCTGACGATCCTCGCCGCAGTGCGGGAGCGGTTCCGCATTCCCGTGCTGACGGACGTGCATAGCCCCGACCAGTGCGATCCAGCGGCCGAGGCCGTCGACGTCTTGCAAATTCCTGCATTCCTGTGCCGCCAGACCGACCTGCTGATCGCCGCCGGCGAGACCGGCCGGGCGGTGAACGTGAAAAAGGGCCAGTTCCTTGCCCCGTGGGATATGGCGCACGTCGCCGCCAAGATCGCCGAGACCGGCAATGAGAGCATCCTGCTCACCGAACGCGGCGTGAGCTTCGGCTACAACACGCTGGTCACCGACTTCCGTGGCCTGCCGGTGCTGGCGCAAACCGGGTATCCCGTGGTGTTCGACGCGACGCATAGCGTGCAGCAGCCCGGCGGACACGGCGGCTCGTCCGGCGGACAGCGCGAGTTCGCGCCGGTGCTGGCCCGCGCGGCGCTGGCGGTCGGCGTGGCGGCGCTGTTCATCGAAACACACCGTAATCCCGACGCGGCGCCGAGCGACGGCCCGAACATGATCCCGCTGCATGCGATGCCGGCCCTGATCGCGCGCCTCAAGGCGCTGGACGATTTCTGCAAAGCTGCCGCCCTCGAAGCCCTCACCCTTAATGATCGGACGGACCCCCCATGAGCGCCATCGCCGACATCGTCGCCCGCGAGATTCTGGACAGCCGGGGCAATCCGACCGTCGAGGTCGATGTCGTGCTGGACAGCGGCGCCATGGGGCGCGCCGCGGTGCCGTCCGGCGCCAGCACGGGCGCGCATGAGGCGGTCGAGCTGCGCGACGGCGACAAGGCGCGCTATGGCGGCAAGGGCGTGCGGACCGCCTGCGCCAGCGTCGAGGGCGAGATCTTCGACGCGATCGGCGGCATGGACCCGACGGAGCAGGTGCGGCTCGATGAGGTCATGATCGACCTGGACGGCACGCCGAACAAGTCGCGGCTGGGCGCCAATGCCATCCTGGCGGTTTCACTTGCGGTGGCGAAGGCGGCAGCCGCCGATTTGGGCCTGCCGATCTACCGCTATGTCGGCGGCGTGTTCGCCCGCACGCTACCGGTGCCCATGATGAACATCGTGAACGGGGGCAAGCACGCCGACAACCCAATCGACGTGCAGGAGTTCATGATCCAGCCGGTGGGCGCGCCGACCTTCGCCGACGCGGTCCGGGTCGGGGCCGAGATCTTCCATGCACTGAAGTCGAAGCTGCACGACGCCGGGCACAACACCAATGTGGGCGACGAGGGGGGCTTTGCGCCCAACCTCAAATCGGCGGACGAGGCGCTGGCGTTCATCACCCAGGCCTGCGAGCAGGCGGGCTACCGGCCTGGCGAGGACGTGACGTTCGCGCTCGACTGCGCCAGCACCGAGTTCTTCCACGCTGGTGAGGCGGGAGATGGCGAATACCGGCTGGAGGGCGAGGGCAAGCGGTTCGACGCAGCCGGGATGGTCGCCTACCTGGCGGAGCTGGTCGGCCGTTATCCGATCGTCTCGATCGAGGATGCCTGCGCCGAGGACGACTGGGCGGGCTGGAAGCATTTGACGGACGTGCTGGGCGACCGGGTGCAGCTGGTGGGGGACGATCTGTTCGTGACCAACACCGAACGGCTGCGGCGCGGGATCGAGACGGCGACCGCCAACTCCATCCTGGTCAAGGTGAACCAGATCGGCACGTTGTCCGAGACGCTGGAGGCGGTGGAGCTGGCGCAACGGGCCGGGTTCACGGCGGTGATGAGCCACCGGTCCGGGGAGACGGAGGACACGACGATCTCCGACCTCGCAGTGGCGACCAATTGCGGGCAGATCAAGACGGGCAGCCTGGCCCGGAGCGACCGGACGGCCAAGTACAACCAACTGATCCGCATCGAGGCCGAGCTGGGCCCTTCTGCACGCTATGCCGGGCGGACGATCCTGCGGCGCCGATAGAGGTCGCGGAGCGCGCCGAAGCATAGTAGGGTGTTGCCATAGCAGAACGGGTTTGCAGCATGAGCCTAAGTCAAGCATTGCGGCGGCAGGCAAGATTGGCGATCGCGCCAGCCGTGTTCCTGGGTCTGGTCGGCTATTTCGGCTGGAACGCGACGCAGGGTGAGCGGGGCTCGCAGGCGTTTGCCGTTCGGCAGGAGCAGCTCAAGATGGTGCAGGCCGAGTTGGTCCGCGTATCGGCGGAACGCGACATGTGGGATCGCCGGGTGACGGGATTGCGAACCCAGCGGCTTGACCCGGATACGCTGGACGAACGCGCGCGGGCGATGCTGAATGTGGCCGACCCGGCCGATATCGTGGTGCCCTATGGCGCGGGGAAGCGCCTGTTCTAGGGGCAGGTTGCGTTGCGGTATTTGATCGTCGCCGGCCTCAGCCATGGGTGCTATTTCATTGCACAATAAGACTTCTTTGGCCAGCGGCCTTGCCGCCGCTGGGCGCGGACGCTAGGTGTTGATGACATACCCTATGTCCGACAGGAGCGACGCGCATGGCGCAGGCAGCCGAGATACGGAAGCGCAGCAAGGACCCTGAGGAGGCCGCGCCCGAGGCCGCGAACCACGCCTCGAACCAATCCATGACCCGGGAGCAACTCGCCAGGGCCTATGGCGACATGCTGCTGATCCGCCGGTTCGAGGAGAAGGCCGGCCAGCTTTACGGCATGGGCCTCATTGGCGGGTTCTGCCATCTGTATATCGGGCAGGAGGCCGTCGTTGTCGGCATTCAGGCCGCGCTGTCCGACGGCGACCAGGTCATCACGTCCTATCGCGACCACGGCCATATGCTCGCGACCGGCATGGAGCCGCGCGGCGTCATGGCGGAGCTGACCGGGCGCAGCGGCGGCTACTCCAAGGGCAAGGGCGGCTCCATGCACATGTTCAGCAAGGAGAAGCGCTTCTTCGGCGGCCATGGCATCGTGGGGGCGCAGGTGAGCCTCGGCACCGGGCTTGCGATGGCGAACTGGTATCGCGGCAACGACCGGGTTTGCGCGACCTACTTCGGCGACGGCGCGTCGAGCCAGGGACAGGTGTATGAGAGCTTCAATCTGGCGGCGCTGATGAAGCTGCCCTGCATCTATGTGATCGAGAACAACAAATACGGCATGGGCACCAGCTTGGAGCGCGCCTCCGCGTCGCATGACCTCTCGATCAATGGGACGCCATGGGGCATTCCAGGTGCCAAGGTGGACGGCATGGACGTGACCGCGGTGAAGGCCGCCGCGGACGTGGCGGTGGCGCATTGCCGGTCGGGCGCCGGGCCGTATCTGATGGAGGTCCAGACCTACCGCTACCGCGGGCATTCCATGTCCGATCCGGCCAAGTACCGCACGCGCGACGAGGTGCAGAAGATGCGCACCGAGCGCGACTGCATCGAGGGTGCGCGCCACATGCTGGAGGCGGCGGGCATGGGCGAGGAGGAGTTCAAGGCAATCGATGCCGCCGTGAAGGCCCGCGTCCAAGAGGCCGCGGATTTTGCGCAAAGCAGCCCCGAGCCGGACGAGCGAGAGTTGTGGACCAATATCCTGGTAGAGGGCTGAAGGCGTGTCGACACAGATTCTGATGCCGGCGCTGTCGCCCACCATGACCGAGGGCAAGCTGGCCCGCTGGCTGAAGAAGGTCGGCGAGGAGGTGCGCGCCGGCGATGTGATCGCGGAGATCGAGACCGACAAGGCGACCATGGAGGTCGAGGCCGTGGACGAGGGCAAGCTGTCCCAGATTCTGGTCGAGGAGGGCACGGACGGTGTCGCCGTGAACACGCCGATCGCCGTGCTCTTGGCCGATGGAGAGGCTGCGGCCGAACCCGCCCCGGCAGCCACCGCCCCGGCTACGGTAAAGCAACCTGCGCCGGAGCCATTGGAGGACCACAAGGTCGTCGCGGACAAGGCCGCGGTGGCGCAAGCTCCGGCGTCCTCGACCGCGACTGCCCCGGAGCGCGACTGGGGTCCGACCAAGCCAACCACGGTCCGCGAGGCTTTGCGCGACGCCATGGCGGCCGAGCTGCGTGCCGATGACCGCGTGTTCCTGATCGGCGAGGAGGTGGCGCAGTACCAGGGCGCCTATAAGATCAGCCAAGGTCTGTTGGACGAGTTCGGCCCGCGCCGCATCATCGACACGCCGATCACAGAGCATGGCTTCACGGGCATGGCGGTGGGTGCGGCGATGGATGGGCTGCGGCCGATCGTCGAGTTCATGACGTTCAACTTCGCCATGCAGGCGATCGACCAGATCATCAACTCGGCCGCCAAGACCCTGTATATGTCGGGCGGCCAGATGGGGTGCCCGATCGTGTTCCGCGGGCCGAACGGTGCCGCGTCCCGCGTGGCGGCGCAGCATAGCCAGGACTATGCGTCGTGGTATGCGCACTGCCCGGGCCTGAAGGTCGTGGCGCCGTGGTCCAGCGCCGATGCCAAGGGTCTGCTGCGGACCGCGATCCGCGATCCGAACCCGGTGATCATGCTCGAGAACGAGATTCTTTATGGGCAGACCTTCGAGTGCCCGACCGACGAGGACTTCTTCGTGCCGATCGGCAAGGCCAAGGTCGAGCGGCCGGGGCAGCATGTGACGATCGTCGCCTACAGCGTCATGGTCGGCGTGGCGATGAAGGCCGCGGAGACGTTGGCAGGTCAGGGGATCGAGGCCGAGGTGATCAACCTACGCAGCCTGCGGCCGTTGGATACCGCGGCCATCGTCGAGAGCGTGAAGAAGACCAGCCGGCTGGTGACGGTCGAGGAGGGCTGGCCCTATGCCGGCATCGGCGCGGAGGTCGCGATGCAGGTGATCGAGCACTGCTTCGACTGGCTCGACGCGCCGCCGGTCCGGGTGCACGGGTTGGATGTGCCGCTGCCCTATGCGGCCAACCTGGAGAAGCTGGCGTTGCCGCAACCGTCCTGGGTGGTCGACGCCGTGACCAAGATCGTCTGAGGGGCACGCATAATGGCGACGAATATCCTGATGCCGGCGCTCTCGCCGACGATGACCGAGGGCACGCTGGCCCGGTGGCTGAAGAAAGAAGGCGAGCAGGTCCGCGCCGGCGACGTGATCGCCGAGATCGAGACAGACAAGGCCACCATGGAGGTGGAGGCCGTGGACGAGGGCGTGCTGAGCAAGATCCTGGTGGCGGACGGCACGACCGGGGTGAAGGTCAACGACCCCATCGCCGTGCTGACCGAAGACGGCGAGGAGGCGGCGGCCCCGGCCGCTAAAGCGCCGCCAGCCCAGGCCCCGGCAGCACAAGCTCCGGCGGCACAAGCTCCGGCAGCCGTGCCAGCGCCGGCCCCGCCTGCCCCTGCCGCGGCGGCTGCTCCGGCGCCTGTGGCCAACGGGCACGACACGGAGAGAGTTTTCGCCTCGCCGCTTGCGCGGCGGATGGCCAAGCAGGCTGGCATCGACCTGTCGTCGATGAAGGGCTCCGGCCCGAATGGGCGCATCATCCGCGCCGATATCGAGGCGCGGCAGGCGCCCGGCGCGCCCCAACCTTCTCCTATGGAGCCGCAGGCGGGCGCGCGGGAGGCCGAGGCTCCGGCAGCGCCGCCGGTGCAGCAGGTCAAGCCAGCGCCGAAGCCCGCTGTCCCAGTGACCGCGCCGCATCAGCTCGTGCCGAACTCGACGATGCGGAAGGTGATCGCGAAGCGCCTGCTGGAGAGCCACCAGCTCGTGCCGAATTTCTATGTCACCATGGACATCGAGATCGATGCGCTGCTGAAGCTCCGCGCCGACCTGAATGCCCGGTCGCCCAAGGACGGGCCGGGCGCGTTCAAGCTCTCGGTCAACGATCTGGTCATCAAGGCCACCGCCGCGGCGCTCCGCCGGGTGCCGAAGGTGAACGCCAGCTACACGGAGGATGCGATGATCGTTTATGACGACATCGACATCAGCGTCGCCGTTTCGATGCCGGACGGGCTGATCACGCCGATCGTGCGGAAGGCCGACCAGAAGGGTCTGGCGGCGATCAGCAACGAGATGAAGGACCTCGGCGCCCGCGCCAAGTCCGGCAAGCTGAAGCCGGAGGAGTTCCAGGGCGGCAGCTTCTCGATCTCGAACCTCGGTATGTTCGGCGTGAAGCAGTTCACCGCCATCATCAATCCGCCGCAGGCCGCGATCCTGGCCGTAGGCGCCGGGGAAAAGCGGCCGGTGGTGAAGGACGGGGCGCTGGCGGTCGCGACGGTGATGACGTGCACTCTGAGCGTGGATCACCGGGTGGCTGACGGCGCGCTCGGCGCAGAATGGATGGCGGTGTTCAAGGGCATCGTCGAGGACCCGCTCAGCCTGATGCTGTAGGCCGGTGCTGTAGGGCAATGCTGTAGGATAATCTCATGGAAACCAAATTCGATTTGGTCGTCGTCGGCGGCGGCCCCGGCGGCTACGTGGCGGCCATCCGGGCCGCGCAGCTCGGCATGAAGGCCGCCGTGGTGGAGCGCGAAAACCTGGGCGGCATCTGCCTGAACTGGGGCTGCATCCCGACCAAGGCGCTGCTGCGCTCGTCCGAAATCAACCATTTGCTGCATAACCTCGGCGAGTTCGGCTTTGCTGCGGACAACGTGCGGTTTGATCTGCCGAAGATCGTGCAGCGGTCGCGCAAGGTCGCCAAGCAACTGGCCGGAGGCGTCGGGCACCTGCTGAAGAAGAACAAGGTGACGGTGTTCGATGGAGTGGCGAAGCTCGCGGGCCAGCACACCCTCGCGGTCAGCAAGGACGGCAAAGCGGTCGCCACGCTCACTGCGCCGCACATCATCCTGGCGACCGGCGCCCGCGCGCGGCAACTGCCGGGGCTGGAGGGCGACGGCAGGCTGATCTGGACCTATCGCGAGGCGATGGTGCCGCCCAGCATGCCGAAGTCGCTGCTGGTGATCGGCTCCGGCGCCATCGGCATCGAGTTCGCGAGCTTCTTTCGGAACATGGGCGCCGAGGTGACGGTCATCGAGATGCTCGACCGCATCCTGCCGGTCGAGGACGAGGAAATCAGCGCATTCGCCCGCAAGGCGTTCGAGAAGCAGGGCATCAAGATCCTGACTTCGGCCAAGACGACGGCGGTGCGCAAGGACGCCGACAGCGTGACCGCGACGATCGAGGTGGGCGGCAAGACGCAGGAAATCACCGTGGACCGGGTGATCTCCGCGGTCGGCATCGTCGGCAATGTCGAGGACCTGGGGCTGGAGGGCACCAAGGTGAAGGTGGAGCGCAGCCATATCGTCATCGACGAGTACTGCCGCACCGGGGAGCCGGGCGTGTATGCGATCGGCGATGTGACCGGGGCACCGTGGCTGGCGCACAAGGCGAGCCACGAGGGCGTGATCTGCATCGAGAGCATCGCCCGGCAGAACGATGTGAAGCCGCTGAATATCGGCAACATCCCCGGCTGCACCTACAGCCGGCCGCAGATTGCGTCGGTCGGCATGACGGAGGCGCGGGCCAAGGCGGCCGGGCACGACGTGCGCGTGGGCCATTTTCCGTTTATCGGCAATGGCAAGGCGATCGCGATGGGCGAGCCGGAGGGCATGGTGAAGGTCGTGTTCGACTCCAAGTCCGGAGAACTGCTCGGCGCCCACATGATCGGCGCGGAGGTTACCGAGATGATCCAGGGCTATGCGGTGGCGCGGACCCTGGAGACGACCGAGGTCGAGCTGATGCACACCGTGTTCCCGCACCCGACGGTCAGCGAGACGATGCACGAGGCTGTGCTGGACGCATACGGCCGGGCCATCCACTTCTGACAAGTTGCTTGACGGGCGGCGTGACCCCATCCACTTGAAGGTCTTCGCTTCTGTGCCGGGAGTCCGTATGGCGTCGCGTGTCGTGATCGATCATCGTTTGAGCGTGCCAAACGTGGGCGTATCAGGCGTAGGCGTGCCATCCCGGCACCCGGAAAAGGCGAACCGGCCGGACAACCCCATCCAGCGCAAGCCGGACTGGATTCGTGTGAAGGCGCCCAACCACCCGATCTACCATGAGACCCGGGCGCTGATGCGCGAGAACCGGCTGGTGACGGTATGCGAGGAGGCAGCCTGCCCCAATATTGGCGAGTGCTGGTCGCAGCGCCACGCCACCATGATGATCATGGGCGATACCTGCACCCGCGCCTGCAGCTTCTGCAACGTGCGGACCGGCCAGCCGGACGCGCTGGATGCGGATGAGCCGCGCCGGGTCGCCGACGCGGTGGCGAAGCTGGGCCTGCGGCATGTGGTCATCACCTCGGTCGACCGGGATGACCTGCGCGATGGCGGCGCCGCTCATTTCGCGGCGGTAATCCGCGCGCTCCGCGATGCGGCGCCTGGCACGACGATCGAGGTGCTGACCCCTGACTTCCTGCGCAAGCCCGGCGGCCTCGAAGTCGTCGCGGAGGCCCGGCCGGACGTGTTCAACCATAATCTGGAAACGGTTCCTCGGCTGTATCCGACCATTCGGCCCGGCGCGCGATACTACCAGTCTCTGCGCCTGCTCGATCGGGTGAAGATGGTTGACCCGACGATCTTCACCAAATCCGGCCTGATGCTCGGGTTGGGGGAGCAGCGCGCCGAGGTCATGCAGGTCATGGACGACCTGCGTGTCGCCGATGTCGACTTCCTGACGCTCGGCCAATATCTGCAGCCCACTGTGAAGCACGCCGCAGTCGACCGTTTTGTGCCGCCCGAAGAGTTCGCCGACTACGCCGCATTGGCGCGGTCGAAGGGCTTCCTGATGGTCAGCGCCACGCCGCTGACCCGCAGCTCCTATCACGCCGACGCCGATTTCGAGCAGTTGCGCGCGGCCCGTGCGAAGCAACTCGCGCTGGTCGCCGTCTAGGCATGCCCACCCATGCCGAGCACAAGGTGCTGCCCTATAGCCCGGAGCAAATGTTCGATTTGGTGGCGGATGTCGGGAAATACCCGATCTTCTTGCCATGGTGCGTCGGTGCACGCGTGAAATCGCAGACCGAGACGCAGCTCGTTGCGGACCTCACCATCGGCTTCGGGCCGTTCCGGGAGAGCTTCACCAGCCGGGTCGAGCTCGACCGGCCGCGGCAAGTGCAGGTCAAGTACGAGGACGGGCCATTCCGCTATCTTAATAACCAGTGGACCTTCGAGCCGAACCCGAAAGGGTGCAACGTCAAGTTCTACGTCGATTTCGAGTTTCGCAGCCGCTTGCTGCAGGCCGCCATCGGGGCGGTATTTAATAAGGCGGTGCGGCTGATGGTGAACGCCTTCTTGAAGCGCGCGCGCGCGGTCTATGGCTCCCCCGCTGCCACGATAGCGGTGATCCCTGCCGCAGCGCCCGCCAAATCCTAGGTAGACCTATCGCTATGACCTACGCTCCGCCGCGTCTTGACCTCAGCATTCCGGTGCGGGTCAACCTCTATTCGGACACGCAGACCAAGCCCAGCTTGCCGATGAAGCAGGCGATGATGGAGGCCGAGGTCGGGGACGAGCAGCATGGCTCGGACCCTACCGTCCTGGCGCTGTGCGACCGCATGCCGGCGCTGCTGGGCAAGGAGGCAGCGATGTTCCTGCCGTCGGGGACCATGTGCAACGAGGTCGCCATTTTGACCCAGTGCCGGGCAGGCGACGAGATTCTGGCGCATCATACCGCCCATATCGCAACCGCGGAGGGTGGCGCGCCCTGGGCGCTGGCCGGTGTCCAGGTTGCACCGCTCAATGGCGACAAGGGCGTGTTCTCCACCGATGCGCTCACCGCCGCGATTCGTCCGGTATCCCGCTACTCCCCGACCCAACGCATGGTCGAGGTCGAGCAGACCGCGAACCTTGGCGGCGGCGCGGTGTGGCCGCTGGCGGCCCTGAATGCCGTGGGCGAGATCGCCCATGCGCACGGGATGGTCACGCACATGGACGGTGCGCGGCTGATGAACGCCGTGGTCGCCGCGGGAGTGTCTCCGGCCGAGATGGCGGACGGGTACGACACGGTGTGGCTTGATTTCACCAAGGGGCTCGGCGCGCCGCTGGGGGCGGTGCTGGCGGGCTCGGCAGAGTTCATCGATGCGGCGTGGCGCTGGAAGCAGCGACTGGGCGGCTCGATGCGCCAAGGTGGGATATGCGCGGCGGCGTGCCTGTATGCGCTGGACCACAATATCGAGCGGTTGGCGGACGACCACGAGAACGCCCGCGTGCTGGCGCGCAGCCTGGCGCAGATCCCGGGATTGTCCGTTGAGCTGCCGGAGACGAACCTCGTGTTCTTCAACACTGAGGCGGCCGGACTCACCGCGAATGAGCTGGCAACCCGGTTGCAGAAAGCCGGGGTGCTGATCTCCGCAATGGGTAAGCACCGGGCGCGCGCTTGCACGCACCTCGACGTGACGGCGGCGCATGTAGCCGAGGCCACGTCAGCGATTCGGGATGCTGTGCTGGCATAGCCCTAACGGGCCTGCACCGCCGCGCCGAGCATCGCCAAAGCGTGCGCTACGGTCGCCTGCCGCACTGCGGCGCGGTCGCCTGGGAATACCTGGCGCTCCGTCGTGCTGACGCCGCCGCGGACGGCCAAGCCGAACCAGACAGTTCCGACCGGCTTGCTCTCGGTCCCGCCGCTAGGTCCCGCAACCCCGGTCACGGCGATTGTCAGGGCGGCGTTCGATCGTTGCAGTGCGCCGGTTGCCATGCTGGCGGCGACCGGAGCGCTTACGGCGCCGTTCGCCTCGATTAGCTCGGGCAACACGCCGAGCATGTCCGACTTGGCGCCATTGGAGTAGGTGACAAAGCCGCGGTCCACCACGTCGGAAGACCCGGCGATCTCGGTCAGCACGGCGGCGATCAGGCCTCCCGTGCAGCTTTCGGCGGTCGCGAGCATCAAGCCACGGGTCCTGCACTCGGCCAGCAAGGCCGTCGCTGCCTGCAGCAAAACCGGGGTGATCATGCGATGCGCCCTCCCTTTCAGAAGGCTACCACGTGCCGGGCGGCATACAGCAACAGCGCTACGCCCCCGCCGGCCAGGATATCGTCGGCCATGATGCCGAAGGCGCCGGTCTGCCGATCCGCCCAGCCGACCGGGCCGGGCTTCCAGATGTCGAGCAAACGGAAGCCCACGAACGCGGCGGCCAGGCCGATCACCGACACGCCACCGAGCCCCAGCAACGCGATCCACTGGCCTGCAACCTCGTCGATCACAACCCATCCAGGGTCTGCCTGCGGGTCGGTCACGGCGTGTGGGATGGCAAGATATCCCGCCACCGCCGCAAGCGCCGCGCCAAACGGCAATAGCCAGGACGGCCCTGACATGAGTCCGACCCCCAGCAGCAGCGCCACGGCCGACCCCGCCGTCCCCGGCGCTCTCGGGAAGAAGCCCACGCCAAAGAAGCTCGCGACCAGGCGGCTCATCGGCCCCATCGCGCAAGCGGATGCGGCGCCGTGCTGCCGCGGCGGGCACGGTAGATGACGACGTTCTCGATCACGCGCTGCACGTAGTTGCGCGTCTCGTTGAACGGGATCAGCTCGATCCAGTCGACCATGTCGGCCGAACCCGTCAGCGGGTCGCCGTAGCCCGCGATCCAATCCTGCACCCGGCTGGGCCCGGCATTATAGGCCGCGAGCGCCAAGGGCAGGGCTCCCCCGAACTGGTCGAGCAATCCCCGCAAATAGACGGTGCCGAGCCGCATGTTATAGCCGGCATCGGCCGTCAGCGCTGGCACGCTGATGGCTTCGTTGAGGCGCCGGGCGACACTCGCGGCGGTTGCCGGCATGAGCTGCATCAGTCCGCGGGCGCCGACCGGACTGCCGGCTTCGACGTCAAAGCTGCTTTCCTGCCGGATAAGGCCGAGCGCCACGGCCGGATCGACCGAATCAGCCGGCGGCTCCACGGCGGCGGGCCATCCGGCATCCGGCAGCATCAGCCCATCCCGCCCGGCGCGGCGCGCGATCGCCACCGCCTGATCCGGCAATCCGAAACCCAGAGCCAGATGGGCGGCCATCGCGCGTTCGGCTTCGTCCCGCGCGGTCTCATCAAGGCGTTGCAGGAATGCCCTGGCCCGGCGCGGCTCACCCCACGCCATCAGCAGCACCGCCGCCCGCGCCAGCTCCCGGCCCGTGAAGGCCGCCGCCTGTTCCACGCTCCAGGCCGGGTCCTGCGCGCCGCGGATACGGGCGGCGAGCGTCGCGTCGTCCTCACCCAGGGCACGGGCGGCGAGTTGCCCGTAATAGGTCGTCGGCCAGGCGGCAGCTTGCGCATAGGCGGCTTGGGCGCCCTCGGCATCACCCTGCGCCGCCGCTGCCCGGCCGATCCAGTAATGCGCCCGGCCCTGGGTGATCGCCGCGCGGGACAGGCCAGCCAGCGTTTGAAAGTGCTGAGCCGCTATGCCCGGCTGCTCCAAGCGACGCAGCGCAATCCAGCCGGACAGGAACTC
>JAABUT010003726.1_pt1 | contig 12734 bp, 10 predicted proteins | sample 5559281 | NCBI WGS metagenome assembly JAABUT01 (sample SAMN10711880, study PRJNA513359) | rock metagenome | isolation source: Antarctica rocks | place: Antarctica: Victoria Land, Ricker Hills nord | collected 2016-01-04
TCCGTCCGCCGAGGCGGGGAGGTTCAGGAAAGGTTATGAAAATGTGGAAGTATTAACCTTTAAATAGTGAAAAATGAAAATGTGTAAATGGAAATTAAAGAAATTCTCCCGGAAGCAAAGCTTACATGTTGCTGCAGTTATCGTATTAACGATTTTTCAGTTGTCAGCAACAGCCCAGGATGGAAATGCAGGCATTAACGCAGCTAACACACAAGTGCGAAGCTATTTTGCTTCCGGCACTAACCTGATGTACGCAGTAGGTGCATTGGTTGGTTTGATAGGAGCGGTGAAAGTATACCAAAAATGGAATGCAGGTGACCAGGACACGGGTAAAGTAGCTGCAGCGTGGTTTGGAAGCTGTGTGTTTCTTGTGATTGTGGCAACAGTCATTAAATCCTTCTTCGGCATTTAAAAACCATTAAAAAATCAGAGGTCATGCAAGAAATTTTGACAGTCAAGCTTCATCAGTACATTCTTCATAACAATTTGGATTTGCTCATTAATCTGCAAGAGAAGGGTAATGTAGAAAGTTATCTAAAAGAAAAAGTGGTATCAATTGATACCCTGTTTCATGAATTAATTGCTGAAGATGTTCCGGAATATCTTATTGAAGAACGATGCATGAACGTACTCACGCAAGATTTACGGCCTTCAAAATACAATTTCCTGACCTCTGTTTTAGAGGAAGAATTTGAAAGTGATTACATCCGGCTTAAAGAAAATGGTACCCTCTCTTTTGAAGTGATTAACCTAATTGAATCATGTAATCCTGTCTTTGAAACAATTGGCTTCACCGAAGACAATGAAAACGACAGGCATTTATGCAATGCCATTGCAGGCACAATACAGGAATATTTTGAAAATAACCAGTGAAAATGTAAATGTGAAGTATGGCTTACAATCAATTACAAAAGCTCAATAACAATATAACGGCTATTCGTATAGCACTTACGTGGAAAAAAGAGAAAGCACTGATTGCATCTGATAAAGAGGCTTTGCAAAAGTACTCAGGTTTTGGTGGTATCAAAGCTATTCTATATCCTAAAGCCAGTAAAGAAGATTGGATAAAGCTGAATGCAACAAATGAAGATTTACGCCTGTATCCAAAGATGATGGAGCTACATGAATTGCTGACAGAACATTTATCTGCTCAACAGTACAAGGAAGCTATTCAATCCATTAAGAATAGTGTTCTCACTGCCTTTTATACACCTTCCATTGTGCCCCAGACATTATATTCTGTATTTAAGGAACACAATATTCATCCAAAGCAGATTTACGAGCCAAGTAGCGGTGCGGGCATTTTTATAACAGAAGCAGTAAAAACATTTCAGTCTATACAGAGCATCACAGCCGTTGAAAAAGATATGTTATCAGGCCGTGTATTATCTGCTTTAAGCAGCACTTTACCACTTCCTGCAAACGTTCATATTACAGGCTTTGAACAAGCTCCTATAAATGACAATGGAAAATATGATCTAATTGTAAGCAATATTCCCTTTGGTAATTTCTCCGTTTATGATAAAGACTACCCTGATAAGGAAATAGCAGGTAAGATTCATAACTACTTTTTTGCAAAGGGATTAGATAAGATAAGTGACGGTGGCCTACTGGCTTATATCACAACAGACGGATTTTTAAACAATCCTTCTAATCAAACAGCGAGAGAATATCTGTTTAATGAGGCCAATTTCATCAGCCTTACAGTTATGCCGGATAACCTAATGAAAGATACCGGCAATACTGAAGCTCCCAGCCACTTACTTATTGTTCAAAAGAATGAAAGAAAACAGGAGTTATCAACGGAGGAAAAATACTTAATAGCTACAATCGCCCAGGAAAATGAATTTGGCAGCTATCATCTCAACAGCTATATCCACCAGCATCCAGAAATTATCGCAGGAGATGAAATAAAGGCAGGGAAAAACCAGTATGGCAATGCTCATCAAACGGTCTGGCAACACGGAAACATAAATGCTATTGCTGAAAAATTATCATCCACTGTTCAGGAAGGGATTGAAAAACGTTTTAATAAAAGCATGTTTGAACATGCGCAAAACATAGCCATATTCGAACCGGAACATAACCCTCAGAAACTGACGTTTTTACCCATGCCTGAAAACAAGGCAGAAAAAGTAAATGTTCAGTTAGGTTTATTTGATAGCATTCCTGCTGACAACATTAACCGGGCAATGGCTTATGTAAATGAACTGGATGCAACAATTGCGCAAAGGCAAACAGCAAGGATTATCAGCATGGTTAGGACTACAGAAAAACCTGAACATGAAAGTATTGTTCTGGTTACTGCCAAAGCTCCGGCTTTTAAACAATATGTATACAAGTTGTATTCGAATGTGGAAGAAATTACTTTTCCTGCAAACTGGCAAAGTGCATCAGCCATTAGTCATGAAATAAACAGTCTCTCAAAAGAGCTTCAAAAATTTGGTTACCACTACACGTATGAAGGTGATAAAGTGTTGCAGGCGGCTTTTGGATTGGAAAACAAGCCATCTCAACAATTTACAAATCTTAAACCTTTTTATAAAGAAGGAACACTCGTAATACATAATGGTGAAGCAGGAAGCATTGGCAAACCAGACACGGATTTTAATCAGGCAACATTTCAACCGTTTTTATCCGGTCAAAAGGACAAAGGATTTTATGAGCAATACATTACCATAAGGGATAGTTACATAGAACTTTCGCAGAAAGAAACTTCATCGAATGTTGAATATGTTGGGTTGAGAAAGATATTACAAGACAGCTATGAAAAGTTCGTCGGTCAGTATGGATTGCTTAATCATCCTGCAAATCGTAAACTGATTACTAATGATACAGCATTTGGCTTTACTATTCTTTCTTCAATCGAAAGAAAAGAAGGAGAACGTTATGTACAAGCTGATATAATTACAAAATCACTTCATTTTAAAGAAGAGCAATTTCGTACTGATAATCCTATTGAAGCACTTGCTCAATGTCTGAATGAAAATGGAAAAGTTGAAATTGGATTTATTCAATCTTCAACAGGATTAACAGAGTATGAAGTTCTTAGCCGTTTAGAAGGTCATATTTATATTAATCCTCAACATAATCAGTGGGAGACAGTTGATCAATACTTATCAGGTAATGTGGTAGAAAAGTTAAGAGAGGCAAGGGTACAAACAGCTTTGCAACCTGACAATGTACAATTTCAAAGAAGCCTGGAAGCGATAGCTAAAGTGCAGCCGGAAAAAATACCTTTTGAACTCCTGGATTTTAATTTGGGTGAACGATGGATACCCGTCAGCTTTTATGACCGTTTCGCTACTAACTTATTTGAGCTTAATACTGATGTCCGCTACTTTCAGTCTCTGGATACATTCAAAGTAAATCCTTCCGGTCAAAATGCGAAAATTAATCAGGAGTATGCAGTAACACCAAAAAGCGGAAAAACAACTTATGGCCATACAATGCTTGAGCACGCATTAGAAAATACAACTCCTTTCTTTACGTACGAGGTAAAACTTGCTGATAATAAAACTATACGTGTGCCGGATAATGAAGCAATACAGCTTGCACACCAAAAGATTGAAAGCATCAGAAATAGTTTTACTGCCTGGCTGCAGGAACTGCCGGAAGCGGATAAAAAGCATCTGGAAATTTTATATAATAACACTTTCAATTGCTATGTGCTTCGGAAATATAATGGAGATCATTTAACCTTTCCCGGTCTTAACAAGAAAAACCTGGGTATTGAAGATTTATACAGTTCGCAAAGAAATGCAGCATGGCGTATTATTCAAAACAGAGGTGCTTTAGTAGACCATGAAGTAGGACTTGGTAAAACACTTACCATGATTGTTGCCGCTCATGAAATGAAAAGGTTAGGCATTGTACATAAGCCCATGATACTGGCTTTAAAAGCCAATATTAACCAAATCACAGAAACTTACAGAAAAGCTTATCCTGATGCGCGTATCCTTGCTCCCGGTGAAAATGATTTTACTCCCGCTAAAAGAATGCGCTTGTTTAATGAGATTAAGAACAATAATTGGGATTGTATTATCCTGACACATGACCAGTTTGGAAAAATACCCCAATCGCCGGAAATCCAACATAAAATTTTTCAGGCAGAATTGGACAACGTGGAAAGGGACCTGGAAACATTAAAGGATTTGGGCGGTGACATTTCCAAAAAAATGCTGAAAGGTTTGGAAGTACGCAAGAGCAATTTAGAAGGTAAACTGAAAACACTTCTTGGCGATATAGAGCAAAAGAAAGATGCGGGTATCAATTTCAAGGAATTAAATGTTAACCACCTGTTTGTAGATGAAGCACATAAGTTTAAGAACTTAACCTTTACAACCAGGCATAATCGTGTGGCAGGAATAGGCAATATGGAAGGCAGCCAGAAGGCGCTTAATATGCTCTTTGCCGTGCGCACTTTGCAGGAAAAGTTTGATGCAGATTTGTGCATTACCTTTTTATCAGGCACACCCATTTCCAACAGCCTTACAGAAATGTATTTGCTCTTTAAGTACCTGCGACCTAAAGAAATGGAAAGGCAGCATATTGAAAACTTTGATGGATGGGCAGCCGTATTTGCAAGGAAAACTACAGACTTTGAATTTTCAGTAACCAATGAAATTATTGCTAAAGAACGCTTTCGTCATTTTATTAAAGTTCCTGAATTAGCCTTATTTTATAACGAGATCACTGATTATAAAACTGCTAAACATATCAGGCTTGAAAAACCTGTCCTTGATGAAACATTAGTAAATATAAAACCTACTCCTGAACAAAGTGAATTTATCAAAAGACTCATGCAGTTTGCTAAAACAGGAGATGCAACCCTGATAGGCAGAGCACCGCTTACGGCTGAAGAAGATAAAGGCAGGATGCTTATAGCAACTAACTATGCCAAAAAAATGGCTGCCGACATGAGGTTGATAGACAACAATAATTATGATGACCATCCTGAAAATAAAGTAAGTGTTTGTGCAAGAAAGGTTGCTGAATTGTATAATAACAGTAACCAACATAAAGGCACCCAGATTGTCTTCAGTGACATTGGGACACCTAAACCAGATGCGTTTAACATATATGATGCGCTGAAAGAAAAACTTACCAGAGATTTCAATATTCCTGCACAAGAGATCACCTTTATCCATGACTGGACGGATAAGCAAAAGCCTGAGTTGTTCTTTAAAATGAATAGTGGTCAAATCAGAATACTTCTTGGCAGTACAGAGAAAGCAGGTACAGGTCTAAATGTTCAACAGCGTGTTATTGCAATGCATCATTTAGATATTCCCTGGAAGCCTGCAGAACTGGAGCAACGCAATGGTCGCGGAGCAAGACAGGGTAATGTAATAGCGCGGGATTATTTTGATAACAAGGTGCAAAATTTCATTTATGCAGTAGAGCAATCATTAGATAATTACAAGTTCAACCTGCTGAAAAATAAGCAAGCTTTCATCAGCCAGATGAAGAATTGTGAATTGAACGTTCGGACGATTGATGAAGGAGCAATGGATGAAAAAAGCGGGATGAATTTCTCTGAATATATCGCCATCCTTTCAGGTGATACAACACTCCTGGAAAAATCCAAATTAGAAAAGAAAGTAGCCGTAATTGAAAGTTTGAAAACAGCTCATTATCGTGAAGTATCCCGTTCCAAATTTCAATTAGAAAACCTGCAACATGAGAAGGTGTCTGCTATGCATACATTGGAGAAGCTAACCGGTGATGAACTTGTGTATAAAAGCAATTTGCGGTTTGAGAAGGACGGCACAAAAGAGAATCCGATACAGCTAAACGATTTAAGTTCTGCTGATCCTGACGCTCTCGGTAAACATCTTATCAGGTTATATCAAAACTGGAAACCGGAAGAAGATCCGAAAATCGGAAGTCTGTACGGTTTTGATTTGTATATCAGGCAGCAAAGGGAAGCGTTTGAACAGAAAGGGTTATTTGCATACAGGTGTTACAATGCTTTATATGCTGAAAGACCTGAAAGCGGAATTAAATACACTTACAATCAAGGTCATCCTAATACCGATAATCCTAAGCTGGCTGCCCGCTATTTCCTGAATGCTATTGACCGTGTTGAAACGCTTAAAGAAAAATACCAAAAAACGCTGGATGAACTTGAAAAGAATATTCCAATGGTAGCTGCGTTCGTCAACAAACCTTTTGAAAAAGAACGTGAATTAATGGAGATGAAGAGCAACCTCTCGAAACTTGAACGAGAGATAACGATTAAAATACAGGAAAATCAGATGAAGCAGAATACGGCAATGAACGGTGGTCTAACGGAAATTCAAAAATGTGATACTATAGAAGCACAAAAGGAAGCTCCGGTGATACACATGACACCAAAGGAAGATAAGCTTACCCAGGCGACAATGGCAAAAGTAAATGGAGCTGCGGTAAATGATAAAGAACATTATCGGCCCAACCAAATGCAGCAACCACGGGTAAGACGTAACAACAGGTTAAGATTTTAATTAAATCAACAATGAGTAACAGTGTTTATCAGATTAATAAGGGTATTAATAAAAGTATTGAGTTCAAAGGGCTGAAAGCACAATATATATGGTATTTCTGCGGTGGTGTACTTGCCTTGCTCATCTTGTTTGCTATAATGTATATCATCGGTATCAATTCCTTTATCTGCATCGGAATTATAATGGCAGCAGGAACGATGCTGGTTATTAAAATTTATGCAATGAGCAATGAGTACGGGGAATTTGGTATGATGAAGAAGCTCGCAAAGCGGAGTATTCCGAAAGTAGTCAGATCAAAAAGCAGAGCAGTTTTCATGCACAAAAAATAGTAAAAAGAGAATTTCGAACCCAATTTTAGAATAAGGTAAATAGTGAAAATGGAAAAGCAGTTAAATGATATTTTACCAATTATGGGAGTGGAACATGATTGCATACTTTCTAAGCAGGGTGATATAACTATTGCATTTCAGGCAGAGTTACCTGAAATATTCACCTTGTCTGACCAGGAATATGAAGCCTTCCACCAGGCATGGATTAAGGCAATTAAAGTATTACCTAAGTTTTCTGTTTTTCATAAGCAGGATTGGTTTATAGACAGCAAGTACCAACCTGATTTCACAAAAGAGGATGACAGTTTTTTGTCCCGAAGCAGTGAACGTTTTTTTAATGAACGCCCGTTTTTAAATCATAGCTGCTACATCATGCTTACTAAGAAACCGACCGGCAGAAAGTTATCAAGCTCTTTATTCTCCAACCTGCTCCGTAAGTCGATCGTTCCTGAGCAAACGCTGAAGCCTCAATTGTTGCAGGATTTTTTAGATGGTGCCGGGCAGTTTAAACGCATAATGGAAGACAGTGGATTCGTGAAGCTTACCCGGCTAAAAAACCCAGAACTGCAAAGCTATGAACGCAAAATGGGACTGATAGAACGCTATTGCTATTTATCAGAGAAGAATGACGCTATTGTGTTTAAGGACATTGAATTTAAAGAGGGCATACAAATCGGGGACATGCATTCTCAAATCTATACATTAGGAGATGCTGAGTATCTTCCTGCCTTGTGCGGTTCACGTATCAACTACGACAGATATTCTACTGATAAAAGCAAATTCAGTATTGGCTTTGCTTCTGCCCTTGGTCAGCTTTTATCATGTAATCATATTTACAATCAGTACATTTTTATTGAGGATGCGCAAAAAACCTTGCAGAAATTAGAAAGTAAAAGGTTACGGTTACAATCCCTTTCTGCTTATTCCCGTGAGAATACAATGGCGAGAGACGCAACAAATAATTTTCTAAATGAAGCAATCGGCCAGCAAAGACTGCCTGTTAAAGCGCATTTTAATGTTCAGGTATGGAATACTGATAAAGAAGAATTGAAGGACTTGAAGAACATGGTGTCTTCCGCACTTGCGCAAATGGATGCTGCTGCAAAACAGGAAACAGCAGGAGCACCACAAATTTTTTGGGCCGGAATTCCTGGCAATGAAGCAGACTTTCCAATCAATGACACATTCGATACGTTCGCAGAACAAGCTGTTTGTTTTCTTAATCTTGAAACCAACTATCGTTCCTCCTTAAGCCCTGTTGGTATCAGGCTTGGTGATCGGCTTACAGGAAAGCCGGTGCATGTTGACATTAGCGATGAACCTGTGAAAAGAGGAATCTGCACCAACAGAAACAAGTTTATATTAGGTCCTTCAGGCAGCGGCAAATCTTTCTTCACAAACCACATGGTTCGTTCTTACTATGAGCAAGGAACACACATCGTTCTTGTAGATGTGGGACATAGCTATAAGGGATTATGTGATATGGTTGGCGGCTATTATTTCACTTACGATGAAAAAAATCCTATATGTTTTAATCCCTTTTATATAAGCGAAGGCGATAGCCTGGATACCGAAAAAAAAGAAAGCATTAAAACTCTTTTGCTGGCACTGTGGAAAAAGGATAATGAAACTTTTAACCGTTCTGAATACGTGGCTTTATCTAATGCCCTGCAGCTCTATTATGAAAAGCTGGATAAGTACGGTGGTTTATTTCCTTGTTTCAATAGTTTTTATGAATTTTTAAGAGATGAGTTTGTTATCATATTAACCAATGATAAAGTAAAAGAAAAAGATTTTGACGTAAACAATTTCCTATATGTTTTGCGACCTTATTATAGAGACGGAGAATTTGATTATTTGCTTAATGCTACCGAAAACTTAGAGTTACTTACCGAACGCTTTATTGTATTTGAGTTGGATAATATCAAAGATCATCCTATACTCTTCCCGGTTGTTACCATCATTATAATGGAAGTCTTTATCTCTAAAATGCGGAAACTAAAAGGTGTCCGTAAGATGATACTTATAGAGGAAGCATGGAAAGCAATTGCTAAAGAAGGTATGGCGGAATACATCAAGTATCTGTTTAAAACAGTACGCAAATTCTTTGGTGAAGCTGTAGTAGTTACGCAAGAGGTTGAGGACATTATCAGTTCTCCTGTAGTAAAGCAAGCTATTATTAATAACAGCGATTGTAAAATACTCTTAGACCAATCAAAATACCAGAACAAGTTTGAACAAATACAGGAACTTTTGGGGCTAACTGAAAAAGAAAAAGCTTTAGTCCTTTCTGTTAATAAGGCTAATGACCCTACCAAAAAGTATAAAGAGGTTTTTATATCACTTGGCGGAATGCTTTCCAAGGTGTATAGAACTGAAGTGTCACCTGAAGAATACCTAGCATATACAACAGAAGAAAAGGAGAAAGTACAGGTAGCAGAATGGACCGGTAAAATGGGCGGAGATATAAGAAAGGGCATTTCTGCATTAGTTCAATACATGAAGGATGAAGTAAAATAATAATAAATAACAAAAAAATCAGCAACATGAAAAAGACGTATGGATTATTCTTTATGGCAGTATTAATAACTGCCTGTGGAGGAAATGAAGAGACTACAAATACAAAAAGTAGCATTAGCGGCACTTACGTGCGACAGTCAGAAAGCGAATACAGCAAAGCTATGGATACACTTATTATCACTCCTTATGATGCTAACGCAGGAACTTTTATCATCTTGCGAAGGACAGGTTTCCACCGGATAAAAGACGGTAAACTGCAACCTCAAGAGAAAAAGCAGGAACGTATGGTAAGTGTGTGGGACGAGGATACGCATCAGCTGCAAGAACTAAAAGATGGCAAATTATATACTTTCCCTGCCGGGGGAAGAGAATTACTTGCAGGAACTGCAAAATATAAAAAATTGAATAACGATTAACTCAGGATAAATGAAAAGGCTATTTGTGTTATTAAGTTTTGTGCTGTTAAGCGCAATTGCACCATTAACTAAAACATTGGCTCAAGACCCGATAACGCTCGTTATAAAAGAAGGTATTAAAAAAGCAATTAAAGCAGTTGACTTGCAAATCCAGCGTCAGCAAAATAAAGTTATCTGGCTGCAAAATGCTCAAAAGACATTGGAAAATGCAATGTCTAAAGCAAAGCTTGATGAAATTACTAATTGGGTGGAAAAGCAACGAACACTTTATAAGGATTACTATGAGGAACTTCAAAAAATAAAGGGAATCATTTCCTACTATAAACGGATTAAAGAGATCACAGAAAAGCAGGTTCATTTGGTAGAAGAATATAAACGTGCATTTAGTTTGTTTAAACAGGATAAGCATTTTAGCGCTGATGAGCTCTCCTACATGGGAAGGGTGTATTCAGGTATTCTTGATGAAAGTGTTAAGAATCTTGACCAGGTATTTTTAGTGATTCACTCTTTCGCTACGCAAATGAGTGATGCGAAAAGAATAGAGATTATTAATGCTGCTGCGGACAGGATAGACATCAATTATAATGATCTGAATGCCTTAAACCAGCAAGGTATCTTGCTTAGCCTTCAAAGAGCAAAAGCACAAAATGATGTGGATGCAGTAAAAAAACTTTATGGAATTCAATAAACCTGAAACGGAATTGTATGAAAAGATTATTCACTTTAGTACTGTTTGCCCTTCTTTCTTCAGGAGCGAAATCTCAAACGTTTGCTGAATGGTTTCGGCAAGGTGCAACACAGAAAAAATACTTATTACAACAGATAGCCGGGCTGCAGCTATACATCGGTTATGTGCAAAAAAGTTATTCTATCGCCAAGCAAGGATTAAATACTATCAGTGATATTAAAAATGGCGAGTTTAATCTTCACAAGCATTATTTCAACTCTTTAAAATCTGTAAACCCAAAGATTAAAGACTACAGCAAAGTTGCAGACATTATTGAATTGCAGGTAAACATCATGAAAGTATATAAGGAAGCTGGGAGGCAGGTGAAACACAGCGGTACATTTAATGGGGATGAAATTAGTTATATCAACGGGGTTTTTGAAAGATTGATAAATGATTGTACTAAAGTTATAGATGAACTAATTACTGTTACTGGGAGTGGTCAACTGGAGATGAAAGATGACGAACGACTGAAACGTATAGATGCTTTGTACAGTGACATGGAGGATAAATACATTTTCATACAAAGCTTTTCCAATGAAGCAAAACTGCTTGCTGCTTCACGCATAGAAGAACAAAATGATATTCAATCAAGCCGTGCAATTAACGGTATTAAAAAATAATAGTTATGAAAAAGATTATGACCCTTTTAATAGCATTAAGTACTTGTTTTACTACCAAACTATCTGCACAAAGCCAGGAAGTACAGCAACTTTTATTAAACGTTGAGAAGCTGGCACAATTCAAACAAATCCTCAGTGACATGAAGAAAGGCTACCAGATAGTCAGTACTGGTTACTCAACTATAAAAGATTTGTCACAAGGCAATTTCAGTCTGCATAAAAGATTTCTTGATGGTCTTATGACAGTTAGTCCAACTGTAAAGAAATATAAAAGAATAGCAGATATAATCAGCAACCAGATTTTGATTGTAAAAGAGTACAAGAATTCCTTTGGCAGGTTTAAGCAGGATGGCAATTTTAACCCTGGTGAAATCGAGTATTTAGGAAAGGTTTATAGCAATCTATTCAAACAAAGCCTGAACGACGTTGATGAATTAATGATAATCATCACAGACAGTAAACTAAGAATGTCAGATGATGAACGGTTGGAAGCAATAGATGGCATTTACGCCAACATACAGGATAAGGTGCTGTTCATGAGGAATTTTAATGATAATACAACTATACTGGCAGTACAAAGAGCCAGGGAGAAAAATGATGCAGTGACACTCCAAAAAATTTACGGTATAACCAATTAAACAAATTATATATGAGAAAGTGGGTTAAAGCTGCTTTAATAGCAGCAGCGGGCATTGTATTGCCTCAACTATCGCAGGCGCAGGATATTGCCAATGAGATGAATAGTCTTCATGGGGTGTTGGAACAATTGTATGATGAGATGATGCCTTTGTGCAGCAAGCTCATTGGAGTAGGGCAAGGCATTGCAGGATTTGCTGCTACCTGGTACATAGCTTCCCGTGTATGGCGGCATATTGCTAATGCAGAACCGATAGATTTCTACCCATTGTTTCGTCCTTTTGTGCTCGGTTTTGCAATAATGATTTTTCCTTCCGTGCTGGCGCTTATAAATGGTGTTATGAAACCTACGGTTACTGCTACTGCTGAAATGGTCAAAGATTCTGATAAAGCAATAGCCGTCCTTTTAAAACAAAAAGAAGAAGCAATTAAGACAACTGATGCATGGAAAATGTATGTGGGAGAAACAGGCGGCGGAGACAGGGATAAATGGTATAAGTACACTCATCCTGATGATCCCGGAAACAATAACGAAGGAGTATTTGCAGGCATTGGTAACGATATAAAATTTGCCATGTCCAAAGCCTCTTACAATTTCCGCAATTCAATTAAAGAATCGATGAGTGAAGTTTTGAGGGTTTTATATGAAGCGGCTGCGCTCTGCATAAATACTATCCGAACGTTTAACTTAATCGTGCTTGCTATTTTAGGACCGCTTGTTTTTGGTATTGCTGTGTTTGACGGCTTTCAGCATACACTTACTGTTTGGCTGGCCCGCTATATCAACGTCTTTCTCTGGTTGCCGGTTGCTAATATTTTTGGCTCCATTAATAGTAAAATTCAGGAAAAAATGCTTGCACTGGACATTGGTGTATATTCCGGTGAAAGTGAGCCACCATTCCGGGCAAAGTGAGCCACCCTGGTAAGAGCGTATTTTAAAGGTTTAAAGCTAACTGTTTTTCTTTGTTCTTAATGACTCTCCTTTTAGTTCTATC
>JAABUT010003728.1_pt1 | contig 12728 bp, 8 predicted proteins | sample 5559281 | NCBI WGS metagenome assembly JAABUT01 (sample SAMN10711880, study PRJNA513359) | rock metagenome | isolation source: Antarctica rocks | place: Antarctica: Victoria Land, Ricker Hills nord | collected 2016-01-04
CCATTTGCGGACGGTCTTGCTCGTCACTCCCAGGGCGGCGGCGACGGCCGGGACCGACCAGCCGGCGTGCAGGCGTTCAATCATAAGCATTCGACCATGCCGCGTTGTTCTGGCATTCTCATGCACGCCCATCCGGGGCTCCGGGCTGTGGATTGTTGGCCTCGCAACCACAGTCTCTCAGCCCAGCCCCAGAGGGACAACCTCCATAACAACGACACCTAGAGCCTGTCAGGTGATGATAGAATCACCTGACAGGCTCTACCTTGTTGATTGAAGACGCAGAACTTCGGTTCAGATGAAGCCGTCTGAACCGAACATGCTTCAAAGCGACCTCGGTCACATCGCCAGATACCGCCGCCGAACCTCCTCGTTCGCCCGCAACCCGGCGATATCGTCCCGATAAACGATCGCTCCCTTGTCGATCACCACAGCGTCGCTGGCGATGCCCAGACAGAAATGCATGTTCTGTTCCGCCAGCAGCACCGTTGCCCCATCCGCTCGCAGCTGCTTCAACAGGTCGCCGATGCGCGCCACCACGATCGGCGCCAGCCCTTCGCTCGGCTCGTCCAGCAACAGCATCTCGGGGTTGCCCATCAGCGCGCGGGCAATGGCCAGCATCTGCTGCTCGCCGCCGGACAGCCGGCCCGCCGCGCGGTGCTTCAGCGGCTCCAATAAAGGAAAAGCTTGCCAGATGCGGGCGACCGTCCAGCGGTCCTGGCCCTGCGGACCCTTCTTGGCGGCGACGAGAAGGTTGTTGAACACGGAATGGTCGGGGAACACCTGGCGGTCCTCCGGCACATAGGCCATGCCGAGGCGGGCGGCGATGTAGGGCCGCCGGCCGCCGATGGCCTGGCCGCGGAAGGCGACGCTGCCGCGGATTGGCGCCACGATGCCGGCGATGGCCTTCATGGTGGTGCTTTTGCCAGCGCCGTTGCGACCCAGCAGCGCCACGGTCTGGCCTTGGTGCACCTCCAGGCTCAGGCCGAACAGGATCTGGCTGGCAGCGTAGAACACGTCGATGCCGTGCACGCTCAGCACCGGTCCGGCCATCAGATGGTTTCCTCGGCCGGGGCGCCGAGATAGGCCTCGATGACGGCGGGGTTGGCGCGGATCTCGTCGGGCGAACCCTCCGCCAGCACGCGACCGTAGCACAGCACGCGGATGGTGGACGCGATGCGGAAGACGATGTCCATGTCGTGCTCGATGAACACCAGAGTCAGGTTCTGGCGCTCCCACAGGCGCTGCACCTTCTCGATCATGCGCCAGCGTTCCTCCGGGCCCATGCCGGCGGTGGGTTCGTCCAGCAGCAGCACGCGCGGCTCCAGCGCCAGGGCGAGGGCGATGTCGAGCAGCTTCTGGTCGCCGTGCGACAGATTGGCGGACAGGATGTCGGCGCGGTCCTCCAGGCCGAGCAGCTCGGCCACCTCCAGCGCGCGGGCGCGGCTGCCGGGGGCCGGGAAGCGGCGGCCCATGGCGCCCCACTGGCCGCGATGCGCCGCCACCGCCGCCATCAGGTTCTCGGCCACCGTCAGGGTCGGGAAGATGCTGGCGACCTGGAAGGCGCGGCCGATGCCGCGGGCCACCACGGCAGCCCGGTCCAGCCCGGTGATGTCCGCTCCGTCCAGCATCACCCGCCCGGCGTCGGGGGTGACGGCGCCGGTCATCAGGTTGAAGAAGGTGCTTTTGCCGGCGCCGTTCGGCCCGATGATGGCGGTCAGCGAGCCGGACGGGAACGCCAGCGTCACGTCGTTGATCGCCGCCACGCCGCCGAAGCGCTTGGTCAGACCGGACACCTCAAGCATCACGCTGGCCGCTTCCGGTCGCGCACCCACACGTCGTAGAAATCCATCACGCCCCGGCGCAGGCCCATGGCGAACAGCAGGATGATGCCGCCGAGCACCAGGCCGTGATACTCGGTCTGCCGCGTCACCACGTCATTCAGCAGCTGCAGCACCACCGTGCCGACCAGCGGGCCCATGAAGTTGCCGATGCCGCCCAGCATGATGGCGAAGATGGCATCGCCCGACACCGGCCAGTTCACCTGGGCCGGGTAGGCGCCCGACAGGTACAGGCTCATGGTCATGCCGCCCAGCGCGGCGAACACCGCCGCCAGCACGAATACCGACAGCTTCACCCGCCAGATGCCGATGCCGAGGAAGGCGGCGCGCGGCTCGTTGTCGCGGATCATGCGCAGGCTGGCGCCGAACGACGTGGAGACGATGTGGCGCATCGCTAGCAGCGCCAGCACGGCCAGCACGCAGGCGGCGGCGTACAGCGTGCCGTGGTCGCCGAAATCGACAGGCCCCACCACCCGCCGCGGGATGCCGCCCATCAGCCCCTGGTCGCCCCCGGTCAGGTCGGACCACGACACGATGACGCTGTGCAGCAGCATCTGCATCGCCAGGGTGACGAAGGCGAAGTAGATGGTCTTGAGGCGGATGCAGACCGCCCCCACCACGGCGGCCGTCAGCGCGGTGATGGCGACGGTGGCCAGGAAGGCCAGCGGCAGCGACATCGACGTGCGCTGCATCAGCAGCGAGAACGCGTAGGCGCCCAGGCCGTAGAACATGCCGTGCCCGAACGACACCAGCCCGGTGTAGCCGACCAGCAGGTTCAGCGAGGTGGCGAACATCGCCGTCGCGGCGCAGCGGATGCCGAAGTCCAGCAGCGCCTTGCTGGGCGTCAGATACGGCAGCGCCAGCAGGACCGCGATGACGACAACGGCGATGGCCAGGTCGCGCGACAGGCTGGGTGCGGTCACGTCAAACGACCTCGCGCCCGAACAGCCCGCTGGGCCGCACCACCAGGATGACGATCATGAACACGTACATCAGCCCCTCGGTGAACAGCGGGAAGCCGATGGTGCCGAAGCCGCGGACCAGCCCAAGCACCAGGGCGGCGATCAGCGCGCCGGCGATGGAACCCATGCCGCCGATCACGGTGACGATGAAGCTCTCGATCAAGATCGAAAACCCCATCCCCGGCGTCAGCGACCGCACCGGCGCCGCCAGCCCGCCGGCCAGCCCCGCTAGCCCGCCGCCGATCGCGAACACCAACGCGAACAGCAGCGTGGTGTTGATGCCCAGCGCGGAAACCATGTCCGGATTGTGCGCCGCCGCCCGGATAATCTTTCCGATTTTCGTCGTGCCCAACCCTACGCCCAGCACGACGGCGATCAGCGCCGCCACCGCGATCAGCACGACATAGAACGGCGGCACCACGCCGCCGGCGATGAACCACGGCGCCACCTGGAACTCCGGCGGCATCCCCATGGCGTGGAAGTCGGCCCCCCAGACGATCTTCACCAGGTCGTCGGCGATCAGCACCACGGCGTAGCAGATCAGCAGCTGCATCAGCACGTTGCTGCCGTAGACCCGCGCGATCAGCCAGCGCTCGAACACCGCCCCGAACGCCGCCATCCCCAACGCCCCGGCCAGCACCGCCAGGATGTAGCTGCCGGTCAGCTGGAACACGGTCAGCGCCAGGTAGGCGCCCAGCATGTAGAAGGTGCCGTGGGCGAAGTTCACGATCTTCAGCACGCCGAAGATCAGCGTCAGCCCGGCCGCCACCAGGAACAGCAGCATGCCCACGATCAGGCCGCTGGTGGTCTGGGTGACGATGCAGCCGGAACTGCCGAAGCATTCGAAAAGCGCGTTGAGGTCCACGGCCGAGGCTCTCTATTCGCGCGTCACGCGTAGTTCTGCTTCTTCTTCCAGTCCGCTTCCAGCTCGACGATCTGGCCCCAGTCGCCGGCAGCGATGTCGACGATGTACGGGTCCTTCGGAATGGTGGTGCCCCAGCCGGCCACGTAGTCGATCAGCGTGTTGTCCTCGGCGCGCATGGTCAGCGTGCCCTTGGCGCCGAACGGCGACGGGATGGTCAGCCCGCGCAGGGCCTCGGCCATCTTGTGCCCGTCCGCCGCGCCGGCCTTCTTCGCAGCCGCGTCGATGAAGTGCATGCAGGCCGCCGCCTCCCATGCCCAGTTGGTGGGATATTCCTTCCAGCGCTTCAGGTAGGTCTGGCCCCACTCCTTGTTGCTGTCCGTCAGCGGGAAGCTGTCGAGGTAGCGGGTGCCGGACTGGATGCCGGCGGGCAGCTGCTTGACCGCCAGCAGCACCGGGTAGTCCGCCATGTTCACCGCGAACACCGTCATCTGGTTGAACAGCGCGTAGATGTTGCCCTGGTTGATGTAGGACGACAGGTCGCCGGCCCACAGCGCCGAGTACAGCGCCTGCGGCCTGGCCTGGATGATCTTGGTGATGACTTCGGTGAAGTCCGGCTGCATCAGCTTCGGCCAGGCCTGGCTGACGATTTCGACGTCGGGCTTGAACAGCTTCAGGTATTCGAAGAACTGCGCCGTGGTGTCGCGCCCGTAGGCGTAGTCCGGCGAGCAGCTCGCCCACTTCGTCAGCTTGCGGGCGTTGGCGACCTTGGCTGCATGGACGCCGCCGACGATGCCGTCGTGGATGCCCTGCCGCGCGCAGCGGAACGCCGTCGGCACGCGCAGTTTCGGGTCCGCGGTCAGCGACGAGGTTTCGCTGGCGCTGTGCAGGCACAGCACGCCGAGGTCGCGAACCACCTCCTGCACGGCGAACGAGCTGGACGACGCCTCGGCATCGAGCAGGATCTCGCAGCCGTCGGTGTTGACCAGTTCGCGCGCCACCCGGGCGGCTTCCTGCGGCTGGCCCTTGGAGTCGCGCAGCACGATCTCGATCGGCCGCCCGGCCAGGCCGCCGGCGGCGTTGATCTTCTCGACCTCGATGGTGACGGCGTTGCGCGAGGATGTGCCCAGCAGCGCCACCGCTCCGGACAGGATGGTCTGCATGCCGATGCGGATGGTCCTGGCCTGCGCGCCGGCCACCCACGGCATCGACAATGCGCCGGCGGAGGCTCCGGCCAGCAATGCACGACGGCGCAACGATAGGCTTGCGGTCCTGGCCATATCAAATTGCTCCCTGACGACTGCGCTTGGACGCGTTTGCCGAATGGAGACTATGGGCAGGCATTCGGCCACGCAATCTGCACCATGCGCACACGGGCGTGAAAGGATTATGTCGCGTCACAATCCATGCTCCGCTCTCCACCTGGTCACGTTCGCCAGTTCAGGCGTGCGGGTCAGCGCATCCAGCCGACCGGACAGGCGCAGGCCGATCTCCGGCGCGCCCTCCACCGCCGGGTGCGCCGCGAAACGCAGCTCGGCGCTGGCGGCCGGCAGGTCGATGTTGCCGCCCATCGCCACCGTGCCGCTGCGTGCGGTCAGCCTGGTGTCCTGCAACGTCAGGCGGCCCAGGTTGATGCGGCCGCGCAGCTCCAGCCGCTCGAACCCCATGCTGCCGCCGGCCAGCGCCGCCTGCACGTCAGCCGGCTTCAGCTCCGCGCCGGCGCGGCCGAGATCGATGCCGGCCAGCACGCCGTCGCGCACCGCCACCTGCACGTCGCCGCCCAGGCTGGCCAGCAGCCCGGCCGGAGCGTAGCCGGCGGCGGTCAGGGTGGCGCTCGCGTCCAGCGCCCCGGCGGTCAGGTCCAGCGGCAGCTCGAACACCGGGCCCGGCACCACGGCGCCTGCCAGCTTCAGGTTCACCGCAAGCGCCGGCGGCCGGGCGCCGACCTCCAGGCTGGCGCTGGCCTGCAGCGACCCGCCGGCGACCGTGGCCCGCAGGCCGTCCAGCCGCAGCGTGCCCTGCGCCAGGGTGAGATTGGCCGAGGCCTGCTCCGCCACCGGCGACAGGCCCAGCAGCACCCGCCCCGCCTCCAGCCGCAGCGCCGCCTGCCAGCCGGCCAGCCGCACCGCCGCCAGCAGGTCCGGCGAGCGCAGATACGGCAGCGGCAGCGGCAGCGCGTCGGCTGCTATGCGCCCGGTCAGGCGCGGCATGGCGCAGCATTCCAGGCTCAGCGCGCCGCCGGCGTGCAGCGCGCCGGCGGTGACGTCGAAGCTGTCGGCGGCGACGCGCCCGGGGCCGCCAGCAAGCTGGGCGAGCAGGCTGAACGAGCCGTCGCCCAGCCAGGCCGGCACGCCGCTCAGGCCCAACGCTTCGGCAAGACGCGGCGCCCCGGGATGGCGCAGGGTCAGCCGTCCGGACCATCGCCCGGCCGGCAGGTCGAGCACCGGCTGGGCCTCGATCCGCAGGTCGCCCAGGTCGGCGGCCAACCCCAGCGACAACGCGTCCAGCAGCCCGGAGGCGGAGACCTGGACCGAGGCCGGCATGCGCGACAGCTCGACGCCGACCATGTCCAGGCCGGGCAGTTCGGGCAGCAGGCCCAGCAGGTCGCCGGTCCGGCTCGCGCGCAGGTCGAGCCGGGCATCAGCCAGCCGTCCGCCTTCCAGCAGAACGCCGGACAGGCTGGCCTGCACCGCCTGGCCCTGGCTGCTTCGCTGGGCGCCCGGAACCTGCACATCAAGGGGCACCTGCACATCCAGCCGGCGCAGCAGCAGCCGTCCCGGCTCGGTGCCGACATCCAGCGACAACGGCGCCAGCTTCCACTCGCGCAGCATCGCGTCGCGCACATCCAGCTTCAGATCGAGGTCGATCCCGCCGGCCCGCGCCGCGGCCCCAGCCGGGTCAGGCAGCGTCGCCGGCAGCCACGGGTCCAGCTTGAGACTGTCCATCGACAGCGCCGCGCGCAGCACCGGGCGGGCGCCGGCGCGCACCAGCAGCGCGCCCGACAGCGCCTGGTCGTCCAGCCTGCCGGACAGGCCGTCGAGCGAGATCTGGCCCGGTTCGGCGATCAGGTGGCCGTTCAGCTCGGCGCTGCGCAGCACCCCGGGCGGCGTGCCCAGCGGTGGCAGCAGGCCGGTGGCCTCCGCCCAGGTCCAGGTGGTGCGCAGGTCGGGTGCGGCCAACGTGGCACGGCCGTCGAAGTACCGCGGACGGGCGTTGGCGCGGTCGGGCGGGACCAGCCGGCCGGACAGCCGCAGGGCCGCCTCGCCGGGCAGGGTGGCGCGCAGGTCGCGCACCTGGACGGCGCCCTGCTCCAGGTCGAAGGCGCCGCGCAGGCTGCGCAGCATGCCGCCGGACAGGGTGGCGGCGTCGGTGAAAAGGTCGATGCCGACCGGGATGCGTGCCGCCGCACCGCCCTCGGCCGCGCGCAGCAGCGCCGGCAGCCAGGCGTCCAGGTCCAGCCGGCCGGCGGCCAGCGCGATGTCCAGCCGGTTCGTCGGCGACACCCGCAGGGCCACCGCACCGCGCACCGGCGCCCCGCCGATCTCGCCAACCAGCTCGTCGGCCACCGCCAGGCCGGCGGCCACGCTGACGCGGCCCTCGGCGCGGAACGGCAGCGGCGGCGCCGCCATCAGCAGCGACAGGTCCGGCCCACGCCCGGAAACGCGCCCCGTCAGGCTGCCGTCCGGCGCCAGCTGGCCGGTCAGCACCATGCCGACGCCGGCGTTGCGTCCGCCGCTTTGACCATCGAGGGTAAGGTCCACGCCGGCCGAGCCGTCGGCCGCCGGGCGGGTCAGCCGGGCGGTGAAGCGCCAGGGCTGGCCGGCGAACTGCGCCTGCCCGGACGCGAGGTAGCTGGCGGCGAAGTCACCGGTCGACAGCGTGGCGTCGATGCCGGTGAACACCAGGTCGCCCACCGACAGCCGGCCGTCCTCGACGCGCGCGGACAGCGACGACAGCCAGTCCGGCGCCCGCAGCGCCGTGGCGCCGGCACTCGGCGGCCAGGGCAGGCGGATGTCGACGCCGCGCAGCACCAGCTCCTGCGCATCGACGTGCCCGGACAGCAGCGGCACCAGCGCCACGCGCAGGCGCAGCTGGCGGGCGGTGACGGTGGCGCCGCCCTCACCGGCGGCGATGCTGACGCCGTCCGCGGTCAGCACCGGCTGCGGCAGCAGCACCAGGCTGACCGCACCGTTGATGCGCACCGGATGGGACAGCGTGTCGGAGGCCAACGCGGCGATCAGGTCGCGGTGGCGGTTCCAGTCCAGCATGCCCGGCAGCAGCCAGACCGCCGCCACCAGCGCGAGCAAGATCGTTCCGGCTCCGGCGGTCGGCCAGCGCATGCCTAGCGTTCCGCGCCGTAGCCGCCGCCGCCGGGCGTCTCGATGCCGAACACGTCGCCGGGCCGCAGCTCCGCCTGGTCGGTGCCGGTCAGCGCCTGCGTGGTGCCGTCGGCGCGTTCCACCCACTGCCGGCCGGCGGCTCCGTCGGCGCCGCCCTGCAGGCCGAACGGCGGCACGCGCCGGCGGGACGCGACGATGATGCCAGTCATCGCCTCGCGGAAGCGGATGCGCCGGCGCGACCCGTCGCCGCCGCGCCATTGCCCGGCGCCGCCGGAACCGCGGCGGATGCTGAATTCCTCCAGCACCACGGGGTAGCGCAGCTCCAGGATTTCCGGGTCGGTCATGCGGGTGTTGGTCATGTGGGTCTGCACGGCGCTGGTGCCGTCGAAACCCCCACCTTCGGCAAGCGGACCCGCGCCGGTGCCGCCGCAGATGGTTTCATAGTACTGCCGAGTATCGTCGCCGAAGAGAAAATTGTTCATCGTCGCCTGGCTGCAGGCGATGGCACCCAAGGCGCCGAACAGCGCGTTGCAGGTAGCCTGCGACACCTCCGTGTTGCCGGCCACCACGGCAGCACCGGGCGCCGGCGACAGGAAGGTGCGCGGTGGGATGACGATGCGGATCGGCTTCAGGCAGCCGTCGTTCAGGGGTATGTCGGCGCCGACCAGGCAGCGGAACACGTACAGCACCGCCGCCCGTGTCACCGCCGGCGGCGCGTTGAAGTTGTCGGCGCGCTGCGGGCCGGTGCCGGTGAAATCCACCGTGACCGACCGCGCCGCGCGGTCGACCGTGACCTTCACCCGCAGGGGCGAGCCGTCGTCCATGGTGTAGTCGAACGCGCCGTCGCCGATGCGGTCGATCACGCGGCGGACGCTTTCCTCGGCGTTGTCCATCACATGGGTCATGTAGGCGCGCACGGTCGGCCAGCCGTGACGCGCCACCACGCGGGCCAGCTCCTGCACGCCGCGGGCGTTGGCGGCGACCTGCGCCTTCACGTCAGCCACGTTCACGTCCGGGCTGCGCGCCGGGTATTTCGCTCCGGCCAGCATCGCGCGGAAGCCCGCTTCGTTGAAGACGCCGCCGTCGACGAGCAGGAAGTTGTCGATCACCACGCCTTCCTCCTCCAGCGTGTGCGAGTCCGGCGGCGTGGACCCCGGCGTGATGCCGCCGATGTCGGCATGGTGGCCGCGGTTGCCGACGAAGAAGATCATGTCTCGGCCATCAGCATCGAACACCGGCGTGATGACGGTCACGTCCGGCAGATGGGTGCCGCCGTTGTAGGGGTTGTTCAGCGCCACCACGTCGCCCGGCTTCAAGCTGCCGCCGCGGCTGGCGATCACCGTGCGGACACTTTCCCCCATGGCGCCCAGATGCACCGGCACGTGCGGCGCGTTGGCGACCAGCGCGCCGCCCCCGTCGAAGATGGCGCAGGAGAAGTCCAGCCGCTCCTTGATGTTGACGCTCAGCGACGTGTTCTGCAGGACCGCGCCGGTCTGCTCGGCGACGTTCATGAACAGGTTGTTGAACAGCTCCAGCAGCACCGGATCGGCGCGGTCGGTGCCGGCGGCGGCGAGGCCGGCACGCGGGACGGCGCGGCGCAGGGTCATGTGGTCCAGCACGCTGACGGCGGCGCGCCAGCCCGGCTCCACCACGGTGGTGGCGTTGGCCTCGCGGATCAGCGCCGGGCCGTCGATCTGGTCGCCGGCGCACAAGGCCGCACGGTCGAACACCGGGGTGTCGTGAGATCGCCCGCCACTCCACATCGCCACCCTGTCGACCGAGGCCAGCGGCTCGGCGCCGCGTGCGGCGATGGTCGCCTCCACCGGGCGCTCGCCGGCGGCGACGGCCTCGACGGCAACCGTCTCGACCATCAGGCCGCGCTCGGGGGTGGCGAAGCCGAAGCGGGCGCGGTGGGCGCGGGTGAAGTCGTCGCGGATGCGATCCGGGTCGGTCAGCTCCACCGTCAGCGCGGCCTCGGTGCCGGCGTAGCGCACGTGCAGCCTGGCACCGACCACGGCGGCGTCCGGATCGCTGCCCTGGCTGGCCAGGCCGTGCCGTGCCTTGTTTTCCAACTGCCGTGCCAGCGCATGCAGCTCGAGCATCGCGCCGGCCGACAAGGCGACCTCGACAGCCTGCTCACACAACACGATCTGGTCGGCCAGTCCCATGCCGTAGGCGGACAGCACGCCGGCGTAAGGGTGGATGAACACCGTTTCCATGCCCAGCTCGTCGGCCACCAGACAGGCGTGCTGGCCGCCGGCGCCGCCGAAGCAGGCCAGCGCGAAGCGGGCGGCGTCGTGGCCCTTCTGCACCGACACCTGCTTGATGGCGTTGGCCATGTTCGCCACCGCGATGCGCAGGAAGCCCTCCGCCACGGCGCGCGGATCGTCGCCGGTCTGCGCCGTCATGGCGGCGAAGCCCCGGCGCACCACCTCGGCGTCGAGCGGCGCGTCGGCATCCGGCCCGAAGATCGGCGGGAAATGCGCCGGCTGGATCTTGCCGACGCAAACGTTGGCATCCGTCACCGTCAGCGGGCCGCCACGCCGGTAGCAGGCCGGGCCGGGATTGGCGCCGGCGCTGTCCGGCCCGACCTGGAACCGCGCGGCGTCGAAATGCAGGATGGAACCGCCGCCGGCCGCCACGGTGTTGATCGCCATCATCGGCGCACGCATCCGCACGCCGGCGATCTCGGTCTCGAAGGCGCGCTCGAAGGCGCCGTCGTACAGCGCCACGTCCGTCGAGGTGCCGCCCATGTCGAAGCCGATGATGCGCTCGATACCCGCCATCGCCGCGGTCCGCGCCGCCCCCACGATGCCGCCGGCCGGGCCGGACAGGATGGCGTCCTTGCCCTGGAAGTGCCGCGCCTCGGCCAGCCCGCCGCCGGACTGCATGAAGTACAGCCGGGTGCCGCCCAGCTTGGCCGCCACGCTGTCGACGTAGCGCCGCAGGATCGGCGACAGATAGGCGTCCACCACCGTGGTGTCGCCGCGCGGCACCAGGCGCAGCAGCGGACTGACGGCGTGGCTGGCCGAGACCTGGGTGAACCCAGCCTCGGTTGCCAGCACCGCCAGCCGCTGCTCGTGCGCCGGGTGCTTCCAGGCGTGCATCAGCACGATCGCCACGGCGACGATGCCGCGGGCGCGGGCGGCGGCGAAGGCATCACGCGCGGCATCGTCGTCGGGCGGCTCGATCTCGTCGCCGTCGATGCCGACGCGGCCGGGCAGCTCCACCACTTCCTCGTACAGCAGCGTCGGCAGGACGACGTGCAGATCGAACAGCCGTGGCCGGGCCTGGTTGCCGATCCGCAGCGCGTCGGCGAACCCGCAGTTGACCACCAGCAAGGTCCGCTCGCCCTTGCGCTCCAGCAGCGCGTTGGTGGCGACCGTGGTGCCCATCTTGACGCAGTCGATGACGCCGGCGGGGATCGGCGCACCCGGCGCCAGGCCAAGCACGGCTCGGATGCCGGCGATGGCGGCGTCGGGATAGCGTTCGGGGTTCTCGCTCAGCAACTTGTGGGTGGACAGCAGGCCCCGAGGGTCGCGCGCGACGATGTCGGTGAAGGTGCCGCCGCGATCGATCCAGAACTGCCAGCCGGTCATGTGTCGGGTTCCTGCGCTCCAGCCGCCAGCGGCCAACGATGCTGTCCCCTTCCTTGCCGGACAAACCGACGTTTTGCCAGCCTGTCAATCTTTGCCCCCGATGAACCCGCCATGATACACGAATGCCTTTCCAAGGGCGGATTTCGGGATTTGTGGGGCAGGATTCTCGGCGGCATGGCGGGGCTGGCGATGGGCGGCCCGCTGGGTGCGATCTTCGGCGCCGTCATGGGGCGCGCGGCGGAGTTCAGCGGCGCGGCCATGTCGGGCGCTGCAGGCTTCACCGGCTGGCCAGGAATGGGCCAGGCGCGGATGGGCGGACGCGACCAGGTGTTCGCCCTGGCGGTGGTGGTGCTGTCGGCCAAGCTGGCGAAGTGCGACGGCCCGGTGAACCGCCACGAGATCGACGCCTTCAAACGCAGCTTCCGCATCCCGCCCGAACAGTTGCGCGACGTCGGCCGCCTGTTCGACAGTGCGCGCGACAGCGAAGCCCGGCCCGGTCCCTACGCGGACGAACTCGGCGCCGCCTTCGCCGACAACCGCGGCATGCTGGAAGACGTGCTGGCCACGTTCTTCCTGCTTGCCCGCGCCGATGCCCCCCTCAACCGGCGCGAGGAAGCCTTCCTGATCCGCATCTGGCAAGGCTTCCGGTTGGACCAGGGCGCCTGGGACCGCGCCAGCGGCGCCACCCCGCGCCGCGCCGCGCCGGAAACCGGCGACGACCCCTACCGCGTGCTCGGCGTCGGCCGCGACGCCTCGCCCGACACGCTGCGGGCGACCTGGAAACAACTGATGCGGGACAATCATCCCGACAGCCTGGCCAGCCGCGGGGTGCCCGCCGAGTTCATCGCGCGCGCCGGCGACAAGGTCGCGCGCATCAACGCCGCCTGGGACCGGATCAAGCGCGAGCGGGGTCTGTGAAGCCGCAGCCCGGGCTTCTGCGCATCCGCGAGGCACCCAGCCCCAACCATGTCGAACGACCCCCCGGCATCTCCATCGACATGCTGGTGCTGCACTACACCGGCATGCACGGCGCTCAGGCCGCCATTGACCGGCTGCGCGACCCGCAGGCGCGCGTGTCCTCCCACTACGTCGTGGAGGAGGAGGACGGCACCGTCTGGCGCCTGGTG